>Ga0209577_10002060_pt1 | contig 19536 bp, 15 predicted proteins | sample GraSoiAngelo_109_FD_185874 | JGI IMG/M metagenome (GOLD analysis project Ga0209577, IMG submission 185874) | Grasslands soil microbial communities from the Angelo Coastal Reserve, California, USA - 14_0903_12_20cm (SPAdes) (version 2) | ecosystem: Environmental > Terrestrial > Soil > Grasslands...
GGAGCAACACGGCTAGCGGTGTTGGTGCACTCAATTTCAACAGGACTGGGTTCTTCAACACGGCCGTCGGTGACGGTGCGCTTTTTAACAATACAACGGGCAGCAGCAACATCGCAGTGGGCACTAACGCCGGTCTCAATCTCACTACGGGCAATAACAATATCGATATCGACGCCGCTGGGTCTGCGGGCGAGTCCAAGACCATCCGCATCGGTAGGCAACACATTCACCAAGCCACGTTCATTGCTGGCATTAGTGGAGCAACTGTTCCAACCGGTGCGGCAGTTATCGTAGATAGCAGTGGTCATCTCGGTACGATCACTTCCTCAGCGCGTTTAAAGGACTCGATCAAGCCGATGGACAAAGCGAGCGAATCGATTCTCGCGCTCCAACCGGTGACCTTCCGCTATAAACATGACTTGGATCCCCACGGGATTCCGCAGTTCGGCCTGGTGGCCGAGGACGTGGAAAAAGTAAATCCCGATCTAGTGGCTCGCGACGCTGACGGAAAAGCTTATACGGTGCGCTATGAAGCGGTGAACGCGATGTTGCTCAACGAGTTCCTCAAAGAGCACCGCAAGAACGAGAAGCAGGAAGCAACAATCGCGGAGTTGAAGTCAACGGTCGCACAGCAGCAGAAGGGGTTTGAGGCGAAGCTGGCGACACAGGAAGAGCAAATCGAAACCCTTACCGCGGGCCTACAGAAAGTGAGCGCACAGGTTCAAGCGAGCAAACCTGCGCCGCAAGTGGTCAACAATCCCTAAATCCGCGCCTGCCTAAACAGCAGCATTTCACAATCAGCCGTCACGCTTCACCGCATGGCGGCTTTTTGTTTCACGTGTGTAACGCTTACCACTCCTTTGAACTCGCCCTTGTGCTCGTGCGTCTCGATCACGTTGCCCGCTGAATCGCAAAACGTGCATAATGGCCGCGCGTGAAGTACTGGGAAATCATCGCTGACAATCTCAAGAAAGCCGGATGGAGTTTGGGCTACGTCTCAGCGATTCATTCGTCTGGGCGAACGATCTGGATTGTTGACGCACATCGCGGAGACGACAGAGAACCGCAGGAAATTTAGTTGTTGACACTTCTCCGCGTAATTGAAAACCTGTGGTTGCGCCAAGTCCGTTAGGCGACTCCCCCCACGAGCTCCACCTGACCCTCTTCCCGCAGGGAAAACCGCGAACGTCAGGGTTCGCTCGCACAACTTGAGGTAATGGCTATGAGAATCATGCAACATTTGTGGAATGTTAAAGGAAAGTTCCCCTTTCATGCGTAGATGCTTGAACGCAAGCGATCGTTGGGTGCGCTGCCAACCACCGGTTAGCGACTCTGAGGCTTCTCGTGTCGCCACCGAATGTGAACAAGTTTGGCGCGAAATGTCGAGAAAAATCGCTCCGAGGCGCTACTTCACAACAGGCGATATTGCCGATTACACTGGATTAACCCCACGGCGAATAACGAAAACTGCGAGGGATCCTAACTCCTGGCTCGCGCTATTTGTGGTTTGTGCTGGAAAAGGCAAGTATTACAGATTCGTTGATCCAACCGGCTGGCTGCTTGGACTTTGGTGCGGATTCGAACGCGGCAAGCGGTCTTTCCCTGGCGCTACGCGCAATCGGTGGTTTAAAGCATTCCGCATAATTGGTCTCGAAAAGGGCGAGCCGCGCCGGAGATACGATGGTATGCGCTAACTGGCCGGGTTGCTGTTCAGCTGAAAAAATTTGCAAACAAGGATTAGGACACTGCGACGCAGTCATCCTCCTTCATGTCAGAAAATTCACCGGTAGCCATAGCTGTTTTTACGGCAACCTGCGACACTGCGCCAGCCCGAAAGAGCTCTACGGTTCCTTGAATTCGCCTGCGTGCTCGTGCGTTTCGATCACGCTGACCGCTTCATCGTAAACTCGAATCACGGCATCGTGAGCGACTGCGATGCTTCGCGTATCCGGTTGCATTGCTAACCGCATTCGGCTCGCCGTACCAGAGCCGACCGAATGGCAGCGCAGCGGAGGTGAGATCGACGCCGCGTTTATCACCGATGGCCAGAGAATCGCAGGAAATTTAGTTGTTGACACTTCTCCGCGTAATTGAAAACCTGTGGTTGCGCCAAGTCCGTTAGGCGACTCCCCCCACGAGCTCCACCTGACCCTCTTCCCGCAGGGTAACCGCGAGCGAAAGGCTCGTTCGCACAACCAAAAAACTTTTTTTGGCAACTTCGGCCCGCAATTTTCGGAGAAGGATGGTGAGATATGCAAACCCTCGAGCGACCCGATTTACTTCTCACCGCGCTCGGCTTCGCGTGTTTCGCATTTCTGGGGCCGGCCAGCGGGAGCACCACGTTCTACGGTCCGCCGCTTTTCGTGGCAAGTACTCTTGCGAACTCTGTCGCTGTGATCGATTCCGCTGCCAACCAGGTGACAACCGCGATCCCCGTCGGCAGATCTCCAACTCGAATCTCGCTGAGCCCGAACGGGATGAAGGTGCATGTTTCCAATACTGGTAACAACACGGTCTCGGTGATCGACACGCTCAATCGGATTGCAACGGCCACAATCCCGACCGGACATTCGGGTCCAGAGGAGCTCACGGTCACTCGGGATGGAAGATGCGGCCTGCGCCCAAAACAGTTCTCGCTGTGAACTCGATTCGCTCAGCATTTCTTCGCATCGCGTTCATCGGGGTTTTGTCACTGGTGTGGCACACCCAGGCGTTGGCAGATTGTTCCCTAACGAGCACGGGAATTACGCCGGTGAATGATCTTTGGCCCGGCTTGTATCAGAACTACGCTGGCGGGAACAGCCACATTTTCAGTGCAGATGGCTAAGGTAACATCTAACACTGGTACGGTTAAGGTCGGTTCGAGTTTGAGAATCCGAAAGGCGCACACCTGATGAGGATTCGTTTATACATCGCATCGCTATTGTTGCTCGGGGTTTTCAACGTCCAAGCGCAATACACAACCGAGGTATTCGCAACCAATGTTGACGGCGCCGGGACGGATTTACGGTGGTACGTTTACACCCCGACTACGGGCGGCCCGCCGTGGCCTGCTGTTGTTTACGCGCAGGGCGGCGGTTACAAGTCAGGAAGTCCAATCGGCCAAATCGCGGCGGATTGTGCCGCGGCTGGATTCATAACGTTTGCCGCAGAACACCGGCTTGCCCCGCCGCATACCGAAATGACTAATGCCGGCCCGCCGGGAAACGGGCAGCAAGACCCGCCGAGTGCGGGACATCCTCCTGAGCAAACAGACGATGTAGTCCGTGCGATCCGCGCAGCCAGAGCAGACAGTCGATGTAACGGGAAAGTAGGTGTGATAGGTGCGTCTGGCGGCGGCGCGCACATGGGTTGGGCGCTTGTCACAGGGGCGAATGGCGATGATCGACCTGATGTAATGGTAGCGTTATCCGGCGTGTTCGATAACGACAATGCAGACATACTTCTTAATGCGTCTGACCTTGACAATATCGAGAATTACATCGACCACACAATCGGAGAAGGCGCACCGTTTCATACCGCTGCTCAAGCTTCCTCGTCTTACTGGCAGACTATTCATTCAGGGGGTCTAACACCCGCGTTGCTCTTTAATTCGATTCGCGAAACGATCCCCGTCTCGATCTTCAACAACATGATAACCAAGCTTATTACTGGCGGCGGAGTAGTGGAGTCGCATCTGCGTAACGGTGTTCAGCACGGAGCATCTTACTGGAACTCATCTTACGGCGGTTCGTTTCCTACCGTGAAAGAGTGCAGCCTTGATTTCCTACATCGTATGCTGCAGACTGCGCCGCCAACCCCAACTCCGACGCCGGCCCCGACTCCAACTCCCACCCCAACAGCGGCGCCAACACCTACGCCCACACCGACGCCGACTCCCACCCCGACAACGGCACCAGCGGTGACTATCGCCAAGACGGCTGACGCGGTCAGCGTGAGCGCGGGCTCGCAGATCGGGTTCACCGTTACGCTGAGCAATAGCAGTGCCGGCGCGGCCACGGGCCTGTCGGTTACCGACACCCTGCCGGGTGGGACGGAACTGAACTGGACGATCGACGCTGGCAACACCGATCCAGGCTGGTCGGTCAGCGGCTCGCCGCCGAACCAGAGTCTTGTTTACAGCCCCACTACACTGGCCGGCAACACCAGCACGACAGCGCACGTGGTCAGCGACACCACGAGCAATAGTTGCGCTACCTACAACAACACGGCCAGCTTCACTACGGACAACGGTGGCTCCGGTGAGGCTTCCGATTCGGAGACGGTTATCTGCCCGACACCCACCCCAACACCGGAGGAGAGTCCAACACCAACGCCAACCGCGACATTCACCCCAACGCCAACGCCGGAGGAGAGCCCGACACCGACGCCGACTTTTACCCCAGCGCCGAGTCCGACCGCCACTGATACTCCAACGCCAACGCCATCTGCGACCGAGACACCGACGCCTACTCCGACTGATACGTCAACGGCGACTCCTACTCCAACCGATACTCCGACGCCATCTCAGACTGAGACTCCTACTCCGTTGCCTTCGCCGACTGATACGCCAACGCCGGAGGAGAGTCCAACGGCCACGGCTACGGCTACGCCGACTGCCACGGCCACCGCGACGGCGACATTCACCCCGACGCCAACACCGGAGGAGAGTCCAACGCCGACTGCAACAGCTACGTTTACTCCAACTGCCACAGCTATCGCGACGGCGACATTCACACCGACGCCAACGCCAGAAGAGAGCCCAACGCCAACGGCGACAGCAACGTTTACTCCAACAGCGACTGCGACTGCCACAGCAACAGCGACAGCCACGGCGACACCTACAGCTACGGCACCGGCCAGTCCTACACCCACGCCTACGCCTACCCCGACCCCGAGTGCGACGCCAAAACCGCCGAGGATCACAACTCAGCCTGCAAATAAGACAGTCAATGTGGGACAGACAGCCACGTTTAGTGTAACGGCGACGGGCACTGCGCCTTTGCACTATCAATGGCGCAAAAACGGCGTGAACATCTCAGGAGCCACTAACTCTTCCTACACCACTCCAGCCACGGTCGCTGCGGATAACGGCAGCCTCTTCTCCGTAGTCGTGAGTAACAGCGGTGGAAGCGTTACCAGCAATAACGCCACCTTAACGGTAAGGATACCGCCGATAATCACCACACAGCCAGCTAATAAGACAGTCAACGCGGGACAGACAGCCAAATTCAGCGTGACCGCGACAGGCACAACGCCATTGCAATATCAGTGGATGAAGAATGGCGTCAACATTACTGGAGCGACTAAGGCGTCATATACGACTCCACCAACAACAGCGGCGGACAACGGTTCGCTTTTCGCCGTGATTGTCAGTAATGCCGCCGGAAGCGTGACCAGTAACAACGCGATCTTGACCGTTCGGTGATGCTACGAAGTTATCCCCTACAGGTGCCGCGCACGAACACAAATTAACAACGCTGTAGGTTCAATAGCTGGCTTCGCGGGAGATAACGAGGAGTGGATCCCGGCGGAGCAGTCACCGCGCGAGCTGCTGTTCATTGAGCTCAGCGGCGTATTCAATGTGGACCGACGTGGATACCGGCGCGCGTTGCAGCGTGTATTGACGGGACATGTGCGGTTACAGATAGCTGATTGGCGACTTGCGAAAACGAACCGCAGCCAAACGTATCCCGCAAACTTGCGGCTGGAAAATCCTCAGTGATCAGCTGAACTAGGCAGCCATCACCATGGCGCGCTTTCGGGCGGTCGCGTCGAGAATCCGCTTTCGCAACCGCAGTGATTTCGGTGTCGCTTCCACATATTCATCGATGTCGATGTATTCAATCGCCCGTTCGAGACTCATGCACAGCGGCGCCTCGAGCTGAATCCCTTTGCCTTCACCCTGGCTTCGCATGTTGGTGAGATGTTTTGCTTTGCAGGGGTTGACGGGCAAATCTTCGGGTCGCGAGTTTTCGCCGACGATCATCCCTGCGTAAACGTTTTCCTGTGGACCGATGAAGAGGCGGCCGCGTTCCTGAATGTTGTTGAGCGCGTATGCCGTGCTAACTCCCGATTCCATCGACACCATCACGCCTCGACCGCGTCCTCCGATTTCACCTTTGAACGGCGCGTATTCACGAAAGAGATGACTCATGAATCCTTCGCCGCGGGTCAGATTGAGAAGATCGGTCTCAAAACCAATCAGGCCTCGAGTGGGAATAATCGCCTCGATGGATACCCGCGCCGCGTGATGAGACATGCTGACCACCTCACCTCTGCGATTGGCAGTCGATTGCAAAATGTCACCGAGATTTTCGTTTGGTAGATCGACATAAAGATTTTCCAGCGGCTCGAGCACCTTACCATCCTCTGCCCGATGAAAAATCACTTCGGGACGCGAGATCATGAGTTCGTAGCCTTCGCGCCGCATTTGCTCGACCAGAATTGCGATTTGCATCTCGCCGCGCGCATTGATCTCAAATGCGCTGGCTGTTTCCGTGTCATTAACCTGAAGTGAGACGTTGCCGCGCGTTTCGCGGAAAAGGCGCTCGCGAATATTACGTGCTGTCACAAATTTTCCCTCGCGCCCGGCAAACGGCGAATCGTTTACCAGAATTTGCATGCGGATCGTAGGCGGATCGATATCCACAAATTGAAGCGGCACCCGTTCTTCGCTGTCTGTGAGGGTTTCGCCGATATACACTTCTTCGAAGCCAGCCAAGCCGATGATGTCACCAGCGATCGCCTGCTTAATTTCCACCTGCTCCAATCCCGAATAGGTGAAAAGCGCCGTGACCGTTGCCCGCTCCCGGCGGCCGTCGCGATGGATGCAGACGATTGAGTCGCCGACTGCGACTCGACCGCTGACGATACGCCCAAGCACAATTCTTCCGAGGTAATCGCTGTAATCCAGATTCGAGACGAGCATTTGAAAGAATGGGTCGCTCGAGATTGTTGGCGGCGGCACATGTTGCACGATCGCTTGAAATAGCGGCGTCATGTCCTTGTTGTGGTCGTTCAGTTCGCGCATGGCAAAACCGTTCTTTGCGCTCGTATAAACAATCGGAAAGTCGAGTTGCTCGTCGGTCGCCTTCAGTTCGACGAAGAGATCGAAAATCTCATCGAGGACTTTGTGCGGACGCGCGTTTTCTCTGTCTATCTTGTTGATGACAACAACCGGCTTCACTTTGTTTTCCAGCGCTTTCCGCAAAACAAAGCGAGTTTGTGCCTGTGGCCCATCGTGCGCATCGACAACAAGCAGGACGCCGTCCACCATTTTCATGATCCGTTCGACTTCGCCGCCAAAGTCGGCGTGACCCGGTGTATCGACGATGTTGATCCGATACCCGTTCCACTGAAAAGCTGCGTTCTTCGCGCGAATGGTGATTCCTTTTTCGCGCTCGAGATCCATGGAATCCATCATGCGCTCTTCAATCTTTTGATTGGAGCGAAAGGTACCTGATTGGCGCAACAGTTGATCGACTAGCGTCGTCTTGCCGTGGTCGACGTGCGCAATGATGGCGATATTACGGATCTTATCCATTGAAGGAAGGCTCTCCCGCGATGGGAGCCGCCAACACTACAAGAGACGACAATCGAGTCAACCCGAAGCGACGACGACGCGAAGGTTTGCTACCTCAGCAGTTACCAAGCCACGCGACGCTATAAAGCGGGCTCGAGGGCGACTGTCTGCTGTGCGGGTTCCATCCATTTTCCATGCTCGCGAATCAAGTCTTTCAGGCGATCAACTGCTTCGCCTTCGGGGATGTTGAATTTCACCGCCGTCTTGCCCACGTAGAGATTCACTTTGCCGGGCGCGCCGCCGACGTAGCCAAAATCGGCATCTGCCATTTCACCGGGACCGTTCACGATGCAGCCCATGATGGCAATCTTTACTCCCTTGAGGTGCGACGTTGCTGCTTTAATTTTCGCCGTTGTGGTTTGCAGATTGAATAAAGTTCGTCCGCAGGACGGGCACGCCACATAATCCGTCTTAAAAATCCGCGAGCCGGCTGCCTGCAAAATGTTGTAGGACAATCGAAGGGCTTGTCCGGGCGCTTCTTCGCCCAGCACTAAAATTGCGTCGCCAATCCCGTCGCATAGCAGAGAGCCGATGGTTGTGGATGCGGTAAGAAGCGTGTTGAGAAAATCTGTAGGGCGTTTCTGTGAAACGCCGTTGTTTTGCTTGGCGTCTGACACAGACGCCCTACAACTCAAAACGTCCTTCAGCAAAATTGGATGCCGCGCCTGCAACTTCGCTGCCAGCAACCGAAACGCGGCGATCACTGAAAGTTGAACATCGTCACGCACACTTACGAATTCCGGAGTTGAGCTTTGATTTATTCGGGCAAGAGCGATGTCGTCGCGTGGATCGACTTCTCGAATGTCGGCATCTTCATAAACAATCTCCGGTTTATAGTCGCCCATCCGGTCCACCTTATGCGCGATCTTGTCGAAGTTCGCTCGCCGCACGACGACGCGAATTAACTCGCCTCCGCCGAGCTTCACTCCATTGAGTTCGATCTTTTCTGTTGCGCGCCGCTGGTACGAGAACGGATCAAAGGAAAGTTGGACATTCGGCGTTGGACGCTCAGCATTCGACGTTCTGCTTATGTTCTGAATGAGTGCGTTGGCGACGGGAATTTCGTGAGGACTATCTTCCGTGAGCGAAACACGGATGGTATCGCCGATTCCGTCGCCCAGCAGCGAACCGATTCCGATTGCGCTCTTGATCCGCGCGTCTTCGCCTTCGCCCGCCTCAGTGACGCCGAGGTGCAATGGGTACTCCCAGCCCGGCCCCAGTTCGTTTAATCGCGCCACCAGCAGACGATAGGCAGCGATCATGACTTTCGGATTGCTCGCCTTCATCGAGAAAACGAACTCATGATAATCGAGGTCGCGCGCGATCCGCGCGAACTCCAGCGCGCTCTCGACCATGCCGAGGGGGGTATCGCCATAGCGGTTCAGGATGCGATCTGAAAGCGACCCGTGATTTGTCCCGATCCGCATGGCGGTGCCGCGCCTCTTGCACAGTTCAACCAGTGGTGAAAACCGCTCGCGGATGCGACTCAACTCATCCGCGTATTGCTCATCAGTGTATTCGCGGATGGCGAACTTCTTCGAGTCTGCGTAGTTGCCCGGGTTGATTCGGACCTTCTCTACCCATTTGGCTGCTTCCATCGCTGCCTCGGGCTTAAAATGGATATCGGCGACTATGGGCACGTCGCAGCCGCGCTCGCGCAAGCCTTTGACGATATGCTCCAGATTGCGTGCATCCTTCACTGTCGGCGCGGTGATCCGGACAATCTCACAGCCGGCCTCCGCCAGCTCGACCGTCTGTTGGATGGACGCCTCGGTGTCCATCGTATCGCAGGTGATCATCGACTGGACACGGATCGGATTGTTATTGCCAATGCCAACGTTTCCAACGTTCACCTCGCGCGTAGCGCGCCGATGGTACTGAAGAGGATTACTGCAATAGTTCACCGCTTGCGCTTGCGTGTGCGCGCGCCGTTCGCCATCTCGTTCAATACGACGATCATTTTTACGTCCAGCCGCTTCGTGCCGCCATTTAGCTCATGCACATGAGCCGTGCGGTAATCGCGCGAGAACGACATGAATTCTGGGTGATCAACAAAAAGTCGTGCGCCATTTGTGAGGACTAGCTCAAATGGTTCAAACGGAACAGCGGAATAGAGTTCGCGAATTTCGTTGACGTTCACTGGTGGAACGATAAGCGAGCGCGCCCAGAGGTGCAACGCTGGCACTATGGGGTCTGGCTATTTTTCCTGGGCGACTGTGCTTCGAGCTGGTCGAGCTTTTTGCGGACAAACGGCAAATCCTGCACGTCGAAAAACGTGATGTAGAGCATGTAACCGATAATCATCACGGCACAGCTGGTCTGAACGACTTCCAAGACACGCATGTTCACCGGTTTGCGCCGGATCGACTCAATCAGCGCCAGCACAATGTGACCGCCATCGAGCACCGGGATTGGCAGCAAATTCAGGATGGCCAGGTTTACGTTTAGAATCACACTAAACCACAGCGCCAGTTGCCAGCCGCGTTCGCTTCGGAAAAGCAGATAGTAAATGCGACCGATTCCGACAGGCCCGCTTAGATGTTGCAGCTTCACGTCCGATTTGGGCGAGGCAACGGCACCGATCGTTTTCAACGTGCTGGTGACGCTGTTGTAAACTTGTTCAATGGGATTGGGATGTTGGATGGACACAATCCCAGTGGTGTCCCATTGGATTCCGATTCGCGGCTTCATTTCGCCAGCCGTGGGCAGGAGCGTCGGTTTCACCGGAATATCCAGCTTCGAACCATTGCGCTCGACGTGCAGCACAAGCTTGTCATTCGGATGTTTACTGATGTACTCCAGCAACGCGACGGGACTGTAGATAGGCGTTTGATTAAACCCCCGGATGATGTCTCCGGGACGCAGTTCGGCTGCCGCTGCAGGGCTTTTGGGTTCTACTTTCTCGATGATTGGTGTTTCTGCCGGGTAAATGAGCAGCTGCCGCACGCTTTTTCTGCGCCACCCACGCGTCTCCGCTTTATAAGGTTCGACCCATACCGTTTGTATCTTGCCGTCTCGCTGGAATTTCACCGCAACCTTGTCGCCCTCGCTCCGCACGACGTCCCAGCTGATGCTGTCGTTCATACCCATGAAACGCTTGACTGGTTTGCCATCTACCGACAGGATTTTATCGCCTGGCTCCAAGCCGGCCTTCTGTGCCGGAGAATCCGGCATGACGTAACCAATCACAGTCGTTGAATCGCCTTCGCTCACCGGATGACCAACGGCCCAGACGATGCCGGCAAAAAATAAAGCCAGCAGCAAGCTGAACACCGGGCCGGCGACAGCTACAATGATTTTGTCCAGCGCGGAAATCTTCGGCAGCTTCGCCCGATCCAGGTCGGCCTTGCCCTCGATGATGTCCATCGGGGCAAGCTGCGGCAGCGCGACAAAACCTCCAAACGGCAGCGATCCGAGGGAGTATTGGACGCCGTTTATCGTCTTTTTCCAAATCGGTTTACCAAACCAGACGCCGAATTTCTCGATGTAGAGGCCTCGCCACCGCGCTGCGAGGAAGTGGCCGAGTTCATGCACCACGATGAGCAGGTTAAAGAGGATCAGGACCTCGAGCAGGATGAAGATGACGCGAGCGATATGTAAAATCATGTGGTCAGCAGGTGATCAGTGATTCTTTGGACACGCCAGTCTGTCTGCTGTTGTAAATCTTTTAACGTTCTGCCGATTGCACGCATCCCTGCGCTTGCGCTCGCGCCCACTGATCGGCTCTCAATATTGCATCGAGATTCGGGTGCGCAACCGGCGTATGCCGGTTCATTACTTGTTCAACGATCCGCCAGATTTCCGGAAAACGGACTTTCTGGTCCAAAAACGCTGCGACTGCCATTTCGTTAGCGGCATTCATTACTGCGGGCAATGTGCCGCCGGTTTCGCCCGCGCGACGCGCCAGATTCAAGGCAGGAAAATCATCGTACCGTGGAGTGGAAAACTCTAACTTTGATAGTTTTGAAAAATCGAGCGGCGGCAACGTGTTCGGGACGCGCTCCGGCCAGGTCACGGCATATTGAATCGGGAAGCACATATTCGAGTAACTCAATTGGGCGAGGGTGGAACCGTCTGTGAACTCGACCATCGAATGGACGATGCTTTGCGGATGGATCACAACCTCGACACGCTTCATCTCTACGCCGAAGAGCCAGTGCGCTTCGATCATCTCCAGTCCCTTGTTGAACAACGTCGCCGAATCGATGGTGATCTTTGGTCCCATATTCCAAGTCGGATGTTTTAACGCCTGCTCCGGCGTGATGGAGTCGAATGCGGCCCGCGGCGTCTCGCGAAACGGTCCGCCGGACGCGGTAAGGATGATTCGTCGAATATCTGTTGGAGACGCGACGCCCCCGTCGCGTGCGGCCCGAACGCGGGCCGGCTCCAGACATTGAAAGATCGCATTGTGCTCTGAATCCACGGGCAAAACGTGCACGCCGTTTTCCCGCGCCTCGCGCATCACAATTTCACCCGCCATGACCAGTATTTCTTTGCTCGCCACAGCGAGATCTTTGCCCGCTTCGATAGCTGCCAGCGCGGGCCGTAATCCGCCGGTGCCGACGATCGCCACCAGCACAATGTCCGCACCTGTCAGGCAGGCGATTTGCAGCAAACCCGCTGTTCCTGAAAAAATCCGCGGCTGGTAATCGAGTGATTTTCGAAGAATATCGATTTGCGTCTCATCGACCAGGCAAACTGATTCCGGCCGGACTTCATTCGCGGCCGCGGCTAGTTTCTGTGCATTGCTTTTCGCCGCGAGCCCGACGATCTCCATCCGCTCCGGGATATCGCGCGCCACTTTTAACGCGCTCTCGCCGATGGATCCGGTCGCGCCCAGAATAACGACACGTTTACGATTCATTGGACAGAATGAACAGAATTAACAAAATGAATCGATCAAATCAGAGAGAGACTTGCTCTTGTTTTGGGAGCCGAAACTTTCTCTTGTACTCTAAGCGCTCCGCGCCAAAATTTAGGAGCAGCCCCTCATCAATTGCGGTCGCAATAAGGTAGTTTACAAGTTGAACTTCATGCGCTTTGGCGAGCAACTGGTTCGCTTTCAGTCCAACGATCAACGAGTCATTTACCAGCACGTCGGCGGTAAAGAGACCAACGACTTGGCCGTCGTAATGCACCGTGATCGGTCTTTGTGCATCAACTTTCAATCCCGACTTCTGCAATTCCCAGATCAACGCATTTTGATAGACTGACTCCAGAAATCCCGGCCCGAGAGCCGAGTGCACTTTCATTGCGGCGCCGATCACTTGCCCGCACAGGTCGTATTGTTTGGAATCCGCAACCATCTCGTTCATTTTGTCAATTCTGTCAGCTTTCTACGGAACGCGAATGACGAGTCGCAGATAAAAAAATAACAGTGGCGCGGTGAAAAGCAGGCTGTCCAGTAGATCGAGCGCGCCTCCAATTCCCGGGAGCAAATTCCCCGAATCCTTGACGTCGGTGCTGCGCTTGATGATCGATTCCGCCAGGTCGCCGAGCACTGCGGCAAGGCCGAGAAGCAATCCGAGTACTGTCGCATGCGTCCAGTTCAGCGCCGACAAATGGCCGGGCATCAGTTTGTAAAGTGCCAGGCTGCACATCAACGCGAAAACAATCGCACCAAAAAAACCTTCCCAAGTCTTCTTCCGGCTGATGTGTGGCACCATGAGATGCCGCCCGATCACGCTGCCGGTCAGGTACGCGCCCATGTCCGAGAATTTCGTGACCGCGATCAAATACAACACGTAGAACTGTCCCGTGAGCTGGCCTGTGCTCGAACGCGGAGTGAGATAAACAATCTTGGTGATGAAATTGTAAAGCCAAAGCACGTACAGCAGACCGAACAATGTGTAAGCCATCGTTTGCAGCGGCTCATCGTGCCGTAGCCGCGCGAACATTTGACGGCCAAACATGGTCAACAGAAAAAAGAGCAGGACAGCGACTTCGAAATCGTAGGAACCTGCCGGTCCGATTTTAGAGAAATAATAAAAGCTCCCGGCCAGCATCACCGCGCCGCAGATCATTCCAGTGATTTTGAAATTCGGCAGCGCTTTGTGATCGAGCATACGATAGAATTCCCAGAGTCCGATCATTCCGAACACGCTGATCAACAGCCAGAACAAGATCTCGTAACCGGAGAACATGATCAGCAGGGCGACTGTCCAGAGGCCAATGGTGCTGATGAATCGCAGAATGAACGCGGAACGCGGGGTAACCAAATTGGATCCAGTTTGTTCCAATGTTGCAGGCATCTTCTGCATCATCTCGAAGGAACGCGCGCTGTGCAAGACGGGACCGCTGCCATCACCTGACGAATGCCGGCCACTGAAGAGTTGTTGTCTGGTCATTCTGGTTTAGCCCTGCTATGGATTTCGTCCGCGATGAACGAATCAGCGCCGCAAACGATCGATCGCCGGCCAATTGCCACTCGAAACCGGAGATGTGCACAGTCCGCGACCACGTGGCTCGCTTCACGAAATGTGTCCCCGAATGTTATTTCGATCGCTGGCATGTGCGCGTGCATTGCAGCGGGAATCGCGCTCAGCCTGACATCGGTTACATATCATCGAGTCTTCTGGCTCATCGCCGCGCTTGGCGCGCAACTACGGCTAACGGCGAACATGCTCGATGGCATGGTCGCGCTCGCCTCAGGTCGTGCTTCAAGAACAGGCGAGCTTTACAACGAAATTCCCGATCGTGTGTCCGATGCGGCGGTCTTCATCGGCGCAGGATATGCCTGGGGTGGCAATGTCGCGCTTGGTTACATCGCAACGATTCTATCGATCTTCACTGCTTATATTCGCGCCGCAGGAAAAATCGCGGGCGCTCGTAACGAGTTTTGCGGACCGATGGCAAAGCAACACCGGATGCTGGTGATCACCTTTGGCTGCCTCTACTCCGCGCTCGTTCCGCGATCCTGGCAGATCTTTCACTTCGACAATACCAGGCTTGGCGTCATGGGCCTTGCTCTTTTCGTGATCACCGTGGGTTGCCTGATCACAGTCGGTCGGAGGCTTAACCGAATTGCCTACGCTTTGAAATGAACAACACAATGTGGCAGCGCCTTTTTGGATTCCGTCACGCTTTCGACGATCGCGTGACTATCGTTCTGACGGTAACAGCTGTTGTTCTGCTCTCAGTGACGCCCCTCCTGATCTTCATTACGGCGCGAAAGACCACTGCCGAAAAAAGAAGAGAACTTTGGGATCGTTACCGTTCCTGGATTTGGCTTTCGCTGTGCATCCTGATTCCGATTCTGGCCGGCGCTTTTTGGACAATCCTCGCTGTGGCGACGCTGAGCCTGCTTTCTTATCGCGAATGTGCTCGCATCACCGGTCTGTTCCGGGAACGCACTATCAGTTTCATCGTGGTTATCGGCATTCTCATGATCACGTTCGCAGAACTGGACAATTGGTATCGGCTCTTTGTTGCGTTGTTTCCTTTGACTGTCGCACTGGTTGCCATCGGCGGATTGATTCCAGATCAACCCAAGGGTTACATCCAGCGCGTGGGGCTGGGTGTCCTGGGCTTCGCTCTTTTCGGCAGCGCGCTTGGTAACCTTGGTAACATCGCAAATGATTGGAATTATCGGCCCATCCTCTTGTTGATCATCTTCGCCGTAGAACTCAATGACATCTTTGCCTACATCTGCGGTCATTTGTTCGGGCATCGAAAATTTGTTCCGAACACGAGTCCCAACAAAACCGTGGGAGGCGCACTGGGCGCGATCATCTTAACAACGCCGCTCGTGGCGGTAATTGCTCATTTTATTTGGAGTGACAGCGCATTGGATAACCCAATCTGCTTGGCCGGTCTGGGGATCATCGTCAGCATAGTAGGCCAATTCGGCGACTTAATGCTTTCTGCCATCAAACGCGATTTAGGTCTTAAAGACACCGCGAAGCTCATCCCCGGTCACGGCGGATTGCTGGATCGTTTTGACAGCCTGATCCTCGTCGCACCCGCAGTGTTTCACTACGTTAATTATTTTGTCGAATTCGGTGCGGGGCAACCGCAGCGAATTTTCTCCGGGCTCTAGTGCAATGGAACCGTGGCAACTCCAACCAGCGGGTGATACCGGCCTCACGCCGGCCGAGCGGTTTCGCAGCGTGCGACGCGAGAGCGGTTTGCTCGAAAGCCTGGCGCAGCAGACTTGCTTTTCGTCGTTGCGAATTTACTTCGCGATCGCTCACCGACTCAGCATCGCAGGCTGCGAGAAGTTACCGGAACATGGTCCGTTCGTTCTGGCAGCAAATCATTGCAGTCATCTCGATGCGCTTGTGCTGGGAGCAGCACTCAGGCCGCGCCATCGCGAACGCACTTTCCCGATCGCGGCGGGCGACGTCTTCTTTCAAACCGTTGCAGTCAGTGTGTTCTCCGCAACCGTGCTTAATGCCTTGCCGATGTGGCGGAAAAATTGCGGCCCACATGCGTTGGCAGAGCTGCGTCGCAAATTGCAGGAGGAAAAAGCGATCTTCATCATTTTTCCGGAAGGCGGACGCACGCGCACCGGTTCCATGATGCCTTTCAAGCACGGACTCGGGATGCTCGTCGCGGAAACAAATGTTCCGGTTGTGCCTTGCAGCCTCATCGGGACTTTTGACGCGCTGCCTCCAAACCGAAAAATTCCGCGACCTGTGAGAATCAAACTAATTATCGGAGATCCGCTCGACTTCCCATCAACAGCGAACGATCGCTCCGGCTGGTCACAAATCGCGAAGAGCGTGGAATCCAGTGTCCGCAGCCTGGCTGCGCAATAAAGCCAAATGGCAGGGACGACGGGGCTGTGCAGTCCGGACATCGCAGCACGATGTCCCTACCCTTGCGCGTATCGCTCCAGCTTTTGCGCCAGGTCCGGTGGGACGTGCGCAACGATGATGGCGTCATTATCTTCGTAACGCAGCTCCAGCACGTGGCCAACTCGGTGGATTTCCGCAATCAACGCGCTTTCGTTTGCGGGAATCCGAAATCCGGAGCGCAGTCGCCATGAGCTGAGCGCGCCTTCCAGAGCTTGCACGAGTTTGCTTGCTTCTTCTCCAGTGCGCGCGGAAATCGCCACGCTACCGGAAAATCGTTTCAGGTAGGAATCAACCAGTTCGCGGTTTGGCAGAATATCGATTTTGTTGAAGACGAGCAGCGTTTGTTTGCCATAAGCGTCCAGTTCTTTGATCACTCGATCAACCGCTTCCATTTGTTCGTCCACACGTGGATGGCTTAGATCGGCAATGTGGATAAGCAAATCGGCTTCGCTGACTTCTTCCAGTGTCGCTTTGAACGATTCAATCAATGTGTGCGGAAGTTTTCGCAAAAAGCCCACAGTGTCCGTGAGCAGGACGCGTTGTTTGTTAGGCAAAACGAAGCTGCGCGTCGTCGGATCCAGCGTGGCAAAAAGCTTGTCCTCAGCCAGCAGGTCTGCTCCGGTGAGCAGATTCAGCAGCGTCGATTTGCCGGCGTTCGTGTAACCGACCACCGCAGCGACTGGCCACTGGTGACGTTTGCGGCCTTGTCGCTGGATAGCACGCGTTTTGCGCACAGATTCCAGTTCGCGCTCGAGTCGCGCGATTCGTCCCTGCACACGGCGTCGATCGACTTCCAATTGCGTCTCACCGGGACCACGTGTGCCGATGCCTCCTGTCTGGCGAGACAAATGATGCCACATTCGAGTCAGGCGCGGCAAAAGATATTGCAACTGGGCTAGTTCGATTTGCAATCGACCTTCGCGGCTGCGTGCGCGTTGCGCAAAAATGTCGAGAATCAGTTGCGTTCGGTCGACGACCTTGCGCGAGAATAGATTTTCCAGGTTGCGTCCTTGCGCCGGTGAAAGTTCATCATCAAAGATCACCGAGGTTACGTGTTGCTCCCGACACGATTCTTTGATCGCCTCCGCTTTGCCCCGGCCGATGTAATAGGGCGCGGTCGGTTTCTGTAATTTTTGGGTCACAGTATCGACGACCTCTGCCCCTGCGGAGTTCGCCAGCTCCCGCAACTCGTCGAGCGAATCGTGCAAGGCCCACTTGGAAACGCCCTCCTTTTCGAGACCGATTAGCAGCGCGCGTTCCCTTGGTTTTTGCGGATGCGTCTCAATCATTTAGGGCGCGAATTGTAACCGCGGGCGCTGACCTCGGCTGGATGAAGTGTTGCAAAGCTTTATCCCTGCCGAAGTCACCCCTCAGTCGCGGGACTACAGCTTTTTGCGGACGCGTTTCAATCATCCCAACGGCATCAGTTGTAGCCGCCTCGCTGTGTCGAGGCGCTCCGGCTCTGTTGCTCCTGACGGCGCGGCGACACAGCACCGTGGCTACAACGTTGCGTGTTTATGAGACGGCTCTCAGTACGCTTTTCAATCATTGCGTGTGTCAACCTCCGAGTGCACCCGGAATGAGATCCATTTCACCGCTTCGTTGTGAGTAAGAAACGACAAGTTCAGTGGCAAAAAATTAGTTTGCCGTCGAAACCAGGTCAACTGTCTCTTGGCGTAACGACGGGTGGCTTGCTGAATTTCGGTGATGCATTGCGTGAACGACTCTTTTCCAGCAAGCAACTGGCGGATCTCGCGCAAACCGATCATTTGAGAAGCCGTTGCACTTATTACCCCGGCGTCGCGCACTTCTTCGATCACGCCACGCTCGAACATGATTTCCACCCGCTGATTAATTCGTTGGTAAAGCTCCTCTCGGTGGCGAAAAACGAAAACGCCTGTAGCCGGGATGGTTGATTCGGCTCCTGTAGCCGCGGGCGCTGACCGCGGGCGGCCGTCTGCCACATTTCCGGGGTCATCGCCCCCGGCTACAAGTTTTGACGCAGGCCTGCCGGTGAGCAAACAAATCTCCACGGCGCGCACGATCCGGCGGCGATTTTTGGGATCGATCTTTTCGGCTGTGTCCGGATCGAATTCGCAAAGCCGTGACCGCAATTCAGTAAGGCTCAACGCACTGAGTTTTTCGCGCAGCTCCGAATCAGACTCAGGCAGGGGCGCAAGTCCATGAGTTAGCGCTTTGATGTAAAGACCGCTTCCACCGACAACAATCACGGGTTTGCCACGCGAGTTGATATTTTCAATGACACTCGCCGCTACGCGACGATATTTTTCCGCGTTCATCTCTTCCGAAAGCGCCACTTTGCCGATCAAGTGATGTGGCGCCTTCGCAAGTATTGACGCTTCCGGCTTTGCCGTGAGCAGATCTAACCCGCGATAGATTTGGAAGGCGTCCGCACTGACAATTTCGGCGCCGATTTCGCGCGCTACGTCGGCCGCAAGTTGGGACTTTCCCGTTGCTGTCGGGCCGACAATAAAGAACGTGCGCGTCATTCCAAAAGACGCAGTGACGCGTCACTCCTCGCGCGCGGCTTTGACGATTTGGGCGAAGCTGCGCGGGTCGAGGCTGGCGCCGCCCACGAGGGCGCCATCGATGTCGGCCTGGCTCATGAGTTCGCGGGCGTTCTCGGGTTTCACGCTGCCACCGTACTGAATCCTGACTCGCTCGGCTGTGGTGTCGTCGGCCATTTCGCGCAACGTGCGGCGAATGAACGCGTGAGCATGCTGGGCTTGCTGAGGCGTAGCGTTACGCCCGGTGCCGATCGCCCATACCGGCTCGTAGGCGACTACGCTTTCCTGTAATTCCTTCGGCTTCAGACCAGCGAGACTGCCGCGCAATTGGATCGACAAGATTTTTTCCACATTGCCTTTGTCACGTTGCTCGAGCGTTTCTCCGACGCAAACAATGGGATGCAGCTTTCCCTCGAGCGCCGCGCGCACCTTGCGATTAACCATTTCATCAGTCTCGGCAAACAACCTGCGACGTTCGCTGTGGCCGAGCACGACGTAGTGCACAAAAAGGTCCCGTAAAAGCGGCGCGCTGATCTCGCCCGTAAAAGGGCCGCTCTTTTCCCAAAACATATTTTGCGCGCCAACCTTGATGTTGTGCGCTCTCCCCAATGCTTCGCTTACTTTTGCAATCGCGGTGAACGGCGGA
>Ga0209577_10002063_pt1 | contig 19515 bp, 19 predicted proteins | sample GraSoiAngelo_109_FD_185874 | JGI IMG/M metagenome (GOLD analysis project Ga0209577, IMG submission 185874) | Grasslands soil microbial communities from the Angelo Coastal Reserve, California, USA - 14_0903_12_20cm (SPAdes) (version 2) | ecosystem: Environmental > Terrestrial > Soil > Grasslands...
GGGTTTGGCGGCGAAGCCGGTCATCGATGTGCTCGTGGCGGCTGGATCAATGGAGATGGCGGAACGATATGCCGCGGCCCTGCTCGAACACGGCTACGATGCGGTTGAGCCGCGCTATCGGGAGATGTGGCCCGAGCGGATCGTGCTCATTCGCAGAGAGCACGGTGAGCGGATGTGCCACGTTCACCTGATGCTCCGCGGACACCCGGCATGGAATCGGCTGCTCGTGTTTCGTGACTACCTGCGGGCCCATCCGGACGTCGCCGCGGCCTACGCCGAGCTCAAGCGGTCTCTGGCTGCGGCCCTCGGCCGCGACCGGTACGCCTACATGACGGCCAAAGGCGATTTCATCACCCGGGTCACCGCGATCGCGATGGGAGAACAGGGGTCGACAGGGTGAAACTCATCGCCAACGTTCTGACGGGTGTCGTCGCGCTGAGCCACATCGGATTTCTGGTCCTCGAGATGTTCTTCTGGGACCATCCGGTCGGGCGCCGGATCTTCGGCATGACGCCCGAGGTGTCCGCCGGCTCCGCCGCGCTCGCCGCCAATCAAGGCCTCTATAACGGCTCTGGTGTTGGTCGCCGCGAGGCGTAGCCGCTCATGACGTTGAACCGGGCATCGCGACGAACCGCTTGTGCCGAAGAGGAGGCGGTGAGCGTCGAGTTTCGCGCGGCCACGCTCGACGACGCCGGTTGGGGTCACGGACGGTCTGGTCGTCCGCAGACTGAGCGATGAGTCCTCGAGACGAATACGTGCTCGACCCCGCGCACTGGCCGGACATGCCGTCCGCGCATCGCGCCTTCCTGGAGGCCGCGATCGCCAGGCTCCGCGCCGATGAGCGTCTCGTCGGGCTCGCGGCCGGGGGCTCGTTCATCAGCCGGACCTTGGACGAGCATTCCGACCTCGACCTCGTCGTGGTCTCGCGCCCCGAAGTCTCCGGCGAGGTTCTGCGCGACGGGCCCGACATCGCACGACGGCTCGGACCGCTCCTGGCGACGTTTCCCGGCGATCATGTGGGCGAGCCGCGGCTCTTCATCTCGCTCTATGGACCGACCCTCCTCCACGTCGACTTCAAGTTCGTGTCGACTGAGGAGCTGGCCCACCGTGTCGAGGATCCCGTGATTCTCTGGGACCGCGAGGGCGTGGTTCGCTCGGCCATTAGCGGGACGAAGGCGGTCTATCCGCCACCGCGCCTGCAATGGATCGAGGATCGTTTCTGGGTCTGGGTGCACTACGTCGCGGTCAAGATCGCTCGCGGCGAGCTGTTCGAGGCGATCGATGCGCTCGAGTTCGTCCGTGCTCGCGTGCTGGGCCCCCTCATCCTGTCCGAGGCGGGGGGACAGCCGAACGGTGTCCGCCGCGTCGAGCAGACTGCGCCGGGGCGCGTGGCCGCCTTGCGCTCGACCCTGGCTTCGCACGACCGGCCATCCTGCTGGAGGGCATTGATAGCGACGCTGACGCTCTACAGCGAGCTCCGCGAGCGGCTTGCTCCGCCGACGCTCCAACGCAGAGCGGAGACCGAACACGCCGTCAGGGACTTCCTCGAGGTCGCTAGGCCTTCAGCATCTCCTCGGCGACCCGTTTGACGTCCGCCGCGTCCACCTGGCCCTTGTGCGTCTTCATGACGTCGCCGACCAGGCGGCCCACCTGCTTGGCGTCGGCGATCTTGAGCGCGTCGAGGCGCTCGCGCACGAGCGCGCGCAACGCCGCCTCGTCCATGCCCCTGGGCAGGTAACGCTCGCAGAACTCGAGCTCGAAGCGCAGCTGCGCGGCATGCGCGGCGCCGCGCTCGCCCACCTTCTCGAACTCGACGAGGGCCTTCTGGAGCTGTTTGCGGTAGGCGCCGATCACGTCGAGGACGAGCGGGTCGTCGACGGTGCCGGAGAAGCCTTTGGCCGTGCGGCGCTCGCCGATCTTCGACTTGATCATCCGCACCACGTCGGCGGTGCGCGCGTCCTTCTCCTTGATCGCCTTCGTCAGCGTGTCGTTCAGCGTCTGTTCGAGTGGCATGGGTCCTCCAGGATCTGTTGAGAGGCTCGCCTCGGCCGGCGGGGCCCCAGCCCCGCGACGTCCTGCGGCTCGCACTGCTACTGTACGCGCAACCGAGGGTCGAGGACGTCACGGAGACCGTCGCCCAAGAGGTTCAGGCTGAGCCCGGACACCGTCAGCGCCAGGCCGGGGAAGAGACTCACCCAGAACGCCTCGCGGATGACGTTCTTGCCGCTCGCGATGACGTTGCCCCACGAGGGCACGTAGGGCGGCACCCCGACACCGAGAAAGCCCAGGATCGCCTCGGCCAGGATGGCGTAGGCGAAGATGAAGCTCGCCTGCACGAGCAGCGGCCCGACGCAGTTCGGCAGGATGTGGCGGAACGCGATCGCCAGGTCGCGACGCCCGAGCGCTCGAGCGGCCTGGACGTAGTCGAGCTCACGGAGGGTCAGGACCGTGCTCCGGATCAGCATCGCCGTCCGCGGCGTGTAGACGACCGAGAGCGCGAAGATGACGTTGCCGATGCCGGGACCACGCGCGGCCATGAGCGCGATCGCCAGCAGAATAGCCGGGAAGGCCATCAGACCGTCCATGATGCGCATCAGCGCCATGTCGACGCGACGATAGTATCCGGCGATCAGGCCGATCACGATGCCCCAGAGCGAGGTCAGGATCATCGTCGTGGCCCCGACGAGCAGCGATACCCGGGCGCCGTGCAGGACCAGGCTGTACACGTCGCGGCCGAACTCGTCCGTGCCCAGAAAGTTCGCGGCGCTCGGCGCCTTCAGACGCTGAGCCGGGTTGAGCCGGCGCGGGTCGTGGGTGGAGATCACGTTCGCCAGGAGCGCGGCGAGGATCACCACGGCCAGGATCGAGGCGCCCACCGCGATGTTCCGGTTGCGGACGGCGTGCCGGCGCCACGTCGGGCGCGCGGGAGCCTCCGCCGCCGCCACCGCCGTCGTCGCGGCGCCGTCAGCCATAACGGATCCGCGGGTCGATGAAGACGTAGAGCACGTCCACCATCAGATTGATGAGCACGTACGCCGTCGCGGTGACGAGGATCACGCCTTGCACGACCGGGTAGTCCCGGCGCAGCACCGCAGAGATGATCAGCCGGCCGAGCCCGGGAATGTTGAACACGATCTCGGTCACCACGGCGCCGCCGATCAGGATCGCCATCGTGATCCCGACGACCGTGACGACCGGCACGAGCGCATTGCGGAAGGCGTGCACCCACATGACCGATCGCTGCGAGACGCCCTTGGCGCGCGCGGTCCGGATGTAGTCCTGCTGCAGCGCCTCCAGCATGCACGAGCGGCTGATGCGCGCGATCAGCGCCGACTGGTTGAAGCCGAGCGAGACGGCCGGCAGCACCATGTAGCGGAGCGCCGCGACCGGATCGGCGAGGATCGACGCGTAACCGGCGGCGGGCAGCCAGCCCAGGCGGACCGCGAAGAGGTAGATGAAGTTCAACGAAAGCCAGAAGCCGGGCACGCAGACGCCGAGCAGCGAGGCCAGCATGAGCGCGCGGTCCCAGAGCGAGCCCTGATACGCGGCGGCGATGATCCCCGACGGCACGCCGATCAGGACCGCGACCAGGAGCGCCGAGAAGGTCAGCACCAGGGTGGGCTCGGCGCGCTCTAGCAGCGCCGTCACTACCGGACGGTCGAGGAAGTACGACTGGCCGAGGTCGCCGCGCAGGACGCGCGCGTAGAACTTCAGGAGCTGCTCGTGCAGGGGGCGATCGAGACCGAGGGCCTGACGGGTCGCCTGGATCTGCGCGGGCGTCGCGTCCGGGCCGAGCATGACGCTGACCGGGTCGCCCGGGATCAGGTGAATGAGCAAGAAGACGACGGTGACGACCACCGCCAGCACCGGCACGAGCGTCAGGAGCCGCCGGATCAGGTACGTCGTCACACGCGATCTCGCAGGGGCGCCGCCAGGCTGGAGGCCGGCGCCCGCGAGCTCACGCCGCTACTTCTCGACCCAGACGTTGGTGAACCGGACGCGCCCCATCTTCTCGTCGAAGCCCTTGGTCGTGTTGCGGATCGCGCGAAGCCCGGCGAGGTCGCCGTAGCGGATGATCGGGACCTTCTCGTAGACCTGCCGGGTCTGCTGCTCCCACATCGCCATCCGCTTCTTGGGGTCGACCTCGCGCGCCATGTCGGCCTGAAGTTTCAGGATGTCCTCGTCGGTCGTCCAGCCCGGCCAGCTCGCGGTGAGGAAGTTCACGTGGGCCGGATCGTAGATGGCGCCGATACCGGTGGTGAACGCGTCGTACTCCTTCGAGTTGTTCCGCCGCTTCACCAGGGTCGCCCAGTCGACGACTTGAAGGTCGATGACGAACCCGACGTCCTCGAGCTGTTGCTTGGTCAAGAGCGCGAAGTCGTACATCCACTTGTACTCCTGCGTGGTCATGAAGCGGACCGGCTCTTTCTTGTAGCCGGCCTCCTGCAGGAGCCGTTTGGCCTTGTCCCGGTTACGCTCGTTCCACGGCAGGCCAGAGAGTTTCGTGTGCCACGCCGCGATCTCGGCCATGATCAGGCTCGAGTCCATCCGGTAGAACTCGCGGTGGCCGCCGGCCACGTTCTTCATGATCGGCTCGATGTCGATCGCCGCCTGCCAGGCCTGGCGGAGCTTCTGGCTCGTCATCAGGCCTTCCTTCTTGTTGAGGACCGCGATGAGCCAGCCGTTCCCGATGGCCACGATCGCTTTCAGATTGGGGTTCTTCTTCAACCGATCGTAGGCGTCGAGGTTCAAGTCGTCGGCGAAGTCGAGCTCACTCGTCTCCACCTGGGCCACGCGCGTGGCCACCTCGGGCACCGGCTGCCAGCGGATCTCGTCGACGTACGCGGTCTTGCCGCCGCCGAAGCCGTTGGGCTTCTCGTTGCGCGGTCTGTACTCGTCGAACCGCACCATGCGGATGTACTGGTCGGGCTTCCACTCGGCGAGCTTGAAGGGGCCCGTCCCCACGAATTCGGTCGCCTTCACCTCGGGGGCGAACTTCTCGGCGATCTCCTTGGGGTAGATCGCGCCGAAGTTGTTGGGCACCGCCAGCGAGATCAGCACGATCGCCGACTTCTCCTTCAGCTTCATCTCGACCGTGTACTTGTCGAGCGTCTTCCAGTCGGCCACCTGCGCGAACAGGGCCTTACCGTAGACCGACTGCTTGCCCCAGCGGGCCAGCGAGGCGACGACGTCGTCCGAGGTCATCTCCTTGCCGTTGTGGAACTTGACGCCCTGGCGGAGCTTGAAGGTGTAGACGAGGTTGTCCTTGCTGACCGTGTGGCTCTCGGCCAGCATCGGGATCGGGCGGTTGGTGGCATCGAGCGTGTAGAGCCCTTCGTAAATGTGATTGCCGAGGGTTTCGGTGATGGTGGCGGTCGTCCAATGGACGTCGAGCGACGGCGGCTCGCCGAGGATTCCCACCCGAAGCGTGCCGCCCTTCTTCTGAGCCTCGGCGTCCAGGGCGGTCAGGGCCAGCAGAGCCAGCGACACGACGGCGATCGCGCGGCCCATCACGTTATTTCTCGACCCACACGTTGTAGAAGCGGATGCGCTCGGTCTTCTCGTTGAAGCCCTTGGTCGTGTTGCGGATCGCGCGAAGCCCGAAGAGATCGCCGTAGCGGATGACCGGCACCTTCTCGTAGAACTGCTTGGTCTGCTGCTCCCAGAGCGCCATGCGCTTCTTGGGGTCAGTCTCGCGCGCCAGCTCACCCTGGAGCTTCTGGATGTCCTCGTCGGTCGTCCAGCCGGGCCAGGTCGCCGTGAGAAAGACGGCGTGGGTCGGGTCGTAGAAGGCTCCGATGCCGGTGGTGAACGCGTCATACTCCTTCGGATTGTTCCGGCGCTTCACCAGCGTCGCCCAGTCGACCACCTGCAGATCGATGTTGAAGCCGAGGTCCTCGAGCTGTTGCTTGGTCAGGAGCGCGAAGTCGTACATCCACTTGTACTCCTGCGTCGTCATGAACCGGATCGGCTCCTTCTTGTAGCCGGCCTCCTGCAGGAGCTTCTGGACCTTCGCCTTGTTGTGCTCGTTCCACGGCAGCCCCGAGAGCTTGGTGTGCCAGGAGACGATCTCGGCCATGGCCAGGCTCGCGTCCATGCGGTAGAACTCGGCGCGGCCGCCGGCGACGTTCTTCATGATCGGCTCGATGTCGATCGCCGCCTGCCACGCCTGGCGCAGCTTCTGGTTCGTCATCAGGCCTTCCTTCTTGTTCAACACCGCGACGAGCCAGTAGTAGGGCTTCGAGACGAGCGGACGCAGGTTCGGATTCTTCTTGAGCCGGTCGTAGGCGTCCAGGTTCAGATCGTCGGCGAAGTCGAGCTCGCCAGTCTCGACCTGCGCGACCCGCGTCGCCACTTCGGGCACGGGCTGGAAGCGCACCTCGTCCAGGTACGCGGTCTTGCCGCCGCCGTAGCCGTTGGGGGCCTCGTTGCGCGACTTGTACTCGTCGAACCGCACCATGCGGATGTACTGGTCGGGCTTCCACTCGGCCAGCTTGAACGGGCCCGTCCCGATGTATTCCGTCGCCTTGACCTCGGGCGCGAACTTCTCGGCGACCTCCTTGGGATAGATCGCGCCGAAGTTGTTGGGGACGGCCAGCGAGATCAGCACGATCGCCGACTTCTCTTTGAGCTTCATCTCGACCGTGTACTTGTCGAGGGCCTTCCACTCCGCGACCTGCGCGAACAATGCCTTGCCGTAGATCGACTGCTTGCCCCAGCGCGCGAGCGAGGCGACGACGTCTTCGGAGGTCATCTCCTTGCCGTTGTGGAACTTGACGCCTTGACGGAGCTTGAACGTGTAGACGAGGCCGTCCTTGCTCACCGTGTGGCTCTCGGCCAGCATCGGGATTGGGCGGTTCGAGCTGTCGAGACTGTAGAGCCCCTCGTAGATGTGGTTGGTCAACGTCTCGGTGATGCTGGCCGTCGTCCAGTGGGCGTCGAGGGACGGCGGCTCGCCGAGGTTGCCGACCTTGAGGATGCCGCCCTTCTTCTGCGCCTCGGCGGTGAGCGCGCTGCCGGTGACCAGTGCGAGTGTCGCCAGTGCGAGCAGCACGTATTTGCGAGTTCGGTTCGAGATCATGTCCACCTCCCGATCGTGGTGAGCCAATCTATCACACGCGACCCGGCGCGCTCCGAGGGCGCCGGCGGGTCATCTGGGTCGACCGCTGAAGGGTGCGGGCGGGACGTGCGGCCGCTGGAGGCCGGCCGGGCGGGCCACGCCGTTGCGGACGACGCGGACCGGCACCAGACGCGCGGCGGCCTTGATCTTCTCGCCGCGCGCGTCAGCGAACTCCACGTCTCCCGAATCGAACTGCAGCAGGGTGACGTCCGCCGCGGCGCCGGGGGCGAGGGTGCCGAGCTCACCGAGCGCGCCGATGGCACGGGCGGGCATCTCCGTCGTCGCCCGCACGACGTCGTCGAGGCCGAGGCCCAGGGCCAGGAACTTCGACATGGTCGTGGCGAGGTCGAAGACCGGCCGGATGACATTGTAGACGTGCAGATCGCTCGAGATGGTGCCCGGGCGCAGCTCCTGCGCGAGCGCGGCCCGGGCCACCGCGAAGGCGAAGCTGCCGACGCCGTGGCCGACGTCGAAGTTGACGCCGCGATCGAGCGCGCGACGCGCCTGGGCCCGCACGCGACCGCGCTCGTCCAGAACGCCCTGCTCGCGGCCGTGATAGCAGTGGGTCAGGACGTCGCCCCGGCGCAGCTCGCGCAGGATGTCGTCGAGCGGGATCGGCGTGTCGCCCGGGTGCACCATGAGCGGCAATCCGGCCGCCTCGGCGGTCTCGAGCGCGGTGCTGAGCGCGACGCGCACGTTGGCGCCGACCAGCTCACGCGAGAGCCGCACCTTGACGCCGCGAATGAGATCGCGGTGTGCCTCGATCATCGCGAGCGCCCGGCCGCGATCGATGAAGCGCACGTCCTCCAGCTCGCCGACCTCAGCACTCAACATGCCGGTCGCGCCGATGTTCAGGAACGGCAGAATGCGCGTCTGGGACACCTCGATCACGTACTTGCGAAAGGCGGGGAAGGTGAGCGCGCCGGCCGAGCCCGCGTCCACGACCGTCGTCGTCCCGGTCGCCAGGCAGTGCGGGTCGGGCTCGATCCCATAGTGCGAGGCACCAGGGAAGACGTGCACGTGCAGGTCGATGAGGCCGGGAGTGACGTAGAGACCGCGGGCGTCGATGACCTCGTCGCCCGGCGCGGGCGTCAGATGCTCGGCGACCGCCGTGACACGGCCGCCGGCGAGCGCGACGTCGCGGACGGCATGGAGGCTCTGGGCCGGGTCGAGGACGGTACCGCCCTGGATCAGCATGCGCGTCGAAGTCACGGCCCGTTCGCCATCGCGGCGAATTGTAGCAGTGTGCGCGCGACGCCGGAAGGCTAGGCGGCGGGGGCCCGGCGAGCGCGCGCGGCGCCGCCGGCCAGGCGGGCACGGAACGCGCTGACCGACTTCTGCGCGCCTTCCATGTAGGTGTAGAGCACCGGCGTGATGTACAGGGTCAGCAGCTGGGAGACGAGCAGGCCGCCCACGACGGCCAGGCCGAGCGCGCGCCGGGCGTCCGCGCCGGCGCCGATGCCGAGCGCGATCGGCAAGGTGCCGAGGAGCGCGGCCATGGTCGTCATCATGATCGGCCTAAAGCGCAGGAGGCAGCCCCGGTAGATGGCGTCTCGCGGCGTGGCGCCCGCGCGCTCGGCCTCGAGGGCGAAGTCGATCATCATGATCGCGTTCTTCTTGACGATGCCGACCAGCATGATGATCCCGACGAAGCCGTAGATGTTGAGCTCGGTGCGGAAGAGCATCAACGTCAGGAGCGCGCCCACGCCGGCGGACGGAAGCCCCGACAGGATCGTCAGCGGGTGGATGAAGCTCTCGTACAGAATGCCGAGCACCAGATAGATCACCAGCACCGTGACGATCAGCAGGACTCCCTGGCCTTTGAGCGAAGCCTGGAAGGCCTGAGCGGTGCCCTGGAAGCTCCCGACGATCGTGGCCGGCATCGCGAGATCGCGCTGGGCGCGGCTCACCTCGGCCACCGCATCGCTGAGGGAGACGCCCGGCGCCAGGTTGAACGAGATCGTCACCGCCGGGAGCTGGCCGAGATGCGTGATCGTCAGGGGCCCGATGGTCGGCGTCAGGCGCGCCACCGACGAGAGCGGCACGAGCTTGCCCGTCTCGGAGCGCACGTACAGCAACGACAGCTCGGTCGGATCGCGCTGGTAGCGGGGATCGAGCTCGAGGATGACCCAGTACTGGTTCGTCGGCGTGTAGATCGTCGAGACCTGCCGGGCGCCGTAGCCGCTGTAGAGCGCGTTCTCGATCTGCTCGGCGTTGACCCGCAGCGCGGAGGCCTTGTCGCGGTCGATGTCGACCGTGATCTGCGGGCTCGTGATCTGAAGATCCGTGTTGACGTCCTGGAACCCCGGAAGCGTCCGCATCTTCTCGAAGACGATCGGCGCCCAGCGGTAGAGCTCCTGGAGATCCGGCGCCTGGAGCGTGTACTGGTAGAGCGCCTTGGTGAGGTTGCCGCCGATGCGGATCGTCGGCAGGTTCTGCGGGTAGACGCGGAAGCCGGGGATCGCCGCCAGCTTGGGCCGGAGATCCTCGATGATCTTGTCGGCCGGCGGGCGCTGGTCGCGCGGCTTGAGCCGCATGAAGATGCGTCCAGTGTTCGGGACGACGTTGATCGTCGAGGCGCCGATCGAGGACATGATCTGGTCGATGTAGGGCTGCTTCAGCACGATCGCGGCCGCGGCGCGCTGCTTGTCCACCATGGCGTCGAAGGAGATGTCCTGCGCGGCCTCGGTGAATGCGAAGATCTGCCCGGTGTCCTCGGTCGGGATGAAGCCCTTGGGGATGATGACGAAGAGCCAGGCGGTCAACAGGAACGTCAGCAGCATCACGGCCATCGTCAGGCGCCGGTGGCGCAGGGTCCACTGGAGCGTGTGATCGTACGTCCGGAGCATGCCCTCGAAGAAGCGCTCGGAGGCGATGTAGAGCCGTCCATGCGACTGGCCCGGGGGCTTCAGGAAGCGGCTGCAGGCCATCGGCGTCAACGTCAGCGAGACGAAGCCCGACACGAGGACCGCGGCGGTGATGACCACGGCGAACTCGTGGAGGAGCCGCCCCATGACCCCACCCATGAACAGCACGGGGATGAAGACGGCCGCCAGCGAGAGGGTCATCGACATGATTGTGAACCCGATCTCCCTGGCGCCGATCAGCGCGGCCTCGCGGCGGCTCTTGCCGTCTTCCATGTGGCGCACGATGTTCTCGAGCATGACCACGGCGTCGTCGACGACGAACCCGACGCAGAGGGTAAGCGCCATCAGGGAGATGATGTCGATCGTGTAGCCGAGCAGGTACATGACCGCGAAGGTGCCGACGATCGAGAGCGGGACGGCGAGGCTCGGGATGATCGTCGCCGACACATTTCTCAAGAAGAGAAAGATGACCAGGACCACCAGGGCGATGGCCAGCGCCAGGGTGAACTCGACGTCGTGGACCGATTCGCGGATCGCGACCGACCGGTCGTAGAGGACGTTCAGGTTCACCGCGGCCGGCAGCTCCTGACGGAAGCGCGGCAGCAACGCCCGGATCGAGTCGACGACCTCGACGCTGTTGGTTCCGGGCTGGCGCTGGATCGCCAGGATTACCGCGCGCTCGTCGTTGTACCAGCTGGCGACCTTGTCGGTCTGCACGCCGTCGATCACGCGCCCGAGCTCCTCGAGCCGCACCGGCGAGCCGTTGCGGTAGGCCACGATCAGCGGCCGGAAGGCCTCGGCGTTCTGCAGCTGACCCGTCGCCATCACGTTGAACATCTGGTGCTGGCCGTAGAGGGTGCCGGTGGGCAGGTTCACGTTGCTGCGGCCGAGGGCCTGCTGGACCTCGTCGATGCCGATGCCCCGCGTCGTCAGCGCGCGGGGATCGAGCTGCACCCGGACCGCGTACTTCTGCGAGCCGAACACCTGTACCTGCGCGACGCCGGTGATCGTGGAGATTCGTTGCGCGAGGTTCGTCTGCGCGTACTCGTCGACCGTGTAGAGCGGCAAGGTCGGCGAGCTCAAGGCCAGGTAGAGCACCGGCTGGTCCGCCGGATTCACCTTCTGGTAGGTCGGTGGCGTCGGCATGCCGGGAGGCAGGAGGGGCGCCGACTTCGCGATCATCGCCTGGACGTCCTGAGCGGCGGCGTCGATGTTCCGGTCGAGACTGAACTGGATCGTGATCTGCGTGAGCCCGAGCGCGCTCGCCGACGTCATCGAGTCGATGCCCGCGATCGTCGTGAATTGCTTCTCCAGCGGCGTCGCCACCGCGGAGGCCATCGTCTCCGGGCTGGCGCCCGGCAGCGCCGCGGCGACCTGGATCGTCGGAAAGTCGATGTTGGGCAGATCGCTCACGGGCAGGAGCCGGAAGCCCATGATGCCGAACAGCAAGATCGCGCCCATCAGGAGCGTGGTGAGGACCGGCCGCCGGATGAAGAGCTCGGTGTTCATGACGCCTTGGGCGGGCGGGCCTCGATTCGGGAGCCCGGCACCAGCCGGAGCTGGCCGTCGGTCACAACGCGCTCCGACGGCTTCAGGCCTTTCTCGACGATCGTCTCGGCCCCCAGCCGCACGCCGGGCGTGATCTGTCGCGTCTCGACCGTCTGGTCCGGTTTCACGACGAAGACGTAGGGGCCTTGCTGACCCGGCTGGATCGCCTGCGAGGGCACCACGATCGCCGTGCGGCTCGTGAGCACCATCGACACGTCCACGAACTGGCCCGGCCAGAGCACGTTGTCCTGGTTCGCGAACGTCGCCTTGAGCTGGATGGTCGCGGTGGTCAGATCCACGGTGTTGTTCACGAACGTGAGCTCGCCGGTCGCGAGCGTCTCCTGCTGGCGCGGCGGTCTCGCGACGACCTTGAGCATGCCGGCCGCCCGGTACTTCTTGATGTCGGCCAGGTGCTGCTCGGGCACCGCGAACGACACGTAGATCGGATGGATCTGGTTGATCACGACGATGGGGTTATCGTCGTTGGCCTTCAAGATGTTGCCGTTCTGGACGAGCAGATTCCCCGTGCGCCCGTCGATCGGCGCGCGGATCGTCGTGTAGCCGAGCTGGAGCCGGGCGTTGTCGACGTTGGCCTGCGCGGCCTGGAGCGCCGCGCGGGCGTTCTCGACCGCCGCCTTGTCGGCCTCGACCGTGGCCTCCATGGCCGCCATGTTCGTGTTGAGCTGGTCGTACTGCTCGCGCGCGATCAGCTCCTTGGCCACCAGCTCGCGATAGCGACGCTCCTGCACCCGCGCGTTCGCGAGCTGCGCGGTGTCGCGCTCGACGGTCGCCTGCGCCTGGCGAACCTCGGCCTGGCGCTGATTCAGCGCCGCCTCCGTCTGGCGCAGCGCGGCCTCGAAGGGACGAGGATCGATGACGAAGAGGAGATCGCCCCTCTGGACGTCCTGTCCTTCCTTGAAGCGTACCTCCACGAGCTGCCCGTTGATCTGCGACTTGATCCCGACCGAGGTGTAGGGCTGCGCGTTGCCGACGGCCGTGAGCTGGACCGGGATGGATTTCTCGACGACGTCGCCCAGGGACACGGGCACCGGCGGCAGCTGGACCCGCGCCTTGCCGGCGGCGTTGTCCGAGCACGCCGCGAGGAGCAAGAGGGCTCCCAGGGCCCAGGCGGCGAAGGTCAGGTGGCGCGCCGTCATACGCTCGCCCTCCGGCCGCGGGCCGGTCGGGCGTCATCTTCCGGCGCGCCATCGGCCGCGTCGACGAGCGCCACCAGCCCCGTCAGCACGCGCCGTCGGTCGTCGGCCGACATCCGCGCGAGCACGCGCTCCATGCCGCGCAGGCGGATCGCTTCGAGCTCCTCCACCAGGGCCTTGCCCGCCCGCGTCAGGTCCAGCACGTAGACGCGCCGGTCGGCGGGATGATCGCCGCGGGTCACGAGCCCTTTTTCTTCCAGCCGATCCACGATGTGCGTGACGGCGGGGAGGGTCACTCCGAAGGCCTTGGCCACGTCGCCCATGTGCGAGCCCGGGTGCTCGGCGAGCCGGAAGAGCACCTGCGACTGGGCGTAGGTGAGATCGAGGTCGGAGGCTTTCTGCCAGAGCAGCTGCCGGAAAATCGAGCCGCCGAGCGAATTCAGCAGCTCGAGCATCTGGTGCGCTTCGCTGGTCGTCGCCCGCTTGGTCCTGGTCGCCATACCTTTCGCCCGTGATCTTTTGACTAAGTTAATAGTTTAGCCAATAAAGGGACCGAGGGGAACAACGTTAGAAGCCGACGCTCGAGAGCAGTCGCGGAAGCTCCCGCATGTCGTCGAAAACAACGGTTTGCGGGCCCTCCAGCGAGCGCCGCGGGGCCAGCCCTCCGGCATACCCGAAGGCCCGCATCCCGGCGGCCCGGGCGGCCTGTACCCCATACGAGCTGTCCTCGACGACCGCGCAGCCCGCGGGCGTCACCCCCATGCGACTTGCCGCGTGCAGGAAAAGATCGGGGGCCGGCTTGCCGTGCGCCACCTCGCTCGCGCTGAAGATCCGGCCCGCGAAGCGGTCGTAGAGCCCTGTGAGCCCCAGCGTGTAGCGAATCTTCTCGTGGGTTCCGCTCGACGCGACACACGTCGGGATCGCGATGGCGTCGAGCGCCTCGAGAATCCCGGGTACCGGCGCGAGCTCGGCGGCGAAGGCCTCTCGATACAGATGTCGGAATGGCTCTTCCCAGCTCGCCGGAAGCGACCGACCTAGGTGCGCCTCGATCTGTCGGGTCATTTCCTCGTCGCTCTTACCCATGAATCGCGCGATCACTTCCGCCTCGGTCATCGGCCAGCCGAGCTCGGCGAGCACGGCGACGTCGATCCGCACGGCGATGCGCTCGGTGTCCACCAGTACGCCGTCGCAATCGAAGATCACGAGTGAGATCGGGACACTCACCTGGCGGCGCGAGGTAGGGCGGCGGCCCAGCTCAGTACGTGCCGCCGAGCTTTCGGTGATCCCAGGAGACGATGCGGGTCGGCATGAAGCGGAGCAGGACGCGCTTGGCTGCTTGCTGCAGGACACCGGCCCGCGCCTCCGGTGAGAGCTCGGCGCCCGTGTAGCGGGCCATCAGCTTGAGGCCGAACTCGCCCACGCGCCCGGGGTCGCGCTCGATCGTGACGTCGCACTCGAGCATCGCGCCGCGCAGCTGGCCGTACGTGTCGCGGCCCGCCTCGAGCTGCACGGTGGCGCGCCCGTCGCGCTCGAGGTTGCGCACCTTCTGGGACTTGCCGTATGTCCAGGCGAGCAGCGCGCTCCCATCGCGTACGTACCAGAGCGGCATCAGGTGCGGGCGTCCGCCCGGCCCGATCGTCGCGCACGTGAGCACGCGCTCCTCGTCGAGAAAGTGCATCAGCTCCGGCTCGGACATGGTGATGGTGCTGCGTCGGGACGGCATGTCAGTACCCCAGGGAGCGGTCGACCACGTGGCGAAGCGGCCGGCCGGCGAGATAGCGGGCGAGGTTGTCGTTGAAGACCGGCGCGATCTCGTCGGGCGTGCTCGGCCCGGAGATGTGCGGCGTGACCACGACGTTGTCGAGCTTCCACAGCGGGTGGCTCGGCGGAAGCGGCTCGCGGTCGAAGACGTCGAGGACGGCGCCGGCGATGCGGTGCTGCTCGAGCGCCGCCAGCAGGGCCGCCTCGTCGACCACGGCGCCGCGGGCGATGTTGATGAGCCACGCGGTAGGCTTCATCGCGGCGAGCGCGGCGCCGCCGATGATCCCACGCGTCTCTTCGGTCAGCGGTAAGAGCACGACGACGAAGTCCGCCTCGCCCAGGGCGCGGGTGAGCGCGCTCACCGGGTAGACCCGTGCGGCCTCGCGCACCGGTCGCCCGCGTCGGGTCACGCCGAGGACCCGCATCCCCAACCCGCGCGCGATGCGCGCGATGTCGCGCCCGATGTCGCCGAGGCCCACGATGGTGAGCGTCTTGCCGAGCAGGCGATCGGGAAGCACGTGGTCGAGCCAGCGACGCTGTCGCTGCGCGTCCCGGTAGACGCGCATTCGCTGGGTCACCCACGAGCACCAGCCGACGACGTATTCGGCCATCCACGGCCCGAAGACGCCCGGCACGCGGGTAACCTGCACGCCCGCCGGCAGCTCGGGCACCAGCGCCCAGTCCACGCCCGCGCCCATCACCTGGAGCCACTTGAGCCGCCCGGCTTTCGCGTAGAGCTGCGGCGGAAACTTCCACGCGTAGAGGATCTCGGCCTCCGAGACGGGCTCGGCGGCCTCGCGCGGCGTGGCCGCGGTGCGGATGAGCGCGCCGCGCTTGGGCACGCGCATGAGCTCGACGTAGCGCGGATCGGCGTGGTAGACCAGGACCGTCGGGCGGGTCACCGCAGGCGCGCGTCCTCCGCCGAGAAGTCGACGTCGCGACGATCGAGCCCCTCGCGCACGTACCATTCGTAGGTTTGCGCGAGCCCGGCCGCCAGCGAGTAGCGGGCTCGGATGCCGAGCTCGGCGCGAATCTTCGTCGTCGTGTACACCGCGTGGCAGTCGTAGACCAGATTCTGGCCGAAGGCGACCGGCTTGTCGCCATGCTCCGTCTCGACGTGGACGAAGGTGACCGGCCGCTTGAGGACTTCGCCGATCAGCTCGACGAAGCCGACCTGCGTCACGGCCTCCTCGCCGGTCACGTTGTACGCTTGACCGAACGACGCCGGCACGCCGAGCATCGCCGCCATGGCATCGGCCAGGTCTTCGACGTGACCGAACTGGCGAAGCCAGCCGCCCGCGCCCGGAACGAGGATCGGCCGGTTGCGGACGAGCCGGTCGAAGAAGAACGTCTCGTTGTTCCGCGTGTTGAGCGGGCCGTATACGTGCGTCGGACGCACGATCGTGACCGGCAGCCGCCGCTCGCGCCAGCGCCGCATCAGCACGTCCTCGCCCGCGATCTTGTTCCTGGCGTAGTCGCCCCAGTAGAGGTTGCGCGGCGTGTCCTCGTGATAAGGAATCGGCAGCGCGTGATCGTGCACGCGTCCGGTCGAGACGAACACCGCGTGACCCACGCGGCCGTCGAGCGCATCCACCAGCGCCTCGACGTCGGCGCCGCTCGTCGGCGCGTAGGCGATGTCGACCAGCGCGTCGCAGCGCTCGCTCGCGAGGGTCTTGCGCAGGGCCGCGTGGTCGGTGCGGTCGCACACGATCGTCCGCACGCCGGCCGGCAGGCGCGCGGGATTCCGGCCCCGGTTGAGGACGGCGACCCGGTGGCCATCACGCAGCAGCGCCCGCACCAGGTGCAGGCTGATGAACTCGGTGCCGCCGATGACCAGGACCTGCATCTAGCCGATCGCCACCGCGAGACACGTGGTCGTTCGGGTTACTCGATTGAGGGCGATCTCCCTGTGGCCCTGCATCTAGCCGATCGCCACGGCGAGACAAGTGGTGGTGCGCGTCACTCCGTCGATCGAGCCGATCTCGTCGGTGACGAGGCGGCCGACGGCGTCGAGCGTCGGGCCTTCGACCACCGCGATGAAGTCGAACGGGCCCGTGACCGCGTCGAGGTTGGCGACGGTCGAATCGGTGCCCTGGATCGCCGCCAGCTCCTTCTTGACGGCCTTCGTCTTCCCCGGCGCCGTTTCGATGAGGACGTACGCGCGCATCTTCTTCGATCCGCCCTTCGTCATCTCGCACCTCCCGTGGGCGCCCGTCGGCGTGGCGTGGGATCGGGCTTGCTCCGACGTGACGCGGGTGAGTCTAGCAGATAGGCGCGGAGTAGCGATCGGTGACAGCGGGCCGCGTCGGAGCAGCCGCAGAACAAGGTGACCGTGCCGTCCTTCGCGGCGGCGCGCACCTGCGCCAGCTGGGCCTGCGCCTCCGGACGCTCGAGCCCCGCGAGATAGCGCCGCGTGTACTGGGCCCAGGTGAGCTCGCCGCCTCGAAACGCACGGAGCAGCGGCAGCACCGGGCCCAGCTCCTTCAGCCAGACGTCGACGCGGCTCTTTTTGATGCCGCGCGGCCACAGGCGCATGATCAGGACCCGCGTGCCGTCCGAGTCGCTGGGCGGGTCGTAGATGCGCCGGGCCGCGATCACTTTCCGATCGTCTCCGTCGATGTCTTGAGCTTTTCGCACGGGTCGGCTTCGTCGACCTTCGGCGTGAACCAGACGTAGTGGAAGGGGAGCGTGTCAATTCCGAATCGCTTGGCGTAATCGCCGGGCTTCTCCGCCGCGGCGTCGACCTCGACGAAGGCGACGCTGGTGATCGCGACGTCCTGGATCTGGCGCCCCAGGTGCAGCGGTACCCCGCGGTCGGTCCGGACGTGGCCGGCCCCCGCGATGAGGACGGCACCGTCGCGCTGGCCGCCGCGCGCCAGGCTCGCGGCGATGCGCGCGTCGCGCGCCCACTGGATGTCCGCCATCCGGTCGATCACGTCCTCGGGGATCTGGCCGCAGTGGGATTCGCGAAGCTCGCGCGTCATCGCCAGCCGTGTGTCGGGCGTCGGCTCGGCGAGCCGCAGCTGGCTCATGAGCGTGGGGCCGAGCCCCGGGAGACCGTTGCGCCGGACGGCGTCGGTGGCGGCGCGCGAGAGATTCGTGGCCACGATCGGCACGCTCGCGTCGAGGGCGACCTGCGCGATCGGCTGGTAGAAGCGCCACTCGGGCCAGCCGGAGCGCGACCAGTTCACGGCGTCGCCGAGCCCGGCGGCGTCCTTGGGGCTTCGCGCCAGATAGCGCACGATCGCGGGCGCGTCGTCGGTCGCGAGCATCTCGAATCCGACCGCCGGGCGCCGTCCCGCCTCGACCATGGCGCGGAGCAGCCTGGCCTGGAGCACGTGATGGTCCGGGTTGTCGTGCCGCTCGCCCAGCAGCACGAAGCGACTCGCGACCAGCCGCGCGACCAGCGTGTCCTCCGGGATGAACGTCCCGGCCTTCACGTCCCAGATCCGCCCCACCAGCGGATGCGCCCGCTCCGCCTGGCTCTCCCACTCGATCTTGCCCCCCTTCGCGCACCCCCCGAGGAGAAGCACTGCAATCAGAGCGGGAAGGATCGCGGGCCACACCGAGCGACACGGACGGGTTTGGGGAGTCATGCTCCGATGCTACACACTGTGAGCGCCCTCACCGAGCTTCATCGCCAAGCGTTCCCTCGGGAGTCGTCGCGGTCAGCCCGGCATCGATGACGAGAGTTTGTCCCGTGACCCAGCGCGCCTCGTCGCTGGCCAGGTAGACGGCGCCCCAACCTACGTCCCACCCGGTCCCCTCGGTCCCCAGCGGGCTCGCGCGTCGGCGCCTCTCGCGGGCGGTTTCGCCGAGCTCGTGCACCATCGGCGTCCACACCGGCCCGGGCGCGATCGCGTTGACGCGAATGCCCTTGGGGCCGAGCTGAACCGCGACCGAGCGGACGAACCCGATCACGCCCGCCTTCGCCGTCGCGTACGCGGTGCGACCGTAACCGCGCAGTGCCGCGATCGACGAGACGCAGATGACCGCGCCGCCGCCGCGCCGAACCATCGCGGGCACGGCCGCCTGCGTCGCGAGGAACATCGATTTGAGGTCGACCGCGATCACGCGATCCCATTCTTCTTCGGTGGTATCGAGCAGGCCCTTGCGCGACTCGATGCCGACGTTGTTGTGCAGGATGTCGACGCCGCCCCAGCGATCGACCGCGGCCTTGACCACCGCCGCGCACTCGGCGTGGCGCGTGACGTCGGCGGCGTGGGCGGCCGCCTCGCCGCCCTCCGCTCGAATCGCCGCGACGGTCTCCTCGGCGCGGTCCTTCACCTGGTCGACGCAGAAGACTTTCGCGCCCTCGCGCGCGAAGAGAATGGCCGTCGCCTTGCCGTTGCCGAGGCCCGGGCCGCGCGAGCCGGCGCCGGTGATGATCGCGACCTTGCCGTTCAGCCGTCCGCTCACCGGGCTCTCACTTCAGAGAGCGCGGACCGGGATAGCCGTCCCACGAAAGCCGCGGGCCATCGGCGCTGAAACCGGCCGCGACGAGCGGCTCGAAGATCGCGCTGCCGCGCACGGGGCCTCCGTCCCAGGTGGTGATCTCGAGCCGGCGCACCGGCCTCTGCAAGAGCGGCCGCTCCATGAGGGACTGGAGCGCGGCGATCACTCCAGGCAGATCGACCTCTTCCCAACCCGCGAGCGGCGTGAGGTCACGGCCGTAGCCCTCGGCGAGAAGTCGCGGCCGGCCCTGACGGAACACGAGCCAGTTCTGGGGCAGGCGCGGAGCCGTCACGCGCGCGCCGTCACGCCGCGAGAGGGCGAAGACGCGGCCCCAGAGGTTCGCGGGGTCGACCATGTTGACCAGCACGTGGGGCTCGGCGCGGCGCGACAGAGCATCGAGGTCGCGGAGTGCGTCGGCCAGCGCGTACTGCTCGCCCGACAGGCCGGCCACGAAGTACCCGCGCACGACCTCGCCGCCATACTCCATGCGGAGCAGTGTGTGACGCAGCGTGGCCCAGTCGCCCTGAGCCAGCTCGCGCGCCACGACGCCGTAGCGCGCGAGCAGGAGCTGAGCGCGCGCTTCCTCGCGCTCCTCGGGCGAGAGGCGCTC
>Ga0209577_10002065_pt1 | contig 19491 bp, 18 predicted proteins | sample GraSoiAngelo_109_FD_185874 | JGI IMG/M metagenome (GOLD analysis project Ga0209577, IMG submission 185874) | Grasslands soil microbial communities from the Angelo Coastal Reserve, California, USA - 14_0903_12_20cm (SPAdes) (version 2) | ecosystem: Environmental > Terrestrial > Soil > Grasslands...
TGGCGGAAGGGTGTGACGCGCTGGCCCACGGCTGCACCGGCAAGGGGAACGACCAGGTCCGGTTCGAACTGGCGTACCAGGCGCTGGCGCCCCACCTCATGGTGATCGCGCCGTGGCGGGAGTGGACGCTCGGCTCGCGGGAGGAAGAGATCGAGTACGCGCGCGCCCGCGGCGTCCCGGTGCCGGTCACCAAAGAGAAGCCCTACAGCATGGACCAGAACCTCTGGCACCTCAGCTTCGAGAGCGGAATCCTCGAGGATCCCTGGGCGGAGCCGCCGAGGGGGATGCACCGGCTCACCGTGGATCCCGAGGACGCGCCGGAGGCGGGCGCCCACGTCGAGATCGGGTTCGAGCGCGGGGCGCCGGTGAGCGTGGACGGGCGCTCCCTGGATCCGGTCGCGCTGGTCTCCACCCTCAATCGCCTCGCGGGCGCGCACGGGGTGGGGCGGGTGGATATCGTCGAGAACCGGCTCGTCGGCATGAAGAGCCGGGGCGTCTATGAGACGCCCGGCGGGACCGTGCTGGCGGAGGCCCACCACCACCTCGAGACGATCACCCTCGATCGAGACAGCCAGCACTACAAGGCGCTGGTGGCCCCCAAGTACGCGGAGCTCGTGTACAACGGGCTCTGGTACTCGCCGCTGCGGCGGGCGCTCGACGCGTTCGTGACGGCCACGCAGGACACGGTGACGGGGACCGTCAGGGTCAAACTCTTCAAGGGCGCGGCCACGGTGGTCGGCCGCCGGGCGCCGCGGTCGCTGTACAGCCATGATCTGGCGACCTTCGGCCGGAGCACGGGCTACAATCAGGGCGACGCCGCCGGCTTCATCCGCCTGTTCGGCCTCCCGGCCAAAGTGTTCGCCGAGATCAATCCGGAGCTCGTCCGGGATCTCCCGCCGGGTGTGCGAGGCGATCCGGAGCGTGCCCGCGGCGGGGGTGAGGACGGCCCGCGGCCGGCGGTGCCGGGTCCCGGACGCCGCTCCGCTCCGAGGCCGTAGCGTGCCGGACGCCAGGCCACCCCGCAAGGAGGATTCGGTCACCGCTCGGCTGTGGGGCGGCCGTTTCCGGGGCGAACCGGACCCGCAGATCGCCGCGTTCACGACGTCGCTGCCGTTCGACCAGCGGCTGTACCGGGCCGATATCCTCGGCAGCATCGCGCACGCCACGATGCTGGGACGCTCGGGCATCATCGCCCCCGACGACGCCGCCCGGATCGTCCAGGGGCTCCGGGAGATCCTGGGCGAGGTGGATGCCGGCCTGCTCAAGATCGAGGGAGCCGAGGACATCCACACGTTTGTGGAGTCCGCCCTGCGCGTGCGGATCGGCGACGCCGCCCGCCGGCTGCACACCGCACGGTCCCGGAACGACCAGGTGGCGACCGATCTTCGATTCTACTTGAAGGGGGAAATCGTCAAGATCGTGGGGCGCACGCTGGCCCTGCAGCAGGTGCTGCTGGCGCTGGCCGAGGCCCATTCCTCGGTGATCATCCCGGGATACACGCATCTCCAGCGGGCGCAGCCGGTCCTGCTCGCCCACCACCTGCTCGCCTACGTCTGGATGCTCCACCGCGATGTCGGCCGGTTCCGCGACGCGTTCGCCCGGACCGATGCGCTCCCGCTCGGCGCCGCCGCGCTCGCCGGGACGTCCTATCCGATCGACCCCCAACTGGTGGCCGACCTGTTGGGGTTTTCCTCGGTGTGCGAGAACAGCCTGGACGCGACCTCAGACCGGGATTTCGCCGTCGAGTTCGTGTCGGCCGCGGCCATGCTGATGGTCCACCTGTCCAGGCTCGCGGGGGAAATCGTCCTGTGGGCCACCGCGGAGTTCGGGTTTGTGGAGCTCCTCGACGCGGTCGCCGCCGGCAGCAGCATCATGCCGCAGAAGAAGAACCCGGATGCGGCCGAGCTTGTGCGCGGCAAAGCCGGGCGGGTGATGGGGGATCTCGTGACCCTGCTGTCCATCCTCCGGGGGCTCCCGCTGGCCTACAACAGCGATCTGCAGGAGGACAAGGAAGCGGTCTTCGACGCGGTGGACTCGACGAATGCGAGCCTGCAGGCGATGGGTCTCATCCTCCACGGCATCCGGATCAACAAGGAGACGATCGCCGCGCGATTGCGCGGAGGGTTCATGGGCGCGACCGAGATCGCCGACGACCTGGCCCGCCGCGGCATGCCGTTCCGGGACGCCCACGAGCTGGTGGGCCGGATCGTGCTGTACGCGCAGGAGCAGGGCCGGGAGCTGTGGGAGCTCTCGCCCGACGAGTACCGGGAGTTCAGTCCTCTGCTCGATGCGTCGGTGGTGGAGGCGACGACCCCGGCGGGCGCGGTCGCCCGCAAGCGTTCCCATGGGGGCACGGCCCCGGAGCGCGTCCGGGAGCAGGTCCAGGCCGTCCGGGGCGCGCTGACGGAGAACCTCTCCTGGCTGGCGTCGCTCCCCGCCGTTCCCGTGGAGCGGGAGGCGGCTGCGCCGGGCGTCCAGCCGGGCGGGCGGGCCCCGGGGCGCTGACGCATGGCGGGGAGGTCTGCGCAGCGCACGCCGTCGCGCGACGCCGGCCGATCCGACCGCGAGCGCCGCATCCGCGAGATCATCGCCCGGCACCCCGTCGGGACGCAGGAGGAACTGGCCGCCACCCTGCGCCGGCAGGGGCTGGCGGTCACCCAGGCCACGGTCTCCAGAGACATCAAACGCCTCGGCCTGGTGAAGGCGCCGTCGGGAGATGGGCGGGCCCGCTACGTGCTCCCCGAGCGCCCCTCGCCGGTCGATGTGCTGCGGCGCCTTCGGCTGGCGATCGACGAGTACGTCCTCTCGATCGATGCGGGAGAGGACCTGGTGGTGATCCACACCCTCACCGGCTGCGCGAACGCCGTGGCGGAGGCGGTCGATGAGATGGCATGGGAGGACGTCGTCGGGACCGTTGCCGGCGACAACACGATCCTGGTCGTCCCCCGGCGCCATACCGCCCGTGCCCGCGTGCTCGGACGGCTCCGCACGCTCATCGAGGGCGGGCGCGGCGATCATCGCCGCTGATCCGCGCGTGGGCATCCGTCGATGCCCTCACGTGCCTGCGGCATGCGCCACGACCCGTTCCCCCGCAGCAGGGGTCCGGCCGGGATGAGCCGAACGAACTCCAACGAGGCTGTGAGCGCCGCACCGGCGAGGAGCCGTCCATGGAAGTCTGGGTCACCAACTTACAGCACAAGGTCCCTATCGAGACGGGCTTCATCCGGGAGGTCGTCACCTCTGCGCTGCGGCTCGAAGGGTATTCGCAGCCTCCGGAAGTGAGCGTTGCGCTGGTCGACGACGCGTACATCCAGGTCCTCAATCGCGAGTATCGGGGAGTGGACCAGCCGACCGATGTCCTCGCGTTCCCGATGGAGACGGTCGAGGGCGTGCGGAGCGAGCCGGCGCTCGGAGACATCGTGATCTCGCTGGAGCGGGCTCGAGCCCAGGCTCGTGAGTTCAAGCATCCGATTCGCCGCGAGGTCGCCCTGCTGGCCGTGCACGGTCTGCTGCACCTGATGGGGTACGAAGACGACACCGAGACCGGCGCCTCGCTGATGTGGTCCAAGCAGAAGCTGTTGCTCGACAAGATCCTGGGTACCGCATTCCGAGACAGCCGGTAGGTGCCCGCCGCCCCCCCGCCCGTCCGGTCGTTTCCAAAAGCGCTGGCCTGCGCCGTCCGCGGCCTGCGCCACGCGGCAAAGACCCAGCGTCACTTCCGGGCACAGCTCGTGATCGGCGCCGCCGCCCTCCTCGCCGCGGCGTGGGCCGGACTGGGAGCGCTCGAGGTCGCCGTGCTCGCCGTCACCACCGCGATCGTCCTGGGCGCCGAACTCCTCAATACCGCAATCGAAACGCTGACCGACCTCGTCCATCCCGACCTGGATCCCGCCGCCGCCGTGGTGAAGGACGTCTCGGCCGCGGCGGCGATGACGGCCGCGGGGCTGGCGCTCGCCGTGGGGGTGCTGGTGTTCCTCCCCCGGCTCAGCGCGTTGTCGTCCTTGGCCTCGCGGGGCATCCCGCTCATCCTCAGCCTGGTCTGTCTCGTCCTCCTGTCCGGAGGAGTCCTGCGGCGCCGGTAGGCGATTTGCGGCGATTTGGCGCTGTAAGCTCTTTCTGAAGCCCGGCGGCGGTCAAATCTGGGTATAAAGAAGGGTGTATTCGAGGTATGTTATAATTAACGCACTAGCCGTAGCCGCTTCCGCGCATCTGCTTACCGCGCCAGGGAAAGGACAGGTTGACGCTGCTTGGAGGACTCCAGTATTGGCCTTCGGGTCGGGTTGCTGCTTGTCCTGATCGTGTGCTCCGCGTTCTTTAGTGCTTCGGAAACCGCGCTCTTTGCCGCCAACCGGGTTGTCCTCCGCCAGCGCCGTGCCCAGGGGGACCGCCGGGCCGCCACCGCACACGCGCTGCTGAGCCAGGCCAGCGAGCTGCTCACGACCCTCCTGGCCGGCAACACGCTGTCCAACGTCGGCGTGTCCGTCGTCGCGACCTCGATCGCGTTCTCCCTGATGGGCCGCGGCGGTGAGTGGGCCGCCTTCCTGGCCACCGCGCTCGTGCTGTTGATCATCGCGGAGATCGCCCCGAAGACCCTCGCCGCCCGCTATGCCGACCGCCTCGTGCTGGTCGTCGCCGGCCCGATCCACGCGTTGATGCGGATCTTCACCCCGCTGATCCGGGTGCTCTCGCTTGTGGCGACCGCGCTCGTCCGGCCGTTTGGCGGCCACATCACGCCGCGGGCTCCCCTCGTGACCCAGGAGCAGCTTCGCTTCCTCGTCCAGGTCGGTGAGGAGGAGGGGGTCATCGAGCAGGAAGAACGGGAGATGATTCACTCGGTCTTCGAATTCGGCGACACGGTGGTGCGGGAAGTGATGCGCCCCCGGGTGGATATCTCCGCGGTTCCGGCCGATGCGACGCTCAACCGCGCTCTGGCGCTGATGACCGAGCGGGGGCACTCGCGCCTCCCCGTCTACGAGGGCACCATTGACCACGTCCTGGGCGTCGTGTACATCCGGGATCTCATTCCGGCGCTGCGGCACGGCCGGTTGGACCAGCCGGTGTCCGAGCTCAAGCGTCCCCCCTTCTTCGTCCCGGAATCGAAGAAGGTCGATGAGCTGTTCAAAGAGATGCAGCAGAAGAGGGTCTCCATGGCGATCGTCCTCGACGAGTACGGGGGCACCGCCGGGCTGGTGACGGTCGAGGACCTGCTCGAGGAGATCGTGGGAGAGATTCAGGACGAGTACGATCTCGAGGAGAAGCCGATCCAGCTCGTGGACGACCGCACCGCGGTGGTGAATGCCCGCATCCACCTCGACGAGGTCAGCGAACTGTTGGGAGTCCGGCTCCCTCAGGACGAGGTGGACACGGTGGCGGGCCTCGTCTACTCGCTGTTCGGCCGGGTCCCCACCCCGGGGGAGACGATCGAGCTGCCGGGGATTGCATTGCGGGTGGAGAAGACCCTCGGGCAGCGGATCACCCGGGTCCGGATCACGCGCACGACGCCGGCGCCCCAGGAGGAAGCGGCCCCCCTGTGAGGCTCCGGCTGCGGACCTACTTCCTCGCCGGCCTCCTCGTGTTGATCCCCCTTGGGGTGACCGTCGGGATCCTCTCCTGGCTCTTCAATCTCCTGGACGGGTTTCTCGGTCCGCATATCTACGACTACCTCGGCCATCCCGTCCCCGGACTGGGCCTGATCGCGACGGTGCTGCTGGTCTTCCTGATCGGGCTCGTGACGACGAACATCGTGGGCCGGCGCGTGATGGCCGCGGTCGACGGCGCGCTCCAACACATCCCCCTCGTCCGCAGCATCTACACCATCGCAAAGCAGATGAGCGACAGCCTCCTCCAGCGCCACGTGAATTTCCAGCAGGTGGTGCTGGTGGAGTATCCGCGCCGGGGGCTGTATCAGATCGGGTTCGTCACCGGGGTGATCGAGGGGCCGCTGCAGGATGAGCTGGCGGCGAGAGCCGGCGAGCGCGTGCTCAATGTCTTCATGCCGACCACCCCGAATCCCATGTCGGGATACCTGATCATGCTGCCCGAGCGCGACGTGCAGCCCCTCCGGATCAGCGTCCAGGATGGGCTGAAGCTCCTGGTCTCGGGCGGCATGGCCATCCCCGCGCTGCCGCGGAAGGTGGCCCCGCAGAGCCGGGACGGATCGCCGTCGCGGGAGGGAGCGCAGAGCCGGGAAGGCTCACCGCCGCGCCGGTGAGGCCGGCGCAATGGTGCCGCTGTGCTAGAATGATGCGGACCGCCTCCGCGAGCCAGCCGGGATGTTCCAGCCGCTTCGCGTGACGTCACACCGAGCAGGGGGGACCGATGACTGATCTGGAGCGGTACATCCTGGACGAGTGGACGGAGGACTACCGCGAAGGTCACGTCGGCCGCCGGGAGTTCCTCAGACGCGTCGTGGTGTTCTCGGGTGGGGCTGCCGCGGGCGTCTCGACGCTGGCGAGCCTGGGGATCCCGGCCTCCGCCGAAGAGGTGGCCGCGGCCGCCGCGGCGCCCGTCCCCCTGCGGGCCCAGACCGCCGCGGCGACCGTGCCCGCCGATGATCCCGCGGTCGAGGGGCGGGCGGTCTCGTTCTCCCTCGGCGAGACGGCGATCCAGGGCTACCTCGCCCTGCCGAAGCAGACGCCCAAGGCGTCCGGCGTGGTCATCGTGCATGAGAATCGCGGCCTCCTCGAGCACTTCAAGGATGTCGCGCGGCGGCTCGCCAAGGCCGGATACGCCGCGCTGGCCCCAGACCTCCTCTCCCCGCAGGGAGGCACCGGCAAGTTCACCGACTCCGCGCAGGCGGCAACGGTGCTCTTCCAGACGCCGCCGGCCCAGCACGTCGCGGTGCTCAACGCCGGCGTGCGCTACCTTCAGGGATCGCCCTCCGTGCGCGCCGACCGCGTGGGGACGATGGGGTTCTGCTTCGGAGGCGGCATGGTCTGGCGGCTGGCGACGCACAACCCGGATCTGCGGGCCGCGGTGCCGTTCTATGGTCCCAATCCACCGCTGGAGGACGTGTCGAAGATCCGCGCAGCGGTGCTGGCGTTCTACGGCGCCACCGATTCGTTCGTCAATCCCGGCATCGCCGCGATGCGCGAGGCCCTCGATCGGGCCGGCGTGACGTACGAGATGAAGATCTACGACGGGGCCGGCCACGCGTTCTTCAACGACACGGGGGATAAGTACGCCGCCGCGGCGGCGAAAGACGCCTGGACCCGCACGCTCGCCTGGTTCGGCCGGTGGCTCGCATGAGGCGCGCATCCGGCAGGAGCGCAAAGCGCGCCCGGCGTTCCCGGCGGCCGCTCCCCGCCCTCCGGCGCCCCCATCTCTCGAAGGAGCACGCGCGGCTGGTCCGCGTTGCGGCGCGGGCGCGGCGCCGGGCGTACGCGCCCTATTCGCAATTCCCGGTCGGCGCGGCGGTGCTGGCCAGCGACGGGACCGTCTACGCGGGGTGCAACGTCGAGAACGCATCCTACGGGCTGGCGCTCTGCGCGGAGCGTGTGGCGATTCATACGGCGGTGGCGAACGGCCGGCGGCGGCTGACCGCGGTCGCGGTGGTGGGGCCGTCCGGGATCACCCTCACCCCGTGCGGGGCCTGCCGGCAGGTGATGGAAGAGTTCGGTGTGCAGAACGTGATCCTCGCTTCCCCGCGAGGCGCGCCTACCGTGGTCGCGTTCCCGGCGTTGCTGCCCAGCCCGTTCCCCCAGGCGGCGGGGCGGGGCCGGCATGCCGGTCTATAAGACGGAGGCGATCGTCCTCCGGCAGCAGGCGCTGGGCGAGGCGGATCGCATCGTCACGCTCTTCACCCGAGAGTACGGAAAGCTGCGGGCGGCCGCCAAGGGCATTCGCCGGCCGGCGAGCCGGCTGGCCGGGCGGCTCGAACCGTTTACCCATGCGCGGCTGCTGCTGGCCCGCGGGCGGACGCTGGATGTGATCGCCCAGGCCGAGATCGTCGAGGCGTTCGCGGGCGTGCGGGCAGACCTGATCCGGTCCGCGTACGCGGCCTATGTGGCGGAACTCGTCGACCGCGGGCTCGCCGATCGCGATCCGCACCAGGAGGTCTTCGCCCTGACCCTCGACGCGCTCGAGACGTTGGGGCGCTCGCGCGAGGACGACGCGGACGTCGCAGTCTTGCATTTTGCGCTGCGCCTCGCCGGATGTCTTGGCTATCAGCCCGAGACGGCGATGTGCGTGCAGTGCGGGCGGCGCCTTCCCCGCGTCCGGGGCGCCGCGGAGGCGTGGGCCTTCAGCCCCGCAAGAGGAGGCGCCCTCTGCCCGGCGTGCCGGAGGGAGGATGCGGAGGCGGTCCCCGTGCCCCCCGGGCTGCTGGCGACGTTCGATCACCTCATCCGGACGCCCGGCCCCGAGTCGTCCCGGCTTCGGATGACGCCCGTCCAGCGTGGGGACCTGGCCCGGCTGGTCCAGCTCCATCTGGAGCACCGGTGGGAATCCAGGCTGCGCGCGCCCCTGGTCATCAAACGTCTCCGGGAGCCGCTCGAGTCTCCAGGAGCCGCGGATTTGACCACGAACGCCCGCGTGATAAGATAAGCGTGCGGAGGTGGTCGCATGGAGATCGACCTGGAGCGGGCAAAGCGCGCGATCGCTCAATTCGGGGGCGCGATAGACGAGGCCAGGCGAGCGGTGCGTCAGGGCCGGCCCGGAATGCTGCGGGTCAACGATGAGGACCGGGTCATCGAGCTGCCTCTCACCTGGGCGGCCGCGGCGTTTGCCGCTCTGGCCGTTGCCACCGTCCTGACCTCCGTTCCCCTGAGGCGGAAGCGGGAAGAAGAGCCGCTCGGCATCGGGTGACGGCCGGACAGGATCGGCGTTTCGTCCCTCCGAACAAGCAGTGGACGCTTGAGATGGAGGACGAATGTATTTTCAAGACATCATCCTCTCGCTGGAGCGCTATTGGGCTGCGTACGGCTGCGTGATCGCGCAGCCGTACGATGGTGAAGTGGGGGCCGGGACGATGCATCCGGCTACCTTTCTGCGCGCGCTGGGTCCCGAGCCGTGGAAGGTCGCGTACACCCAGCCGAGCCGGCGGCCGGCCGACGGGCGGTACGGCAAGAACCCCAACCGGCTGTACACCCACCTGCAATATCAGGTCATCCTCAAGCCCGCCCCCACCGACGTGCAGGACCTGTACCTCCGGAGCATCGGGGGGCTGGGCATCAAGGTGCCCGATCACGACCTCCGCTTCCTCGAAGACGACTGGGAGGCTCCGACGCTGGGGGCCTGGGGTCTGGGCTGGCAGGTGTTCCTGGACGGACAGGAGATCAGCCAGTTCACCTATATGCAGCAGGTCGGCGGCATGGACGTTCCGCTCATCTCCGCTGAACTGACCTACGGCCTGGAGCGGATCGCCCAGTCCATTCAAAGGAAGGACAGCGTCTTCGACCTCGTCTGGGCGCCCGGGGTGACCTACGGCGAGATCCGCCAGCAGGAGGAGTTCGAGCACTCGACCTATGCGCTCGAGACGGCGGATGTCGCGGTGCTGGGGCAGCTCTTCGAGGCGTACGAGCGCGAAGCCCAGCGCCTCCTCGACGCCCGGCTGGCGTTTCCGGCCTACGAGTACACGCTGAAGTGCTCCCACGTCTTCAATCTGCTGGATGCGCGGGGCGCGGTGGGGGTCGCGGAACGGGCGTCGCTGATGGGCCGGTGCCGCGCCCTGGCGCGGCGCAGCGCGGAACTGTACCTCGCCCGGCGAGAGGAGATGGGCTGGCCGCTGCTTCGAGGCCGCGTGCATGCCGCCTAAACCGACCCGGCGCAAACGGCCGCGGCTCGTCTTCGAGATCGGCACCGAAGAATTGCCGGCGGCCGCCGCATGGGCCGCGGCCCGGCAGATCCGGGAGATGGCGCCCGAGGCGCTGCGCGCCGCCCGGATCACCTGCGGCGCGGTCGCCGCGTGGTCCACGCCCCGCCGGATCGTCCTGGCCGCCGAGGAGGTGGCCCTCCGCCAGGAGGACGCCGTTCGTGAGGTCCGCGGTCCCGCCGCGCGCGTTGCGTACGCGGCGGACGGCCGGCCCACCCAGGCCGCCGAGGGGTTCGCCCGCGCGCAGGGTGTGCCCGTGGCCGGCCTGGAGCGCCGGTCGACCCCGCAGGGCGAGTACGTGTTTGCCATCCTGCGCTCTCCGGGCGGCCCCACCATCAAGGCGCTCGGCGAGGTGCTGCCTGCGCTTGCCGCCGGGCTCGCGTTTCCCAAGACGATGCGATGGGGTCCCGAGGCCGTCCGCTTCGCGCGGCCGGTGCGGTGGTTGGTGGCGCTCCTCGGACGCGAGGTCGTCGCCTGCCGCTTTGCGGACGTCGAGGCGGGCAGGCGCACCTTCGGCCACCGCGTCCTGAGCCCGCGCCCGATCACGATCCCAGACGCCCAAGGCTTCGAGGCGGCGCTCCGCCGCGGATACGTCCTCCTCGATCCGGAAGTGCGGCGCCGGCGGATCACCGAGTCGACCACCCGTGTGGCGCGCCGCGCGGGCGGGCACCCGATTCTGGACCCCGACCTCCTCGAGGAAACCATTCAGCTGGTGGAGTGGCCCGAAGCCCTCGCCGGCCGGTTCGCGCCGGAGTTTCTGTCCCTCCCCCGTGAGGTCCTGATCACCGTCATGCAGCACCACCAGAAGTACTTTGCCGTCGAAGATGCCAGCGCCCAGCTGCTTCCGGTGTTCGTGGCGGTACGGAACGGGGGATCCCGCGGCCTCGAGACGGTGCGCGAGGGAAACGAATGGGTGCTCCGCGCGCGCCTCGCAGACGCGCAGTTCTTCTTCGAAGAGGACCGGAAGCGCCCCCTGGAGGCCCGGATCCCGGCACTCGCCGGCCTGGTCGTCCACGAACGGTTGGGGACGATGGCTCAGAAGACCGAGCGCCTCACCCGGCTGGCAAATCTGCTCGGGAAGGCGCTGGCGCTCGACGTGGAGAAGACCGGCCACCTGGAGCGGGCCGCACGGCTCAGCAAAGCCGACCTGGTGACGCAGATGGTCCGGGAGCTTCCCGAGCTCCAGGGGGTGATCGGCGGCGTCTACGCCCGGCTCGACGGGGAGCCCGCCCCGGTCGCCGGCGCCCTTCGCGAACAATACCTGCCCCGGGGGGCCCTGCTGCCGCGATCGGAGGTCGGCGCGTATCTGGCGATCCTGGACAAGCTCGATCTGCTGCTGAGCGCGCTGGCCGCCGGGCTCACCGTGAGCGGATCACAGGATCCGTACGGTCTCCGGCGGGCCGCCGGCGGGATCGTGGCGATCGTGCTCGACCGCCACCTGCGGATCAACCTGCGCGCGTTCGCGGGGGCGGCGCTCGCCGAGACCCACCCGGCGCTCGACCCGGCGGGGCGCAGCGCGGCGATCGACGGGACCCTGGAGCTCCTCCGGCAGCGCCTGCGCACGACGCTGATCGAGGCCGGCCTCAGCTACGACACCGTCGACGCCGTCCTGGAGGCCGGCGCGGACGATCTCGCCGACGCCGCGGACCGCGCGCACGCCTTGTGGGCGTTCCGGCGGCGGCCTGAGTTCTCGCGCCTGTACACCGCCTTCGACCGCGCCGCCCGGATCGTGCCGGCGAACTTCCACGGCGAGGTGCGCCCCGAAGGTCTTGAACACGAGGCCGAGCGGGCGCTGCTGGCGGCGCTCGACCGGGTGGAACCCCTGGGTCCGGCCGGATCTCGGGGGGGAGCGGCCCGGTTGTCCGCCGACCGGAGTCCCGGGGATGCCGCGGGCCGCTACGAACAGGCGCTGCAGCGCCTCACCGCGCTCGCCGACCCCGTCGACCGGTTTTTCGCCGACGTCATGGTCATGGCCGAGGACGAGGCGGTCCGCACGAACCGTCTGGCGCTGCTGTCCCGCGTCGTCCGGCTGATGCGGCCCTTCGCCGATCTCACGCGCGTGGTCGCGGGAGAAGGAAAGGCTTCTCCTGCCTCCTAACTAATCAGCGTCGTTCCTGGATTGTGAGGTGGACACGCATGGCGACCCACACGTCGCGGAGACCCGCCGGGCGCCGCGCCGCGGCCCGGAGATCCCCCGGCCGCCCCGCGGGCGCGCGGGCGGCGCGCAAGCGCATCTGGCTGTTTGAAGAGGGCAACGCGACGATGCGGGACCTGCTCGGCGGCAAAGGCGCGGGGCTCGCCGAGATGAGCCGCGTCGGCCTGCCGGTGCCCCCCGGATTTACGATCACGACGGCGGTGTGCAACGCGTACAACGCCAGGGGCCGGACCTTTCCGCCGGGCCTGATGGATGAGGTTCGGCGGGCGCTGGCCACCGTGGAGCGGAAGATGGGCAAGCGGTTCGGCGATCCCAGGAACCCGCTGCTCGTCTCCGTCCGTTCGGGGGCCAAGTTCTCCATGCCGGGCATGATGGACACCGTGCTCAACCTCGGCCTGAACGAGGAGACGCTGCGGGGATTGACGGGCCTCACCAAGGACGAGCGATTCGCCCAGGACGCCTACCGGCGGTTCATCCAGATGTTCGGCAAGATCGTCCTCGACGTGAAGGGAGAAAAGTTCGAGGCGATCATCGAGGCCCGCAAACGCCAGGCCGGAGCCAAGGTGGACATCGACCTCACCGCGCGCGACCTTGCGGAGATCGCGCGGGAGTTCAAGGCGCTGATCCAACGCGAGAAGGCCGTGGACTTCCCGACCGATCCCTGGGCCCAACTGGAGATGGCGATCCGGGCCGTGTTCGACTCCTGGATGGGGCAGCGGGCCGTCGATTACCGCAACTACAACAAGATCCCCCACGACCTGGGGACGGCCGTCAACGTGCAGGCCATGGTCTTCGGGAACATGGGCGGGGAGAGCGCCACCGGCGTGGCCTTCACGCGAAACCCCGCGACCGGCGAGCGGCGCCTGTACGGGGAATACCTTCCCAACGCCCAGGGGGAGGATGTGGTGGCCGGCACCCGGACGCCGCATCCGATCGCGCAGATGGAGCGGGAGCTGCCCCGTGTCTACCGGCAGTTCCAGGACGTCGCCAAGATGCTGGAGCGGCACTACCGGGACATGCAGGACCTGGAGTTCACCGTGGAGCGGGGCAAGCTCTGGATGCTCCAGACGCGGGCGGGGAAGCGCACCGCGCAGGCGGCGGTCAAGGCCGCGGTGGACATGGTTGGGGAGAAACTGATCACCAAGGACGAGGCCCTGCTCCGCGTGGAGCCGGAGCAGATCTACCAGCTGCTGCTGCCGAGGTTCGACCCGGACGACAAGGCCGCCGCGGCGCATGAGGGCAAGCTGCTGACCCGGGGGCTCAACGCGTCGCCGGGCGCGGCCACCGGTGCGGCCGTGTTCGACCCGGACACGGCGGTGGAGATCGGCGGCAACGGCCAGCCGGTCATCCTCGTCCGTCCGGAGACCAACCCCGACGACGTGCACGGCATGCTGGTCGCCCGCGGCATCCTGACCGCCCGCGGCGGCGCCACCAGCCACGCCGCGGTGGTGGCGCGGGGGCTGGGGAAGCCCTGCGTCGCCGGCGCGGAGGCGATCAGGGTCGATCCCCAGGCGAAGCAGTTCAGCGTCGACGGCCGGGTGATCCACCAGGGGGAGTTCATCTCCATCGACGGCACCACCGGAGAGGTCTTCGGCCGGGCCATCCGGACGCTCGATCCCGACCTGAGCAAGGACCGGGACCTGCAGACGCTGCTCGGGTGGGCCGACCGCGCGCGCCGGCTGGGCATCTGGGCCAACGCGGACTACCCGCGGGATGCGGCCCGCGCCCGCGAGTTCGGCGCGGAGGGGGTCGGGCTGTGCCGGACGGAGCACATGTTCTTCGAGGAGGACCGCCTGCCGATCGTCCGGCGGATGATCCTGGCCGAGACCGACGCGGAGCGCCAGCGGGCGCTCGACCAGCTCCTGCCCATTCAGCGCGGGGATTTCACCGGCATCCTCCGCGAGATGGCGGGGGCCACCGTGGTGATCCGGCTGATCGACCCGCCGCTGCACGAGTTCCTCCCCCGGTACGATGAGCTGCTCGTGGAGGTCACCGAGCTCCGCGTGCGCGGAAACGATCCCCAGGCACTCGCGGAGAAAGAGCGGCTGCTCCGGGCCGTGGCGGGGATGCGGGAACAGAATCCGATGCTGGGGCTGCGCGGCATCCGGCTGGGAATTCTCTTTCCGGGGATCATCGACATGCAGGTCCGGGCGATCCTGGAATCCGCCTGCACCCTGGCCAAGCAGGGAATCGTGACCCATGCCGAGATCATGATCCCGCTCGTCGGTCATCCGAATGAGCTGCGGGTCGTGGAGGAGCGCCTCAGGCCGCTCGCCGAGCGCGTGATGGCCGAGCAGGGGGTGCGGGTGAAATACAAGTTCGGGACGATGATCGAGGTGCCGCGCGCGTGCGTGGTCGCGGACGAGATCGCCAAGCTCGCGGAATTCTTCTCCTTCGGCAGCAACGACCTGACGCAGCTGATCTACGGATTCAGCCGCGATGACGCCGAGGGCAAGTTCCTCCTCCGGTATGTGAACGAGAAGATCCTGCCCGAGAACCCCTTCCAGGTGCTGGATACCCGGGGCGTCGGGGGCCTGATGGACATGGCCGTCCGGCTCGGGCGGCAGACCCGCCCGGACATCGAGCTCGGCATCTGCGGCGAGCATGGGGGCGATCCCGCCAGCATCGAGTTCTGCCACAAGATCGGCCTGACCTACGTCAGCTGCTCGCCGTACCGGGTGCCGACGGCCCGGCTGGCTGCCGCGCAGGCGGCCCTGAAGGAGAAGCAGGCGCGGGCCGAGCGGGACCGCTAAGGGCGGTGCGGGAATCGCTCCGTCGGAGCGGGCGAAAGCAACGGCGATGATCCCGCGCGAGCGGACGGAAGCGTGGGAGGAACAGCTCCTCTCGTCCCACGCCACGAGGAGCGCCCGGTCCCGAGGCCGGGCCCGGCCCGAGCCCCCCGACGAGCTGCGGACGGTGTTCCAGCGCGATCGGGACCGCATCCTCCACTCCAAGGCCTTCCGCCGCCTGATGCACAAGACGCAGGTCTTCCTCGCCCCCGAGGGCGACCACTACCGGACGCGGCTGACCCATACGCTCGAGGTCGCGCAGATCGCGCGGACGATCGCACGGGCGATCCGGCTCAACGAGGACCTGACCGAGGCCATCGTGTTGGGACACGACCTGGGGCACCCCCCCTTCGGGCACGCCGGAGAGGAGGCCCTCAACCGGGCGATGGCGCAGCACGGCGGGTTCCGGCACGACATCCAAAGCCTCCGGGTCGTCGAAGTGCTGGAGCGCCGCCGCAGCAGAGAGGGGGTCTACCAGGAAGGTCTGAACCTCACCTGGGAGGTCCGCAACGGCATCGGAGGCCATTCCAAAGGACCGTCCGACATCGAGATTTTTCCGGATCTCGAGGCGATGCAGCCCGCGTCGGGCCCGGAGACCGTGGAGGGGCAGCTCGCGCGCGTGGCCGACCGGATCGGGTACGTCCACCACGACACCGATGATGCGATCCGGGCGGGGCTCATTCGGGAAGAGGACGTTCCTGAGGCGGTCCGCCGCGTCCTCGGGCAGACCCGCGGCCAGTGGATCGACACCACGGTCCGCGATCTCGTCGCCCGGTCGGCCGACGGCGGGCGGATCCAGATGACCGAGGACGTCCGCACCGCGCTCAACCGGCTCAAGGACTTCCTGTTCGAGGTAGTGTATCAGGGGTCGGCGGCCAAAGCGGAGGTCGCGAAGTCCCAGCGGCTGCTGCTCGAGTTGTTCGAGTACTTCATCGAGCACCCCGGGGAGATCAGCGAGGACTCCCGGCGGCTGCTCGACGAGGGCCGCGTGACCGTCGAACGGGCCGTGTGCGACTTCCTCGCCGGCATGACCGACCGGTTCGCGATCCGGATGCAGGAGCAGCTGTTCGTGCCCCGGACCTGGGCGAGTTATTAAATGGAGAGGGGGCGGACGATGCGGACCGCGGATGAGTACCGGGCAAGCCTCCGGGACGGACGGGTCGTCTATTACGAGGGACAGCGCGTGCGCGACGTGACCGCGCATCCCGCCCTGCGGGTGGCCGTGGACCACGCCGCGCTGGACTATGAGATGGCCGCCGATCCCCGGCACCGGCCGCTCGCGGTGGTCCCCCGGCCCGGCGGCGGAGAGATGAGCCGCTATTTTGCGCTCCCGAGGACCGCGGAGGACCTCCTGGCGCGGATGGGCCTGATCGAGGCCGGCACGCGCGTCGGGGGGACCATCGTGCCCCTGTTGAAGGAGATCGGGACCGACGCGCTCTTCGCCCTGCACCTGATCGGGCACGACCTGGACCGCGCCCGCGGCACCCGGTACCTCGACCGGATCGGGGCGTTCTACGCGCATTGCCGGGACAACGATCTGGCGATGGCCGTGGCCCAGACCGACGTGAAGGGCGACCGCGGGGCGGGGCCGAGCGAACAGTCGCACCCGGATTACTACGTGCGGATGGTCGAGGAGCGCTCCGACGGCATCGTCGTCCGCGGCGCGAAGGTCCACACCTCGGTCTCCATGAACGCCAACGAGTTGATCGTCCTGCCCACACGCGCGCTGGGGGAGGGCGATCGCGCCTACGCCGTCGCATTCGCCGTGCCCGTGGCGACCCGGGGGCTGACCCTGGCGGTGAGCCCCTACGGCGGCCACACCGCCTCGTCGTTCGAGCACCCCCTCTCCAGCCGGCACCGCATGACAGAGACGCTCACCGTCTTCGACGACGTCTTCGTGCCGCGCGACCGGGTGTTTCTGCAGGGGGAGTGGGACTATGCCGGCCCGCTGGCCCGGACGTTCGTCGAGTTCCACCGGTTCACCGCGGTCTCGTACAAGCTGCCGCTGGTCGATCTCCTCGCCGGCGCCGCCCAGTTGATTGCCCAGTACAACGGGATCGAGCGGGCCGGGCACATCCGCGACAAGATCACGTGGCTGGTCGCGTACGCCCGGACCCTCAGGGCCCTCACCCGCATGGCCGCGCTCGACTGCCATCAGGGCGCGTTGGGGATCGCCGTCCCCGATCCGGGGACCATCAACATCGCCAAGCTGCACTTCGCCACCCAGTTCCACGACGCGATTTCCCGCGTGCAGGAGATCGCCGGCGGCCTGCTCGTCACCGCCCCAGGGCAGGCCGACTGGGAGCAGCCGGCCCTGCGGCCCCTGATCGAACGCTACCTGGGCGGGAAGGGCGTGGGGGCCGAAGCGCGGCTGCGTCTGCTCCACCTGATCTCGGACGTCACGACCTCGGCCCTGGGCGGGTACCACGCCGTGCTGGCGATCCACGCCGAAGGCTCCATCGAGGCCGAGAAGCTGACGATCTACCGGACTGCGCCGATGGACAACTATGTGGCGCTGGCGAAGGAGCTCGCCGGCATCGCCGACTGAATCCCTTCCGAGGGAGGCGGTCGACCGGAGGACAGGTCGCCCTTATGGCTCGGGACCGGTTCTGGGATCGCGATGTCGAGACGCTCTCCCGCCGAGATCTCGAGGCGCTCCAACTCGAGCGGCTCCGCCGGCAGCTGGTCCGTTGTTACGAGCAGTCGCCCTTCTACCGGGAGAAATTCGACCGCGCCGGGGTGGCGCCGCGCCATCTGGAGCGGCTCACCGACATCGGCCGTTTCCCGTTTGTCACCAAGCAGGAGTTGCGCGACGAGCAGGCCGCCCACCCGCCGTTCGGGCGGTACGTCCTCGCTCCGCGGGGCGCGTGGCGCGAGCTCCATCCATCGTCGGGGACCACCGGGAGCCCGGTGAACACGATCTGGTCGGCCGCCGACGTGGAGGTCATCACCGACCACACCGCGCGGACGATGTGGTCGTTTGGGGCCGGTCCGGGAGACGTGATCCAGAACGCGTTCGCCTACGGTCTCTGGGTGGCGGGGCTGGCGGTGCACTACGCCGCCGCCCGCATCGGCGCGTTCTGCGTGCCCACGGGCACGAGCCCGGCGCCCCGGCAGATCGAGATGCTGGCCCGCACCCGCGCCACCGTCCTGCTGGCCACTCCCTCGTTTGGCCTCTACATCGGCGAGCGGCTGCGGCAGGCGGGAGACGCGGGGGAGCCGCTGGCGCTCCGCGCCGGATGCTTCGGCGGGGAGGCGGGGACGGAGCTCCCGAGCACCCGGGGGCGGCTGGAGCGGGCGCTCGGGATCGACGCCTACGATTACTACGGCCTCGCGGAGATCGCGCCCACGTTCGCGAGCGAGTGCACGGAGAAGGCGGGGCTCCACTGGGCGGAGGATCACTACCTCATCGAGATCGTCCACCCCGAGACCCGGGAGCCTGTCCCCCCGGGTGACCAGGGGATTCTGGTGGTGACCCACCTGACACGAGAAGCGACCCCAATGATCCGGTACTGGACAAACGACTACGCGCGGCTGGATCCGGTCGCGTGCCGGTGCGGGCGGACCCACGCGCGCTCCCCACAGGGGATCGTCGGCCGCAGCGACGACCTGATCGTGTTTCGAGGGGCGAAGTTCTACCCGGTGCAGGTCGAGCAGACGGTTCGGGCCTTCGCCGAGCTCAGCGACGAGTTTCGAATCGAACTGGAGACCGAACGCGAGACCGGACTGGATCGCTGCACCGTCGTCGTGGAGGCGGGGCCGGGGGCGGCCGCTGCCGATCTGTCCGATCGATTGCGCCGTGCGCTGCGCGAGGCGCTGCTCGTTGCTCCCGGAGTCCGGATCGTCGCCCCCGGGTCGATCGAGCGAACGGCGTTCAAGTCAAAGCGGGTGATCGACCGCCGAGGTACCTGCCCGGAATGATGCGGGGTCGGTCCCATGCCGGGGACGACCCTATTTGAATTCTTCTTACCCCGGGCCCGGAGGCCCGGGCGGCGGTGGCGGTGGCGGTGGCAGCGGCGGTGGTGGTGGCAGCGGCAGCGGCGGCGGTGACGGTGGCGGCGGTGGCGGCGACGGTGGTGGTGGCGGCGGCAGCGGTGGTGGTGGCGGCGGCAGCGGCGGTGGTGGCGGCGCCGTAGCGGTGCCCGTCACGACCGCAGTCGTCGAGCCGCCGCTCCAGGTGAAGCTGACGTTCGTCCCGTACGCGCCGGTTGTGGTGGGTTTGAACTGCGCGACGACGGTCTGGCTCCCGCCTGGGCCCAGCACGAACGGACTGCCGGAGAGCACGTTGAACGGTCCGCTGCCTGCAGCAGTGCCGCTGACCGAACTCCCACCGGAGTTCCTTACGGTGAACGAGCGATCTGCCGATCCCCCCACGGCTACGGACCCGAAGTCCTGGGTGGAGGGGGTGACCAACACGGTGGGGGCCGGTGGCGGGGGCGGAGGGGGGGCAGGGGGCGTGGGGGAGGAGGTGCCGGAGATCACGTTCGCCGTTGCCGCGAGGATCGCATCGATGTCGGCGCCGACGTCCCTGCCGTCGATGGCGGCGTTATGATACGGGCTCCCGGGGACGAGGTGATAGTCGTCACCGCCGTAAAACGCGTTGACAATGGGGGTCATCCCCGGCGGGAACCAGTTGCCGGCGGGATAGGCCGACGTGTTCCCGTTCAACAGGACGTTGCGGGTGAACACGGCGCCGGGGAAGGAGGTCGCCAGGGCCGCGGCCGGGCCCGCGGCGG
>Ga0209577_10002067_pt1 | contig 19480 bp, 10 predicted proteins | sample GraSoiAngelo_109_FD_185874 | JGI IMG/M metagenome (GOLD analysis project Ga0209577, IMG submission 185874) | Grasslands soil microbial communities from the Angelo Coastal Reserve, California, USA - 14_0903_12_20cm (SPAdes) (version 2) | ecosystem: Environmental > Terrestrial > Soil > Grasslands...
AAAGTAGTAGGGTAAGTGGTCGGGGCGAATGGATTTGAACCATCGACCTCCTGGTCCCGAACCAGGCGCGCTAGCCAGGCTGCGCTACGCCCCGACATGGTCAGCCGGTAAGATTAGGCTGATCACAGGATACAGACTAGCACACCGGGCGCAATTCCCGCCAGGTGCTTGAAAGCCGCGCTCTGAGAGAAGGATGCCCGGGCAGGAGCAGTTACCAGCCGTATCGGCGCGAATTCAGAGCGACCGAAGAAACTCAAGGAGCGCTTCTTTTTCGCTGGATTTCAGCTTTTCGAACTTTTCCGTAATGTGCTCGGCTTCGCCTTTATGACGAAGGATAGCATCAAGAAGCGTGTGGGATTCTCCGTCGTGCATCAGGCGGGAGTGCAAGCGCACGCCCCAGAGCGGAGCTGTGCGAATTTTGTTAGCTGTGCTTTCGAATGCGGGAATAGAGAGGTTTTTCCAAGTGATCGAGTACATCCTCTTGCCGTAATGCTCGGTCATAGATTGGACAACGCCGTCGCCCGTACCCACATCGTGAAGCAAAAAGTCGCCGTAAGGATGAAATTGCATGGCGCCCAGAGCCGTGGGAATCGCGAAAGTGCCGCCGTTGATGTTTGTGTTTGCGGGAGAGGTCGTCAGCGTCTCCACATGGCACTCAATGCAGCCTATTTTGGTGAATAGTTCGAGACCTTGCCGCGCTTTGGGTGTTTGTGCGAGCTGCGCGTCGCGCGCTGGCGCTTTGGTGGCACGGATGAAGCGGGCGAAATGATCGATGTCGGAGAGACCATCGGACCCAGGCCGGTCGTTGGGTTCCGTAACCGTGTTGCAAAGATTCGTTACTTCGTCGGGTTGGAGACGGCTGGTAATACCCATTTCATTGAGGTAAGCATCGGCCGCAAAGGACAAGAGGCTGGCCTGTTGATCCTTCCAGCCAAAACGGCCGACGGCGGTGTGGCCTGGCGCCTCCACGACGGGAACGTAAAGGACTTGGCCGCAAATCTTGTGATGGCTTTTGTCGCACTGCTCTTTCGCGAGGCCCACAAAAGTCTGGTCGGACACGGCTTCCACAAACCCATCCCCCAAAAGGCTTAGAGACACGCGGAAGGTGTGAATGTTTTCCGCGTCAGGGACGCGCTCCTGAATCTCCGTGGCAGGAAAAGCGGCGCTGGGGCAGATGGCGCGGTCGTTCACGAGAGAGCGGCCTTTGATGATCTCGGTGCCGTGAGCAATGGGAATTTCCGGGTTTTCAAATTTGCCGTGAGGGCCGCGATGGCCGACACGCAATTCAGGCACCTGGCTTGAGGCGCCGGAAGTGGGACTCTGATGGCATTCGCGGCAAGATTGGGCGTTGTAGAGGGGACCTAGCCCGTCGGAAACTTGTTCGACTTCGTCAAACTTGTCCTGATCTACGGCATGCGTGGCATCGTCAACCATGCCATTGGTCTTGTTGTCAAAACCGATAGGAGCTTCGGGAGGCGTCGCAGAGGAAGCCAGGAAATAGACGGCAAAAGCCAGAACGGGCACACCCAAGAAAATTTTCATCAGCACCTCGAGGCGGACAAAGCAACTTTATCTTAGCGGTAGCGGAATGCGAAGCACAACCTGGACTCCGGACCGCCTTGAACCTGCACTAGTTTCAGAGCGAACAAAGAGAAGGGTTTCATACGGAAGTGCTCCCCTTTCGCCCTGTTCGTCAATCGGCGCGCGCACCAAAAACAACAATGTCAGAAGCAAACTCTTCTAGCTACAGTGACCGCAGGAAATCGATGATTCCCTGCTGCTCCTCCGTGCTCACCTTATTGAAGTGGTTGATGACCCTGTTGGCTTCGCTGCCTCGGCTCTTGTGTGCCTTTATGGCCTCAACCAGGTTGGAGGTGCGTCCATCGTGGAGGAAGAAGATGCGCTGCCCAACTCCCCAGAGGGGAGCGGTTCGAAACTCATCGGGGCCGGCGGCGCCCTGCGTGATGCCGTCCGCAAGGCCTTTGCCCATGTGGTGGACAAGAAGGTCGGACCAGAGGTGAGCCGTTTGGTTGGAAAGCGCGGCACTCGGGACGGTACCGGAGCCGCTGGCAATCATCGTGCCAGTCGTCAACGCAGGCGTGTGGCAATGGGCGCAGCCCACTTTGATGAACGTCGCTCGTCCGTTGGCAATCGTCGGCGTGTCAGGCGCAGGCGTGGGCGGGGCTAGCATACGCATGAAGTTGGCAAACGCTTCAATATCGGAGATGACTGCTGGATTCGAGATGGCGCTTGTAGCAGGTGGGGTAAAGTTGAGCGCGTCGTTTGGCGTTGCTGTGAAAAGGCAGGACGCTGTCTCGTCGCGCTTCTGAGGAAACAATTCGTTCGAAATGCCCATTTCGACGTTGTAGGCTTCGGCGCCGAACAAAAGAAGCGATTTGTTTTGCGCCTTCCAACCAAAGCGCGTGATGGTCCCGTCGTTGGCGCTGCGGTTCACGTTGCCGCTCAGGTGTGCATTCGGATGGCCTGAGATGCCAAGAGCCTTCTTCTCTGTCGCGTTGGCCTGGTGGTTGGCAAGGATGACCGAGTCGGGGATTGCCTCAATGAGGCCGGCTCCAAACATTGGCGTCGGGATTCTGAAGATAATGTTGCGATTTCCGCCTTGGCCTGTGAGCGGGTTCCCCGCGGGCAAGAAGTCAAACTGAGCGATGTTGCAGCCGAGGGCATCGCTCCGTCCAGTGATCACGAAGAGGGCATGCACGTTGCCGTCGGGAACGCCGTTGCTTTTCTTGAAGCGCACTTCGCGAACGGGGCCATTCGGCGCGATGAACCATGGCACTGAGTTCTTCGCGCCATTCGCGTGCGCAACATCAGGCAGAGGATCATTCGCAGGACTTGATCCGCCGGAAGCTGGCTGCGCGTGACAAGACAAGCACTGGTTGGAATTAAAACGCGGACCAAGGCCGTTGTTCGAACCACCCTGCACCACTTCGGTTTCGGCGAACCTGCCCTCCCCATCGTGGAAGAACGCCGTTTCGTCTGCCGTCAAACCCGGCAGTGGGCCGCCCGCCCTCGCAGGACCACCGCGCACACCTGGGTCGACGGGACCCGATTTCGTTTGGGACATCGTGCAGGCGCATGTGAGCAAGGCCACCGCTAATACTCCGCTGAACCTGTTGGGTACAATTCGTCCGGACACAGCTCTAACCAATGGGAACTTCATGAACACCTCGAGGCGGGCTTGGGTAGGGCTGAATGTAACCCACCTGTCGAAAAAAACAAAGTGGAAAATCCCGTGTGTGTTTAAATCTTTAATCAAGATGGCATCAAGGCGTTTTAACTCGTGGCAACGTCCTTCTGCACAGCCTGGCGCGACTCGCGGCGGCGAGTGGCTCCAGATTCCTGCGGCCCGGCCCAGGAGGCAAGAAGTTCCTCGGCGCGACCGATGACGCGGTCGACCAATCCCTCGGAAGGCAGGCGCGGTGAAAGCGCACTCTGGGCCTGCTGCGTTTGCGATGGCGCGTTTTTGCGAGTTGCGCGGGGTTTCGCGTTAACCGGAGAGATTTCCAGCGACTGAAGCTTCTCGATGACCGGTCTTATCGTGCGTTCGGGATTGCGGAAAAATTCCGCGCTTCGAATGCGCGTGAAGATCCAGCCCATGCGTTCGAGAATGGACTGGCGCTCCATATCCTCGTGAAGCCGTTCGAGTGGCTGATAGTGATCGCCGTCGCACTCGATGGCCAGGCGCTTGCCGTTGCCTTGGACCACCAGATCGATGCGGAAAGAACCCACTTTCCACTGCGCAGCAACGTTGTAGCCCGCGGCCTCGAGGCGCTTCATGACTTCGCGTTCGAACGAGGACTGGCTGCGCTTTTCTTTTTCATCGAGGGCGCGCATCAAGCGGCTGGGATCCTGAGCATGTTCGATGAGCAGGCGGCGAAGGTCCTCGGCCTTCAGGTCGTTATTCACGTTGAGTGAATGGACAACCCACATCTGGTCGCGAGCGCGGCTGGCGGCAACGTTGAAGCGCTGCTTGAAAAGTTCCTGGTCGCGCATAGAAAGCGGCCCGCGCTGCGCGGTGTCTACAAGAGAAATAAACATTACGTCACGCTCGTCACCCTGGAACTGCGCAGCGTTGCCGCACAGCAGGCGATGAAATTCATAGCGATCGGGCGAGATGCGTGCGCGCAAAAGATTATCGATTTCGAGGGCTTGCTCGTCGCCAACCAGAGAGACGACTCCAAAGCTGAGCGGCTGGCCTGCGCCATTGTGCTGGTACTCGGGCCGCTCGATCGCCGAGGCTATGAGCGCAGCGGTAGCCAGGGCTTCCTGGCGATTGACTTTGCCGTCGCGGCTGGAACCGGAAACGCGATAGGACACCGTGTGAGGAAGCAGATGCACGCGGCTGGCATCGCGCAGCGGTTTGATGCGCCAGTCGTAGGAAATCATGTTGCTGAACTGAATGATTTCCGGGACGCAGCGGAAGTGCTCGACAAGACACGTCGTGCCGCCGAAAGATTGGCGCGCGAGGTCGTAGATGGAGATTTGGCCGTCATAGAGATCGGAGTTCGGGATGCCTTGCAAATATTGGAAGATGAGGTTTTGAATGATGCCGAGGTCCTGGCCGACCGCGGAGGGGCTGACCTGTTCGTGGTCGCCGACGACGAGTACAGTTTTACCGAGATAGAGCGCGACCAAGGCCATCACGTCGCTCTGGCTGGCTTCGTCAATGATGACCACGTCAAAACGCGTGAGACGCGGATCGAAATTTTCTACGACACGCGAGAGCGGCATGACCCAGACGGGAACAGCGCTGCGGCACTCGGACATTTTTCGGGCGGCTTCGGCGCGCAGCAGCCCCACGCGAATGCCATGGCCCTTGCCAATTCTGCGGATCGTGTCGAGCCAGCCTACGAGCGCTTGGCGCTGGCGCGGAGAAGTGCGGCGAGCCTGCCAGGACCAGGCAAGGCGGTCGATCAAGTCGACGGTCACGCGGCGGAGATGTTCGCGGAGCTTTTCGATTTTGGATTGCAGCGCTTCGAGCGAAACTTCGGCCCGGCGATCGAGTTCGTCATTGAGCTGGCGCCAGATCCACGCGGCGGCCGGATCGCACGGCGTCTCGCCTTTGCCGTGAAGGCCACTGCGATTGCGAATCGCGGCGGCCCAGGCAGGAGCGGCGCTCTCCAATTTGCTGAGCAGCACGCGGCGAAGGTCCAAATCGGCTTGGCGGCTTTTCAGTTCGAGAAGCTGATCGTAGGCTTCGCGATAAGCGCCGCAATCCTCTTCCTGAATGGCTTTTTGCAAATGAACCAGAATTTTGGCCGCGCGCGCGTTGCGCGAAGCAAGCTTATGGCGGCTCTTCAGTTCGCGAAATTCTTCTTCGAGCTGCAGGAGCCGCAATTTCTTGTAGCGCGAATCCAAAATCGGCAGGAGCGCATCCGAAACGGCTTTGCCCAGACGCAGCAATTCGCCCTCGGCGCCCAGCACCGCAGGCTGCTCGGTAAGAAACTTTTCCCAGCGAAAACCAAGATCGATAAGCTGCTGCTGGAGCGGGAGCCAGGTGCATGCATGCCAGCTGAGGCAATCTTCAATGGAATCGCAGTACTGCATGAGCGTTTTTTCCACTTCGTCGCCGATTTGCGATGACGGAGGAGCACCGAGTGGGACCATCTGGCGGTCCCAGCGCGCGGAGAGTTCCCGCCGGTGATTCTCCCGCCGGGCCAGCGTGTGCAGAGCGCGAAAATGTTCGAGAGCGCGCGGGCGAGCGCGATTCACTTTTGCGCCATCGAGGAATTGATTCCATGACTTATGCGTGAACAGCGTGAAGGAGCTGACTTTGCCGCCCTCCTCGAGGTGACCCAGGATTTCCGTGACCACGCGTAGCTGCTCTTCCGGGTCCCCAGTTTCGGGAAGCTGCGGGCCGTACTTCACGAGCGTTTCTTGGGCGTTGGCCGCTTCCTGGTGAACCCTGCGCACGAGCGCAATCAACTGTTCCCACGGCTGGCGATGCACACCGCTGTACTTTCCGGCATAAACCGCGGCGAGTTTCCACTTGTCGTTGCCGGAGAGCGGATCGACGGCTTGCGTCAGATTCGCGATGAGCGCTGCGAACTCCTCTGTGGTGCCTTGCAGAGCGCCGGATTGCCAAAGGTCGGAGCGAAAATCCAAATCCTCCATGCTCAGCCGATTGCGCTCGTTGACGGAAGCATCGAAATCTTCGGGACGAGGAAGATCGTGCATCTCAGGAAGGGGACCGGAAAGGGCGGCTTCGTCTTCCGCAGAAAGCGAGACGTTCGTGCGGTAAAGATCGGTCAGTTCGCCAGAAGAAAGCGGCAAAGGAGCGACAGCGGCGACCGGTCCGGGAACCCAGCCGTAAAAGTCTTTCTCCTGCGCGATTTTGCGAGCGGCATCGGCCGGGGACCAGCGTTTTTCGCCTAGAGCCACTTCGCGATATTCATCCGCGCGCGCTTCCGAGAGCTGATTGCGGAGTTCTTCCAATTTCTTCAGTAGGTCATGGCGCTGCGCTTCCAATGTTTTCGCTTCGAGTTCCAACGCTTTGGCATCGGCGCGGGAAAGCCTTTCGGCAATCGAGCCCACGGCGCTTTCCAATTGTTTGCGACTGTCCAGGTCGCTTTCGAGCACGCTGACACACAACGGGCGTAGTTCTGGGACGATGTGATGGCGAACCATTCGCAACGCTTTGGTCGTGTGGCTGGTGACCAAAACGCTTTTTCCCTGCGCCAGCAAGTGACCGATAAGATTGCCGATGGTGTGGGTCTTGCCGGTCCCGGGAGGGCCTTGCACCAGCACGCCTCCATGCTCTTCGAGTTGCCGCGCGATGCGAATCTGCTCAGGATTGGCGGGCTTGCTGAGCAGAACGTCCACGCCGTTTCCCGCCGCGACGCTTTCAGAAGATTCTGAATCCGCTGGCTCAGCATCGGGAATGGGAGATTCTTCTCCGACAATGTTAAGTAGCGACCAAGGAAGGTCCTCGCGCGTCCGGAGATCGGCAAGGATGCCTTCGATCGCAGCCGCGTAACCCAGCGTGCGGGCACGCAGGAAGATGAGCGGGTCTCGGCCGATACGCGGGTCGCGCTGTTCGCCGTGCGGCGCGCTCTCTTCGATGAACTCGCCGCGAGGGGAGAGTTGCACGACCATCCGCTTCAAAAAATTAGAGGTTGTGCCGTTGTACAAAGGATGAAAGCCGCCCTGCTCGAGTTCTTCACGGCAACGGCCGATAGCGCGTCCATCTACGTCGGCCATGGATTGGAAGAGCGCGGAGTAGAGTTCGGCGGGATAGTCCGCTTCGGAGAGCGTGAATTCGGGAACCGAAGCATCGAACTGGAGTTGCAGGCGCTGCAAAAGAATCGGATGGAAGATGTTGCCCTCATCGCGTTGCCAGCTCAGAATTCCATCTCCCAGGACCAGCTCCACGCGCTCTGCCTCGCGGTCGATGCGGCCGTAGAGTGAATAAAAGGTCTCGAAGAGGCGCATCGCTTGGCGCGCAGGCTTTTCGGCGCGGGCCCATTCGTCGCGAAGCGCCCCCCAATTGCGAAGCGCTGTAGCTCGTGCTGGGTCCGTGGCGAACTGGATGGTTAAGGTTGCCCCATTTGCCTGCGGTTCTTCGCGAGACTCGATCACGGACACCAGATTGAAAGGATCGTCCCAACCAGGTTCCAGCCAGGAAGCAATCTCGTTCGGAGGCTCGGGGGCGCGAGTCAGTTGTGGCCGCTGGATCCGCAGGGAAAACGTTGCATTCGCGGGAGTTGCTTCATTCTGGCCATCGGCACCCCTTTCTTTGGCGGAGCTTGAGCCAGACCTTGCCGCGCTTTGCCGCACCACCGGGTGGACGGGCAAGTCGTGCAGCCAGAGGTGCCAGAGCTGTTCGCGGATCTGGCGCTTGGGAGGATTGCGGTGCTGGTTCAGCGCCTCCAGATAGCGGAAAACACGAGTGATTTTTTCGCGAGCGCCACGAAGCTTCTCAGCGTCCATGAGTTTCTACCCCGGGAGTGTCGAGGCTGGGACGGGCTAACAGGGGCCCCAGAATAACAACCCCAGCCGACATGCTCAAGTTTCTAAAGGAAGAACCCGGAATGGAGGATTAAGTTGCGGACAAAATCGGGCGGAAAGGGAACGAAATTGGACATTCACAGGCGAAAGAAAGGAGAAAGCCAGCGACGGGATCGTGTCTCAAAATGTGCCGCGAATGTAAGAATCTTCTTACCCCTTTTTGCTTGCAGAATGTTTAAACAGGAGTCAAAATATTAGGCCTGTTAGCTGAGCCCCCACTCCGCCCGGGCTCCGCCATTTTCGGAACTTCTTTAACCGTCCGCAGCTCCGTAAAGACAGCTCCGAAAAAAGTTTGAGTTGTCCTCGAAAAACTATGGATCACAACCGGCGTCGATTTTTGCGGAAAGTACCGAACGAACCTGCCTTCATCCAGATCGAGCGGGATGAAGTTGGCAAAGTGCTGAACGTCTCCGAAGGAGGGCTGAGTTTCCGTTCCGTCACGCCTGTGCCTCGCAACCTTCCGGTCTACTTCTGGTTTTCCTTCAATCTTAAGGACCGAATTGAAGCGATGGGTGAAGTGGCGTGGACCGATCTCTCAAGAACCGTCGGCGGCTTGCGGTTCACACAACTTTCCCAGGGCAGCCGTGAACAAATCCAGAAATGGCTGTCGCGGCTGCGGACCGAAGAAGCTCCGCGCGAAGTTCCGGACGAGGTGCCGGAAGAAGAAAAGATTCCGGCAGAACAGGAAGCCCTTGCGCCACAGCTTGTGAGTGCCGGGGCGCCCGCGCGCATGGAGGCGAAGGTTCCAGTGCCGGTTCCCGCGCTTGTTCCAACGAAGACAAGCGAGAAAAAGATGGGCGAGCTGGACCGCGTGGCAAAGTTCGTTTCCAAAGCTCGCGCCTACCGCCCAATCTTGCTGTTTGAAGGAAAAACGCAAGACGAGTCGAAACCAGAACCGCCGCCCGCCCTCGGAATCGAGCTGACGAAAACCCACGTCACCCGCCCGATGTTTTCAATGGAGACTGGCGTCACTCCCAGCGCAGACACTCCAGATTCCAAGTCCTCGTCGATCTCCTTAAAAGGAATCGAGTCCTTGGTGGAACTGGTTCCCGTGCAGCGGTATCTCTCGGCGAAGAAGCAGCAACTTCTTTGCGGAGTGATTTTGGGAATTTGCATGTCCGTGGCAGTAACGGTGCCTGCGCTCAAGTTCTGGAATTCCCGAGCTCACGCAGACAGTAGGCCGATGATTACAGATTCTTCGAGCTTGAGAGCCAGTGTTCCCACCCCGCCGCCCACGACAGCACCTGCCTCGGCCTCCCAAGCCAAACCAACCTACCCAGTTGCAGGAATCTTCTCCGATCCCGCTCCCATTACCTTCAAGAATAAGAAGGGAACGGCTCCGAACCTGATCGCGAAGAATCAGGCAGCAGATCCTTTTTGGGATAAACCCACTCGAACCGCGGCAGACAAAGCGCCAAAGGCATCAGGGGCAACACCAGCACAGACACAGTCGAATAGTGCTTCCGCCAGCAAAAAGTCGGGAATGACACCCAATCAATTGTGGACTGAGGTGCAAGCAGGAAACGGCAAAGCTGCACTAGAACTGGCTGAACTCTATATTAAGGGCGATGGCGTGCCACGAAACTGCCAGCAGGCGCGCGTCCTGCTGCTGGTGGCTTCTGAAAAACGCAACACCGCTGCCATTAAAAGGCTGCATGACTTGGACAAGGGTGCGGCTTGCCCGTAGAAGTTCCCCGCAAACCCAAGCCAAGAATCGCTCCAAAGTCTCCTTGGCCTGGACTCACAAAGTAAACATGTAAATTAGGATATGCGTTGGGCGTGTTCCTTTTGTAGCGGCGCAGGACTGCTGCACCTTCCTTGAAATTGCCCGCAAAACGCCGACGAAATCTTCCTCTTTCTGATTCCAAGAATTTCCTGATTCCCTTCCCGTGCGCTCTCCCCTAGTGTGTGCTTAACCCTGAAGCATCTGCTCAGCCAGCAAGATGTAGACTTGCGATCTGAGAGGTTGAATGCGTTAACCGCAGCGGCAGCACTAAGCCGTGAGAACAACAAAACACTGAGTCAAGTTGGGGTCAGTCGTCGAGCGAAAAAAACCGGCTCGCATGCCAAGGCGGCAACTTGGGTTGGGGGTTCCTCCCTGACTGCGGAGAGCTTTGGCAAAAACATGAGAGGTACTGGTCAAGGACAGCAGTACCTGAATTCAATCTCATGCGGGAGCGGAAAAAAGCGACTACGGAGGAAGATGATGAAGACGGAGTTAAACGAAGACCTGAAATCCAGGGCGCGCGTGCCTTATGCGTTGCGCCGGGTTCCACAGGAAAATCTCTCTTGTTTGCTGCCCTGCTCGGAACCTCCCCAACCTGGGGATATCGCACTGGCTAAGGTCGAGAAAATCGGCAGAAACACAAACCTGGAGCTGCCCAGCGGGCGGCGTTGCGCCTTGTATGTGGGAGACCTGATGGTCGGCGTCTTCGGCAATCGCTACGCGACCATGCAATTCGAGGGTTATGCAAAAACAGATGGAGAGCGCTGCGATCTGCTAAGTATGGCCGGCGTCTGCGGTTTGGTCGAAAGCAAACATGATGGCGTGGCCGAGCCTAGCAAATTGCGCCTGCTCGGTTTTCTCGCCGGCCCCGACGGCCGCAAACTCCGTCTTAGTCAATTCGCGCTCCCCTCGGCGCCGGTGAAATCGCGCCCGCGCGTCGTCGTAGTCTGCGGCACATCCATGGATTCTGGCAAGACGCGCACGGTTACCAGCATCATCAAGGGGTTGCGGCAGGACGGACACCGCGTCGTCGGCGTCAAGCTTACCGGCACAGCCAGCGGCAAGGATACGCTTAGTATGTTGGACGCCGGGGCGTGCGAAGCTCTGGATTTCGTGGATGGCGGGCTTCCTTCCACCTACCTTTGCAACCTAGAAGAGCTTTTGAATTTGCATCTAAAGCTGCTGGCTCATGCTTCCTCGAGCGGGGCTGCTTGGGTGGTCATTGAGATTGCCGATGGGCTGCTTCAGAACGAAACGGCGGCCCTGCTGCAAGACCCACGTTTCACCGAGACCGTGGATGCCTGGGTATTTGCTGCCGGTGATCCGCTCGGCGCTGCCGGCGGCACGCGTGTGCTACGAAGCTGGGGGATTTATCCAGCGGCCATTTCGGGCGTGGTCACCATGAGCGCCTTGGCCATTCGCGAGGCGCAAACCGCCACCGGCTTGCCTTGCCTTACGGTGCGTGAACTGGAATCGGGCGTATTGAATAACAAGCTCATGAAAGACAAGACCACTCCTGAATCCACTGCGAAAGTAGGAGGCCCCAACTAGAAGCAGCACACCAGTTAGAGGATCTGGAGGATTGGAAAGTTTTTTCTATGCGGGCGACTCCGCGCGGACGTGTCTACAAATGGATACCCGACCCCACAAACACTCTCGGTGGACGTGTCGCCCTCAGCATTGCGCCCTTGTTACGCCTCGACGAGGAACCCACCCCTCGTCTCTCGGGACGATATGTGCGCGTGCGCAACGGCGGAGCTGTCTATGAGCCTAACCCCACTGGTGACAGGGTTCGGGCAGTTTGCATCGGGGATGCCCAGCCCAACGCTAGCGGCGACTTCATTTTCGTTCCGGGATGCGGTGGAGGGCGCATGGACAAGGTCATGTTCGCGGAACCAGACTTTCGCGTGCGTTACATCGAGGCTTCTCATTTCGGTGAGGTGAACACGTATTTCCATCTCGATCGCATCGGCGCGTACGTGGATGAGTTGCTGCGGGACCTTGGTTCACCCTCTCTCCCGCGCGTCACTGCCGTCGTGAACGCTCATCACGCCGCTACCGAAAACAATGGTCTGCGCGACGGCCTCTATCGCCCTGAGGGCGGACGATGGTTGGCTTTTCAGGGCGGGCACTATCGGCTTCCCAGCCGTCGATACGACGTCCCAGAATTCGCGCCCCTCTCCCCGTCCGGAGAAATTCATCTTGGTCCCGGCCGACAGCTCCTCCACTATGGAGCGCTTGTGGAACAAACTGGCGGCCTGTACCGGGCGCGCTACCGGGCGAACGCTTCCCACAATGCCGGTATCATCTATCACGAATACGGCCACCACATCACGCGCCACACGGCGGATTTTCAAGCCAATGCCCTCCGGCCTCCCGATCAACAGAAGAACCGCAAGTCAGCTATCGACGAAGGCACCTGCGACTACTGGGCTGCCGCCATGCTGGGCACGCCCCACATTTGGGCCTGGCATCAGCGCCACGATGAACAAAAAATCCATCCCCGCAGCTTGTCCTCATCGAAGACCATGGCGGACTACGATTCTGGTCCTAAGGCCGATGAACATCTCAACGGTACCATTTGGGGAGCGGCGCTTTGGGATTTGCGCACACAACTCGCCGCAACCATGCCTGACGGTTCCCGTCAGGCGGATCTCCTGGTGCTCAAAGCGCTTCTTCTCATCGGGAAACTGACTGGTCCAGAAAATGGCCAGGACCGGAAGTGGCTCCGCCGCGTCCGGGCTAGCTACGCGGTCGGCCTGGCTGCGCTGCTGCAAGCGGACGAGTTGCTGAACGCGAGCCGGAATCGATCGACGATTCTTGCTTGTTTCACAAAGCGCGGCATTGAGCCGGAACCGGCCGTGGTTTCTCGCCAAGATGGCAATTTGCGCCTGACGGGAGCCTGTATGGCCTCTAAGTGATAAGCGTATGCATGAGAAAGAAAACAATCTTAAGCCCACTGGCGAAAAACTTTACTCCGCCTCCAACGCTCTGTCGGTGGATTGGCACGATTCTCGCGTGCGCACGCTTCTGCGACACGTTCCCCCTGAAGAAGTTCCTACGGCAGAGGATCTTCACACTCCGGAATCTCTGCAGCAGCACCTAGGTGCGCTACGCGAGCCGCCTTATTCCGTCATTGTCGTTGGCGACATCATGTTGGGCGGACGTACGAGGAGCCGTTTGGCGGAGCACGGCTCGGATTATCCTTTTGCCGCGGTGCTGCCGCTGTTACGCCGTTCTCGCGTAGTCGTTGGCAATTTGGAAGGCCCTTTCGCAGAAAAAGCCCGCCGACAACAACGGAACTTTTCCTATCGCGTGAAACCTTCTCTTGCTTCGGCGCTGGCCCGCGCAAACATAAGCGTTCTCACCCTTGCCAACAATCATTTGCTCGATTGTGGCCGCTCCGGCGTGCTGGAAACGTTGGACGCCCTTGGGCGCGCCGGGCTTGCCCCGTTGGGCGCCGGCACTAACGAAGCGGAGGCTCACCGGCCGGTTATCCGCCAGGCTGGCCCCTGGCGCATTGGTCTTCTCGGCTATTACTGGAATCGCCGCACCGCCGCCACCGCGGACCTACCTGGCAGCGCCATGGACCCCGCCGAAGCCCTTAAGGCAGACATTCGCGCGCTGCGCGGTCGCGCGGATCGCATTGTGGCCATTTTCCATTGGGGCGTTCCCTATGTTCGGGAGCCCTCGCCCGAAGACCGCGCCAAAGCCCGCTTGGCCATCGACCTGGGCGCGGACGCGGTGATCGGTCATCACCCCCACGTCATCCAACCTTTTGAGGTCTATCGAGGCCGCCCAATTTTCTTCAGTGTCGGCAATTTTGCTTTTGGCTCCGGCAACAGCCGCTCCGAGGGTTTGCTGGTGGCCATTCGCTTTGAAGAGTCGAGCACCCTGGTCACGGCTTACCCGCTCTACGTCAAAAATCGCGATCCGCGCGTAAATTACCAGCCCAAAGTTCTGAAGGGCAACCGCGCCAATCACCTCCTGCAAGGCCTCGCGGACGTATCGGGATCCAACGGCAGCTTGCTCACCATCGACCAGGGTCGCGGAACACTCACGCTTCCGCATGAGACCGCGAACTCTCTGGCGAACGAGGTGCGCCTTGTTTAGCCGGTCCCCTCGCAGCGACGGCGCTAGAAAGCCCAAACGCTCTTTCCGTGACTGGAAATGTTTCCTTCCTCTCTTGCGGCCGTATCGCACTGCTCTGTTTGCCGCGATGGTGGCCATGATTTTGGACGCCGGGCTCACCGTGATGCGCCCTTGGCCTCTCAAAGTGGTCATCGATCGTGTGCTTAGTCATCGCCCCAGCCGCGTCCCGTTCATTCGCGCCTGGCTCGATGCTTCCGCGCACAATCCCATACACATCCTTTGGGGCGCTTGTGCAGCAACTTTCCTCATTGCGCTCGGAACTGGCACTCTCACGTACTTCTTTACGCGCGCGCTTGGCAACATTGGTCAACGCTTTGCTTTCGATTTGCGCTGCCATCTTTTTGCTCATTTGCAACGTCTGTCTTTGCGCTTCCACGACCGCCAGCCGCTCGGAGATTTGATCACTCGCCTCACTTCCGACGCGGACGCCATTCAAGATGTGCTTGCCAACGGCGTCATCATCCTCGTCAGCAATGGTTTCCTGCTGATTGGCATGGCCACGCTGATGTTCTGGCTCAATTGGCGTTTCGCCCTGGCCGCGCTCTCCGCAGCTCCCTTTTTGTTCTTGGTCGTGCTGCGCTATTCCTCCAAGGTCAAACTCGCGGCCAGTAAAGCCCGCACGAAAACCGGCGTCCTTGCTTCTCTGGCGCAAGAGACGCTCGCCTCCATCCGCATCGTGCAAGGTCTTGCCCAGGAAGGCCAGCGGGACGAACTCTTCGAGGCGCAAGGGTTCACCAGTTTGCAGGCGTCGCTCGAAGCCGTTGGCTATCAGGCGCGCGTCGCGCCGTTCATCGATCTGCTCGCGGCCGCCGGTCTGATCATCGTGATGTATTACGGCGCAACGCAAGTGCTCGCCGGCCATCTCTCGACGGGCGACGTGGTCGTGTTTTTCGCTTACGTGACGAACCTCTACGCCCCCATGCGCGCTCTGTCTCGCTTCGCCTACGCTGCGAACAAAGCCATCATTGGAGCCGAGCGCATCGCCGAAGTCATCAACGTGCGCAGCGACGTGATCGACCGCAAAAACGCCCGTCCCGCCCCGCGGCTCAACGGCCGCATGGAATTTCGCGACGTTGCCTTTGAATATGTGCCCGGCCAGCCCATCCTTTCCGATATCAATTTGACCATCGAGCCCGGCGAGCGGGTTGCCGTTGTTGGAGCGACCGGCGCCGGGAAAAGCACGTTCGTCAGCTTGCTTCCCCGCTTCTACGATCCCACGCGCGGCGCCGTTTGCCTCAACGGAGAGGACATCCGCAACTATTCCCTGCAGTCGCTTCGCGAGCAGATCAGCCTTGTTCTTCAAGACACCTTGCTGTTCAGCGGCTCCATCCGTGACAACATCGGCTTCGGCCGCCCCAATGCGACGCAGGAGGAAATTCTTGCTGCAGCCGCCGCTGCCAATGCGGACGAATTCATCCAACGCCTGCCCGACGGCTACGATTCCCAGGTCGCCGAGCGCGGCGCCACGCTCTCCGGCGGGCAGAAGCAGCGCATCGCCATCGCCCGCGCCATTCTCCGGGATGCGCCCATTCTGATTCTCGACGAACCTACCAGCGGCCTCGATGCGCTTGCGGAAGCGATGGTCCTTGACGCGCTCGAGCGCGCCTCCGCCGGCCGCACCACGCTCATGATCGCCCATCGCCTCAGCACGGTTCGCTTCGCCAATCGCATTCTCGTTTTTGACCGCGGCCGCATCGTCGAACAGGGCACCCACGACGAGCTTCTGGCCCGCAACGGCCGCTACGCCCGCCTGTACCACCTCCAGACCGCCACCCGCCGCGAATCTCCCTCGCTTATTTCCACCGCGCGCCCGTAAGCCAAGCCCCGCCGCCGAGTTGAGTCCCGTAAGTTCTTAAGATACAACGGCTCCAGCTTCGTATTGACTGAGGTGAGGGTCTCTATTTCCGTATTCGAGGAAAGGGAACGCGGTTGTTTCAAACCGCATCTACAGGGTTCCCGCACCTGGAGATGTGTAGGAAGGAAAACGTCATCGATTGGGCGGGGTGCTTCGTTGCAGCCACGGAACGCAAGAGTCGCGTTAGGAAACCGTTGCGCATGCAGAATTCATAATCAAAACGTAGGTCACACCGGGCGGCGGATGCCGAGTTTGCGCATGCGGGCCTGCAGCGTGGTGCGCTTCATGCCCAGCAAAATGGCGGCGCCCTTGGGACCGGCGATACGCCACCGCGTTTGCTTGAGCGCGCGCAGGATGTGCTGGCGCTCGGCTTCTTCGAGGGTGGAGATCGCGGAGGCAGAGGAGGTTAATGAGGTAAAGGACGAAGAGGGTTCGGAATCCGCGTCAGGGAGAGCGGAAGATTTCAATTCGGAGAGGGGGATGCGCAGCTCTTTGCCGGGAGAGAGCAGCACGGCGCGCTCGATGAGATTTTCGAGTTCGCGGACGTTGCCGGGCCAAGGGTAGCGCACAAGCGCGTCCATGGCGTCGGCGGGAATGTAGGCTACCTCTTTGTTCAGGCTGCGGCTGAAGCGTTGCACGAAGTAGCGCACAAGGAGCGGAATATCTTCCGTGCGCTCACGCAGCGCAGGAATCTGAATGGGAAAAACGTTCAGGCGGTAATAGAGATCGTTGCGAAACTGGCGCTGCCCGACAAGCTTGGAAAGATCCAGATTGGTGGCGGCCACGACGCGCACGTCTACGCGCTGCGTGCGCGTGCTGCCGAGCCGCTCGAATTCCTGTTCCTGAAGCACGCGCAGCAATTTGGGCTGAAGCTCGAGCGGGATGTCGCCGACTTCGTCGAGGAACAACGTGCCTTTGTCGGCAAGCTCGAAGCGGCCGATTTTTTGGTTGATGGCGCCGGTGAACGCTCCTTTCTCGTGGCCAAAAAGTTCGGATTCGAGCAGACCGGAAGGAATGGCGGCGCAATTGATTTTGACGAAAGTACGATCGCGGCGCGGACTGAGGTTGTGGATGGCACGCGCAAAAAGCTCCTTGCCCGTGCCGGTTTCGCCGAGAAGCAGAACCGTGGTCCCGGCGGGAGCCGCAAGCTCCACTTGGCCGAGCGCGCGCTTCAGTGCGGCGCTTTCGCCGACAATCTCCTCGAAGTTGAGTTCGCTGCGAATTTCTTCTTCGAGGTAAAGCTTTTCGACGGCCAGCTTGTCTTTCAGCGCGTCGATTTCTTTGAAGGCGAGCGCGTTTTCGACGGCGATAGCGATTTGCGCGCCGACCGGTTGCAGCAATTCCACGTCGGCCGGAGTGAAAGCATCGACGCGGCGGCTGGCAAGATTCAAGGTGCCGAAGGTGTGCTCGCGGTGGATCAGCGGGACGCAGCAAACCGCTTGCAGACCTTCCCGGCGAAGCGCGTGGACCACTTCATTCGGGTAATTGTCGAGCTCCGCGCCGCGCGCCAGGAAGGGCCGGCCCGTAGCGACGGCGCGGCCCGCGGGCGTATTTTCCAGCGCAACAACGGTGTCCGGCTTGAAGATGCTCTGGTTGGAGGGGAAATAGAAGGCGTAGATTCTCAGCGTCTTCGTGGCGGGATCAAGAAGGGCCAGGCTGGTGTAGTCGTGATGGATGACGCGTTCGAGCGTGGAAACTATGCCGGGGAAGAGCTCCGGAAGCTCGCGGCTGGCGATGAGGACATTGTTGACTTCGAGCAGCACGCGGAAGCGGTCGCGTTCGCGGGCGAGCTGCTTCTGATAAGCCTGAGAAGATTCCAGATTGAGCGCGTTGTCCACGGCTACCGCTACCTGGCTCGCGACGCGCTGCATGAACTGCAGTTCCGTGTCGGTAGTGCGCTGCGGGACCGTGTGGCCGAAGCACAAAGCGCCGAGGCGGTGTTGCGCGGTGGTCAGCGGAATAATCACCATGGAGCGTACGCCGTATCCGCGCAGGCGCTGGCAGAACCCAGGAAAGCGGGTCTCTTCCTCAAGGTCACTAATCACGTAGGGCTGCTGATTCTGCCAGACCCAGCCGGAAGGAGAATCCTCGATGCCCACTTCTGCGCCCTCATGTTTCTCGACCAGGATGCGGCTCTCGAGAATGTGCAGGCGCATCACGTTCTTCGCTGGGTCGTGAAGGACCAGAGTGAGGAAGTCGAAGTCAATGACGGAGTGCAGTCGCGCGGCAAGGTCGTGAAACAGCGCAGGAAGATCGCGCTGCTGCGCAATAGCCTCGCTTACTTCGAGCAAGGCTTCGAGCTGTCGCCGGGAGTGCTCCAGCGGAGAAGTATGCGGCACTTCCGGCGGAGAGATGACCCGTTCCGCCATAGAAGGCAGGATAACACTCGCACAAGTGATGGCTCAACCGCCGCAAGAGCGGGCCATCCAAAAGAAGCCGCGATTGCAGAAACCTGCTGAGCCCTTCGCTTCTCGGAATGAATTACTTACGGTTTTGGTGTTGACGCGGGAGGCGGAGCCGGATTGGCCACCGGCTTATGAGAAGGAGCCGGAGTCGCGGGCGCAGCGTTGGCCGCCGCAGGTGGTGCTTGCGGAGCGGGGCCGGCCGCGGGCGCAGCCTTCGGCTGAATCGAAAGCAGCTCGACCTCGAATATCAGCGTGGAGTTGGGACCGATGGTGGGGTTTGCGCCGCGAAGCCCGTAAGCCAGATCGGGAGGAATAAAAAGCTGCCACTTGGATCCCACGGGCATGAGCTCCAAAGCTTCCGTCCAGCCCTTGATGATTTGCGAAACCGGGAAGTTCGCGGGCTGGCCGCGCTTGTAGGAGCTGTCAAATTCCGTACCATTGAGGAGCGTGCCGCGATAGTTTACGGTGACCGTGTCGGCGGCGGTGGGCTTTGGCCCTGTGCCTTCTTGAAGAATCTTATATTCCAGGCCGCTAGGCAGCGTGACGACACCTTCTTTGGCTTTGTTGGCGGCGAGAAATTCGTCGCCTTCTTTTTTGTTGGTCTCGGCAAGCTGCTGTTGCTGCTGTTCCAGCTTTTTGCGCAACTCCGTCTGTAGCGTGCTCAGGACCGCCTGTGCCTCTTGGTCGGTCAAGAGCTGCTGGCTGCCGGCCAAAGCGTCTTTGAGGCCATGCAACAGAATGGTCGTGTCCACGTCCACTCCATCTTTCTTCATGGCCTTTCCCACATTCATGCCAATGGCGTAGCTGATCTTGTCCTTGTCGGTGGTCAGAGTGAGAGGTGCGGCGGCCTTGGAAGCGGAAGCTGACTTTGTGGCGCCAGGCCTCTTGGTTGTCGCAACAGGCGTGTTCGCCTGCGCAGATGAGGCCGGTTTCGTTTGCGTGGTGGCAGCCGGCGGAGTCTGTGACGCGCCAGAAGCGGGCGTTTGCTGCGCTTGCCCGAGAGGCAAAAGAACGGCGGCAGCAACGAACGTAATCAGAGCCGAAGCCCTAACGGGAGTCAGCACAAAGATTATGGGTTTTCGCATTGCCCTATTCTTTCATTGATTGGCAGAGTTAGCAAATGAATAAAAAGGGGTTGCAACCAGACGCGCTTAGTTAGCACAAAGTAACCGCAAAGGCACAAGACAAAAAGCGGAGGCAGAAAGCGAAAGGCAGAACGGGAAAGCAAGAGCAGCCACGTAAGTCGCCGCTTCAAAAGAGAACAAGGCGAAGAACTAAGAAGGAGAGGGACCTTCTCTGGAAGACCCTCCCCTT
>Ga0209577_10002068_pt1 | contig 19480 bp, 15 predicted proteins | sample GraSoiAngelo_109_FD_185874 | JGI IMG/M metagenome (GOLD analysis project Ga0209577, IMG submission 185874) | Grasslands soil microbial communities from the Angelo Coastal Reserve, California, USA - 14_0903_12_20cm (SPAdes) (version 2) | ecosystem: Environmental > Terrestrial > Soil > Grasslands...
ATCGAAGCGGCGTAGCCCGCGTTCTGCTCGTGGCGGAACGAAAGCACCCGCAGGCCCTCGGCCTGCGCGCGGCGCGTGAGATCGGTGATCGGGATGCCGGGCAGCGCGAAGAGGGTGTCAATGCCGTTCAGTTTCAGGGCATCGATGACGAGCTGGAAGCCGTCGGTGAGTTGCGTTGCGGCGCTGCTGGCGACGTGGGGTTCGGCGGTGCCCATGGGAATGCCTCCGTGCGGGAGGGCTATGGTAGGAAGGCCGCCCGGCTGCGGCCTTGACTGAGGTCAAGGGCCTACAATCGCGCGTTCGTGAATCTCGCTTCGCATCCCCAGAGGAACTCGATCCGGCTGCAGCTGCGGCAGAACCAGGCGCTGCGCGGCATGAGCGCGGCGCAATGGAGCGAGCTCGAGCCCCTCCTCGCGATCGGCGAGCACCGCAAGGGCGATCTGCTGGTGCGCCAGGGCGACGAGCAGATGCAGCAGTTCTTCGTTCTCGAGGGCATGGTAAAGCGCGTGGTGTCCAATCCGCACGGGCGCGAGATGATCCTGCGCTTCGCCGCCGAAGGCGAGATGGACACCTCCTACGCGGCCTGGCGGCTGCGCACGCCGCTGCCCTACTCGATCGTCGCCGTCACCCAGGTGCGCAGCGCCGAGCTGCCGCTCGCGCTGTGGGCGCAGTTCCTCGAGCGCCATCTCGAGATGAAGCTACGTTTCGAGTACGAGGTGATGAGGCTCATGTCGGAGGTGATGGCGCACACCATCACGCTGCATCTGCTCGATGCGCCCGGGCGCCTCGCGCGCTTCCAGAGGAAGCACCCCGAGCTCGCCGGGCGCATCCCGAAGAAGGAGCTCGCCGCCTACCTCAATCTCACCCCGGAGACGCTCTCGCGCCTCAAGCAGAAGCTGCCCTGAACGAGGGCGCCGCGCCCGCCTGTGCTGCGACGCGCGCCTTGTGCGCGCGGCGCATCGGCCGCAGCACGAACCACGCCATGAGCGCGGCCACCGCGTTCATGATCGCCGCAACGACGAACACCGCGTGCCAGTTGCCCGTCGCGCTCATCAGCACGTTGGCGAGCGGCACCAGCAGCGAGGCGGTGCCCTTCGCGGTGTAGAGCAAGCCGGCGTTGGTAGTGGCATAGCGCGCGCCGAACGTGTCGGTGCAGGTCGACGGGAAGAGGCTATAGATCTCGCCCCAGGCGAAGAACACGAGGCCGCTCAAGATCACGAAGTGCAGCGGGTCCTGGCCATAGCGGTAGAGCGCGAAGATGCCGATCGCCTCCAAGCCGAAGGCGATGAGCATGGTGAGCTCCCGTCCGATGTTGTCCGACACCCAGCCGAAGAACGGCCGCGTGAGCCCGTTCAGCACCCGGTCGATCGACAGCGCGAAGGTGAGCGCCGGCAGCGTGATGCCGATGATGCTCACCGGGATCTCGGCGATCTTGAAGTCCCTGGCGATCGGCGCGAGCTGCGCGGTGGCCATCAGGCCGCCCGCGCCGACCAGCACGAACATCACGTACATGACCCAGAAGACCGGGTAGCGAAGTATTTCCATCGGCCGGAAATCACGCCGCGCCTGCTGCAGCTTCTCGCTTACCACCGAGACCGCCGCGGTGATGCGCCGCGTATCAGTGAGCAGCATGCCGATGATCAGCACGACGATGCCTTGCCCGAGGCCGAAATACAAGAACGCCTTCTCGTAGCCATCGGCCTTGATCATGTTGGAAATCGGGATGATGGTGAGCGCCGAGCCCGCGCCGAAGCCGGCCGCGGTCAGCCCGGCGGCGAGCCCGCGCCGGTCGGCGAACAGCTTCACCGCGTTGCCGACGCAGGTGCCATACACCGCTCCGGCGCCCGTGCCGCCGATGGCCGCGGCGACGTAGAGCATGGTGAGCGAGCCCGCGACCGAGTTCATCGCCCACGCGATCGCACACAGCACGCCGCCGACCAGCACGACCGGCCGCGGACCGAAACGGTCGACGAGGTAGCCTTCGATTGGCACGAGCCAGGTTTCCGTCAGCACGAAGATGGTGAACGCGACCTGGATCGCGGCGCGGCCCCAGTGGAATTTCGCATCGATCGGATTGACGAAGAGCGTCCAGCCATACTGCAGGTTGGCGATCATCGTCATGCAGATGATGCCGAACAAGAGCTGCCACCAGCGTCCCGACAGCCTGCCTTGCGGCATCGAGGCGGTTTGTCCGTTCATACGACCCTCCTCCTTTTTGGATCTGAGTTGTGTTTAAGACAACGCTACATCATTGCACGTTCATGGAACGCTCGCCTCGCCCTTAGGCTCCTTGCGGCGCGCGAGCGCCTTGCCCACCACGACCACCAGGACGGCGCCGACGACGGGCGCGATCCAGTCGAGCCAGTGCGCGTTGGCCTTCACCCAGTCCGCGACCGCCGGATCAGTGACGCCCATTTCTCCGGCCGTCCAGCCGAGCACCGCCGCGCCGAGCGTGATGATGATCGGATAGCGCTCCATCAATACCATCAGCAGCGTGGCGCCGAAGATGACGAGCGGGATGCTGATCACGAGACCGAGCACCAGCAAGAGGATGCTGCCCTTAGCCGCGGCGGCCACCGCGATGACGTTGTCGGTGCTCATGATGAGATCGGCGATGAGGATGGTCTTGACCGCGCCCCAGAGCTGCGTGCTCGCCGCGACCTCGCCGTCGTCCTCGTCTTGCGGCACGAGGAGCTTCACCGCGATCCAGAGCAGCGCCGCTCCGCCCGCGAGCTTGAGGTAGGGAAACTCGAGCAGCTTCACCGCCACGATGGTGAGCGCGATGCGCAGCACCACTGCCGCGCCTGCGCCCCAGAAGATCGCCTGCTTCTGCTGGTGCTTGGGCAGCGAGCGCGCAGCGAGCGCGATCACCACCGCGTTGTCGCCCGACAGGATGATGTTGACCCAGATGATGACCCCGAGTCCGATCCAGAACTCGGGCGACACGAGGGTCTCTAGCATCGCGGGATTCTAGAACAGCCCGACCACTTTGCCGTCCACCAGATCGATTCTCTCCGCCGAGGGCACCTTCGGCAGCCCCGGCATGGTCATGACGTCGCCGCACACCATGACGACGAACTCCGCGCCCGCTGCGAGGCGAACCTCGCGCACGTTGATTACATGGCCCGAGGGCGCGCCGCGCAGCTGCGGATCGGTGGAAAAGGAATATTGCGTCTTCGCCACGCACACCGGATAGCGCCCGTAGCCTTCCTCCTGCAGCTTCTTGACCTGGTTGCGTACCTTGGTATCGGCGGTCACATCGCTCGCCCCGTAGATCCGGGTGGCGATGGTGCGCATCTTGTCCCAGAGCGGCTGCTCTTCATCGTAGACGTACTTGAAATTCGCCGGCGTCTTGTCGATGAGCTCGACCACCGCGCGCGCCACGTCCGCCGCGCCCTTGCCGCCATCGGCCCAGTGCGTGGCGAGGATCACTGGCGCCTCGTGGTGCGCCATCTTGCGCTGGAGGAGCTCGATCTCCCCCGGCGTGTCGTGATTGAAGCGATTGATCGACACGACGCACGGCAAGCCGTAATGGTTGCGCACGTTGTTGACATGACGCTCGAGGTTGGCGATGCCTTTCTCGAGCGCGGCGAGGTTTTCCTTCGTCACCTCCTTGAGGTCGACGCCGCCGTGGTACTTGAGCGCGCGGATCGTGGCGACGATCACCACCGCGTCCGGCCTGAGGCCGCTCTTGCGGCATTTGATGTCGACGAACTTCTCCGCGCCGAGATCGGCGCCGAAGCCCGCTTCGGTGACGACGTAGTCGGCGAGCTTCATCGCGCTCGCCGTCGCGATCACCGAGTTGCAGCCATGCGCGATGTTGGCGAACGGGCCGCCGTGGATGAACGCCGGGTTGTTCTCGAGCGTCTGCACGAGATTCGGATTCAGCGCGTCCTTCAACAGCACGGTCATCGCACCGTCGACTTTCAGGTCGCGCGCGCGCACCGGTTTGCCCTCGCGCGTGTAGGCGCACACGATATTGCCCAGGCGCTTTTTCAGATCGTCGTGCGACGTGGCGAGGCAGAAGATCGCCATCACTTCCGAGGCAACGACGATGTCGAAACCGTCCTCGCGCGGATAGCCGTTCGCGGTGCCGCCGAGAGCCACGACGATGTCGCGCAGCGCACGGTCGTTCATGTCGACCACCCGCCGCCACGCGATGCGGCGCACGTCGATGCCGAGCTCGTTGCCGTGGTGGATGTGGTTGTCGAGCGCCGCGGCGAGCAGGTTGTTCGCGAGGCCGATGGCGTTGAAGTCGCCGGTGAAGTGCAGGTTGATGTCTTCCATCGGCACCACCTGCGCGTATCCGCCGCCAGCCGCGCCGCCTTTCACGCCGAACACCGGCCCGAGCGAGGGCTCGCGGATGCAGATAATCGCCTTCTTGCCAATGCGGTTGAGCGCATCGCCGAGGCCCACCGTCGTGGTGGTCTTGCCTTCGCCCGCCGGCGTAGGGCTGATGGCCGTCACGAGCACGAGCCGCGCGTCCTTGCGCGGCTTCAGCGTGTCGAGGTGCTTGAGCGAGACCTTGGCCTTGTAGTGCCCGTAGGGCTCGAGGTGCTCCTCGGCGATGCCGAGCTTCTCGCGGGCGACGGCGGAGATGCGCTGAAGGCGCGCGGCCTGCGCGATTTCGATGTCGGAGGGCATTGCGGACTCCCGGGAACTGGAGCCGGGATTCTCCAAGCAAGCCGGCCGCGCCGGCCTTGACTCAGGTCAAGCGCCTTAATCGAAGCGCGGCCGCAGTTCCTCGCCCGGATGGGTGCGGTAGGCGACCTCGACGAAGGCGAGCATCTCGTCGGTGCGCGAGGCGCCCGACAGCGTGATGCGACCGGCGCTCGAGCTCACCTGCACGCGCGCGGCGAACGCGAGGTCGGCGAGCTTCGCGCGCGAGCGCTCCGTTTCCTCGAACTGCGCGGAGCGCGCGAGAGACGCGCTTGGTATTGAGCGCGAGGTCGTAGTGCTCGGACTCGGTCCACTGTACGCCAAAGTGCCGCCGCACGATGACGCTGTGCGCCTCGTCGTTGATGCGCATCTCCTCGGCGATGCGCTCCGCGTCGTCGCTGCCCAGGCGCTCCATCATGCGTGTCTTTCTCAGCCCTTATTGGTACATGAGGCCGCGATGCCGTAGATCTCGTCCGCGGTGTAGATCGCGAGGCTCGTCTTGTCCGCGGTCAGGCGCTCGAAGAGGCCCGCGCTGCCGTCGAGCAGCCGGATCACGGGCAGGCTAAGCGCTTCGCCCAGGCCGCGCGCCACGTCCTTGCCCAACGAGCCCATCTCGCGGGTAATCGCGATGATCGGCATATGCCCTCCCCGGCGGTCGTCGTTCCTGGTGTACGCCGCCGCGCCAACTTACAATCGCCTCCCATGCTCCTCGCACGCATCGCAGCGGCGCTCGCCCTCGCAGCGGCAGCCGCGGCACAGGCGCAGCCGATCGTCTTCGGCCAGTCGGCGCCGCTCACCGGTGCGAACGCCGAGCTGGGCAACGACATCCGCAACGGCGCGCTCGCCTACTTCCGCAAGGTCAACGAGGCGGGCGGCGTGCACGGCCACAAGCTCGAGCTCGTCACGCTGGACGACGCCAACCAAGTGCCGCGCTCGGAAGCCAACACCCGGGAGCTGGTGGAACAGAAGCACGTGTTCGCGCTCTTCGGCTACGCCAGCGCGACGCTGTCGCGCCCGGCGCTGCCCACGGTCGAGAAGCACGGCGTGCCCTTCCTCGCGCCGTTCACCGGCGCCGATCCGATGCGCGTGTTCAACCGCCACGTGTACAACATGCGCGCGAGCTACGCCGAGGAGCTCGAGAAGATCGTGGAGCATTTCGTGCCGCTCGGCGTGAAGCGCTTTTCGGTCGTCTACTACGACGACGTGGTTGGGCGCGAGAACCACTCCGCGGTCGAGCGCGCGCTGAAGAAGCGCTCGCTCGAGCCGGTCGCGACGACCGCTTTCAAGGACCGCGCGAACCCCGATATCGAGGCCGGCGTCGCCGCAATCGCCAAGGGCTCACCCGACGTGGTGATCCTGACGACGCTCTACAAGGCGAGCGCGGACTTCGTAAAGCTCGCCCGCAAATCGGGCGTCGCCGCGCAGATGGTGAGCAATTCGTTCCCTGGCGCGAGCCCCCTTGCGAAGGAACTCGGCAAGGACGGCGCCGGGGTGATCGTCGCCACCGTGGTGCCGCCGCCGACCAAGCGCTCGCTGCCGATCGTCCAGGAATACCAGGCGGCGATCGAAAGACAGACCGGCAGGAAGGACTTCTCCTTCACCTCGCTCGAGTCGTTCATCGCCGCGAAGGTCGCGGTGCAGGCCTTGCGCCGCGCCGGAGCCACGCCGACGCGCGAGAGCTTCATGCGCGAGCTCGATGCGCTGAAGGATTTCGACGCCGGCGGCTACACGCTGAGCTTTTCGCCGACCAACCACAACGGCAGCTCGTTCGTCGAGCTGACCGTGATCGGCAAGGACCTTAAGTTCGGCTACTAGCCGTAGAGCTCGTCGAGCGTGCGTCCCTTGCCGTAATGCGGATCCCCCGGACGCTCGCCGCCCGGCTTCACCCGCACCGCGCAGTACTTGAACTCCGGGATCTTGCCGTACGGGTCGAGTACCGGATTGGTGAGCAGGTTCGCCGCCGCCTCGTAGAAGCAGAAGGGGATGAACACCGCGCCGCGCGGCGTGCCGGCGTCGGCGCGCGCGTAGAGCGAGATCCTGCCGCGACGCGACTCCACCGTGATGAGCGCGCCCGCTCGCGCACCGAGCGCATCGAGATCGAGCGGATGGAGCGACGCCACTGCTTCGGGCTCGATCGCATCGAGCGCGCCCGAGCGGCGCGTCATCGCGCCCGTGTGCCAGTGCTCGAGCTGCCGCCCGGTGATGAGCACCATCGGGTATTCCTTGTCCGGACGCTCGGCCGCGGGAATGATATCCGCGGGCACGAATTTGCCGCGACCGGTCGCGGTCGGGAAATGCGTCTGGAACACCACCGGCTCGCCCGGGTCGCCCTCGTTCTCGCACGGGTAGGTCACCGAGGAGTCGCGCTCGAGCCGCTCCCAAGTGATGCCGCGGATCGAGTCCATGCCCTGTCGCATCTCGTTCCACACCTCGCGCGGATGCGCGTAGGTCCACGGCAGTCCCAGGCGCTTCGCCAGCTCGACGATGATCCACAGGTCCTCGCGCGCCTCGCCGGGCGCCTTGAGCGCCCTGCGGCCAAGCTGCACCATGCGGTCGGTGTTGGTCACCGTGCCGTCCTTTTCCGGCCACGCGGTGGCGGGCAGCACCACATCGGCGAGATACGCCGTCTCGGTGAGGAAGATGTCCTGCACCACCAGGTGCCCGAGCTTCGCCATTGCCGCGCGCGCGTGCTCGAGATCCGGATCCGACATCGCCGGGTTCTCGCCCATGATGTACATGCCGCGGATGCTTCCGTCATAGGCGGCGTTCATGATCTCGACCACGGTGAGGCCGGGCTTTCGATCGAGCTTCGTCCCCCACAGCTTTTCGAACCGGCTGCCCGCCTCGTCGTTGTCCACGCGCTGGTAGTCCGGGAACACCATCGGAATAAGGCCGGAGTCCGACGCGCCTTGCACGTTGTTCTGCCCGCGTAGCGGATGCAGTCCCGTGCCCGGGCGGCCGATCTGGCCGGTCATCATCGCGAGCGCGATGAGGCAGCGCGCGTTGTCGGTGCCGTGCACGTGCTGCCTGATGCCCATGCCCCACAGGATCATCGAGCCTTTGGAGGTGGCGTAGGCGCGCGCCACCTCGCGGATCGTTTCCGCCGGGATGCCGCAGATCGGCGCCATCTTTTCGGGCGAAAAGTTCTTCGCATTCTCCTTCAGCGCCTCGTAGCCGCTGGTCCTGTCGCGCACGAACTCCTGGTTCACCAGCCCCTCGTCGATGATCGTGTGGATCATCGCGTTGAGCAGCGCCACGTCGGTGTCCGGCTTGAACTGCAGCATGCGCCACGCATGGCGCGAGAGCTCGCTCTTCCGCGGGTCGGCGTAGAGGAGCTTCACGCCCGCCTTGGCCGCGTTCTTCATCCAGGTCGCGGCCACCGGGTGGTTCGAGGCCGGGTTCGCGCCGATCAGGAACACGAGCTCCGCCTTCATCACGTCGCTCACCTGGTTCGACACCGCGCCGGAGTTGATGCCCTCCATCAGCGCCGCCACCGATGAGGCATGGCAAAGGCGCGTGCAGTGATCGACGTTGTTGGTGCCGAAGCCCGTGCGCACGAGCTTCTGGAAGAGATACGCCTCCTCGTTCGAGCCTTTCGCGGAGCCGTAGCCCGCGAGCGCATAGCGGTCCTGATCGCGGATCGTTTTCAGCCCATTGGCCGCCAAGTCGAGCGCTTCATCCCAAGTCGCTTCGCGGAACACCTCGGACCAGTTGCCTGGGTCGACCGTGAAATCCGCGGTCTTCTTCACCCCCGCCTTGCGGATGAGCGGCTTCGTCAGCCGGTGCGGATGGTGCGCGTAATCGAACCCGTAACGTCCCTTCACGCACAGCCGATAATGATTCGACGGGCCGTCCTTGCCGGTGACGAACTGAATCTTGTTTTCGGCGACGTGATAGGTGAGCAGACAGCCGACGCCGCAGAATGGGCAGACGCTGTCCACCTTTTGCTCGATCGGCTTCAGTCCGACGCCGCGTGCCGGCATCAGCGCGCCGGTGGGGCACGCCTGCACGCATTCGCCGCAGGCGACGCAGGTCGACTCGCCCATCGGGTCGTCGAAATCGAACACCGGCACCGAGCGGTCGCCGCGGTACGCATAGCCGATGACGTCGTTGACCTGCACCTCGCGGCAGGCGCGCACGCAGCGCGTGCACTGGATGCAGGCGTCGAGGTTCACCGCGATCGCCGGGTGCGAAACGTCGCTCTTTGGCTGCTCGCGTCTTGCGAACCGGGGATTGCCGACGCCGAGGCGCTTCGCCCACTGCCGCACTTGGTTGTCGAGCGTGTACTCCTGCTCCGGCATATCCGAGAGCAGCAGCTCGAGCACCATCTTCTGCGAGGTGAGCGCGCGCGGCGAATTGGTGGTGACTTCCATGCCCGCGGCCGGGAAGCGGCAGCAGGAGGGCGCGAGCGCGCGCTCGCCCTTGATCTCGACCACGCAGGCGCGGCAGTTGCCGTCGGAGCGCTGATTGCCGCCATGGCACAGGTGCGGAATGTCGATGCCGTGCTTGCTTGCCGTCTCGATGATCTTCTCGTCGGGCCGCCCGACCACGGTCTGGCCGTTCAGCTTGAACTCGATCGGCATCATCGCGAGCTGGTCGGTCCTCACCCGTTCCATCACTGCACCTCCTGCGGGAAATATTTCAGCACGCTCAACGCGGGATTGGGCGCGGCCTGGCCGAGCCCGCAGATCGAGGCGTCCATCATTGCCTGTGAGAGTTCGGCGAGCAGCGGCTGGTTCCAGCGGCGCTCCTTCATGAGCTCGACCGCCTTCGCCGTGCCGACACGGCACGGCGTGCACTTGCCGCAGGACTCGTCGTGGAAGAACTTCATCAGGTTGAGCGCGGCGGCGGCGGCGCGGTCGTGCTGCGACAGCACGACGACCGCCGCCGAGCCGATGAAGCAGCCGTGCGGCTGCAGCGTGTCGAAGTCGAGCGGGATGTCCGCCTTCGCCGCCGGCAGGATGCCGCCGGAGGCGCCGCCCGGCAGATAGGCGTAGAGCTCGTGGCCCTCGAGCATGCCGCCGCAGTATTCATCCACCAGCTCGCGCAGCGTGATTCCGGCAGGCGCGAGATGCACGCCCGGCTTCTTCACCCGTCCGGAAACGGAGAACGAGCGCGAGCCTTTGCGCCCATGGCGGCCCTGGGCGGCGAACCACGGCGCGCCTTTCTCCACGATCTCGCGCACCCAGTACACCGTCTCCATGTTGTGCTCGAGCGTGGGACGGCCGAAGAGCCCGACCTGCGCCACGTACGGCGGGCGCAGGCGCGGCATGCCGCGCTTGCCCTCGAGCGACTCGATCATCGCCGACTCTTCGCCGCAGATATAAGCGCCCGCGCCGCGCCGCAGATGGATCGGCGGCAGCGCGCAGGGCGCATCCGCCTGCAGTAGCGCGAGCTCCTTCTCGAGGATCGCACGGCATCCGGCGTATTCGTCGCGCAGGTAGATCCAGATCTCGCCCACGGCCGCGCACCAGGCGGCAACCAGCATGCCTTCCAGAAAGCGGTGCGGATCGCGCTCGAGGTACCAGCGGTCCTTGAAGGTGCCCGGCTCGCCTTCGTCGATGTTGAGGGCCATTAGCCGAGGCGCGGGCTCCGCGGCGACGATGCGCCACTTGCGCCCCGCCGGGAAGCCGGCGCCGCCGAGACCGCGCAGGCCCGAGTCCTCCATCACCTTGGTGATGGAGTCGCGCGTGTGCTTGCCGGCCAGGCAATCGGCCATCAATCGATAGCCACCGTCCTTGCGGTATTCGGCGTAGCCGATATACGGCTCCACCGGGCAGGCATGCTTTTTCGACTTCACCGCCGAGCGCACGCTTTCAGCGCTGGCGTTGCCGATCGGGTTCTGACCTACGACAACGCATGGCGCGACTTCGCAGCGACCGACACACGGCGCCGGGATAACGCGCACGCCGGGTCCCAGATCGAGCTTGAGCAAATCATGCGCGCCAGCGAGCTCGCAGGCGATCGAGTCGCACACGCGCACCGTCACCGGCGGCGGTGGCGTCTCGCCTTCCTTAACGACTTCGAAATGGTGGTAGAACGTCGCCACCTCGTACACCTCGGCGAGCGCAAGGCGCATCTCCTGCGCGAGCGCCGCGAGATGCGCCGCCGGCAGGTGGCCGTAGTGATCGTTAAGCTTGTGCAGGTGCTCGATCAGGAGATCGCGCTGCCGCGGCGCGTCGCCGAGAAGCTGCTGTACGTCGGCGAGCGCCTTTGCATCGACCGCCCGGCCTTTCGGGATCGGGCGCGTTTTGCGTTTCATGCGGCCCTATTATCGGGCAGCGGCGCGCGGGGGCTTCTTGACTGCCGTCAAGCGCCTAGTTCTCCTCGGCGAGCCGCTCGAGGATGAGACCGTAGAAGCCGTCGGCGCCGCGCTCGTAGCGCCAACCGAGGTGCCCGAGGCAGCTCGCGCAGTTCGCGATGCGCCAGGCATAGCCCGCAAACCAGGTGTGCTCGTGGCTCGGCGCGCCTTGCGTCGTGCAACCCGGCGCGGCTCGAAAGCAGCCGAAGTGGAAGCGATAGCCCGCCGGGTTGGTGCGCCGGTGCTCGTGGACGCCGTCGATGTCGATGCGCTCGCGCTCCCGCGTCACCGGGTGGCCGCAGCGCGCGCAAAGGAGCCGCCTGCCTTTTCCCGCGTCGTCGGCAGCGCGCGACGCTAGCTTCTTTTCGCGCCGCGCCGCCGTACGGCTGTCAAAGAGGAACAGCACCCGCCCGCGCCAATGCCCTATCCCTGCGATACCGCCATGGTGCGAGGCATGATACCAATGGGGTAAAGTCGCGCCCGCTCCTCCCATGACCGCGAGCATCGAACCGGACCGCCTGCTGGGCGTCGTCGCGCAAGTGGCGCGCGAAGCGCGCCCCAACGTCGAGGCGCACGTCACGCTCGACAGCTCGCTCGAGCGCGATCTCGGGCTGGACAGCCTGGCGCGCGTGGAGCTCGTGCTGCGCATCGAGCGCGAGTTCGCGGCGAGCCTGCCCGAGCAGGCGCTCGCCTCGAGCGAGACGCCGCGCGATCTCCTGCGCTTCGTGCTGGCGAGCGCCGGCCAGGCGGCGGCGAGCGCCGATCGCAGCGTGGCGAGCCTGGTGCAGTCCGCAGGCGTGCGGCCGCCCGAGCAGGCAAGCACGCTCACCGAGGCGCTCGAGTATCACGTCGAGCGGCAGCCGGATCGCATCACGGTTCAATTCTTCGAGGAGCAGTCGCTCAGCTATCGCGCGCTGTGGGAGGGCTCGCTCGCCTATGCCGCGCGGCTCGCCGAGCAGGGTCTCGCGCCGGGGCAGACGGTCGCGATCATGCTGCCGACGTCGAAGGAGTATCTGTTCTCCTTCTACGGCACGCTGCTGGCCGGCGGCATTCCCGTGCCGCTCTATCCGCCGGCGCGCCTCACCACCATCGAGGATCACCTGACGCGCCACGTCGGCATACTCAAGAGCGCCGGCGCCGCGCTGATGATCACCATTCCGGAGGCGAAGCCGATTGCGTGGCTGCTGCGCGCCCAGGTCGAGACGCTGCGCGCGGTGCTCGTGCCGGCGGACTTTCCCGCTGACGGCAAGGGCTTCGCGCCGGTGCGCGGCGCCAGCGGCAAGATCGGCTTCCTGCAGTACACCTCGGGCAGCACCGGGCAGCCCAAGGGTGTGGTGCTCACGCACGCGAACCTGCTTGCCAACGTGCGCGCCATGGGCAAGGGCGCGCGCACTACCAGCGCCGATGTGTTCGTGAGCTGGCTGCCGCTCTATCACGACATGGGCCTGATCGGCGGCTGCTTCGCCACGATGTATCTCGGCTTCCCGGTCGTGCTCATGTCGCCGCTCGCCTTTCTCGCGCGACCGAGTCAGTGGCTGCGGGCGATCCATCGGCATCGCGGCACGATCTCCGGCGGGCCGAACTTCGCCTACGAGCTCTGCCTGCGCCGCATCCCGGAGCAAGAGCTCGAAGGGCTCGAGCTCTCCTCCTGGCGCTTCGCCTTCAACGGCGCCGAGCCGGTGAGCCCCGAGACGATGGCGCAGTTCGAGGAGCGCTTCGCCAAGTATGGCCTGCGCAAGAACGTGATCGCGCCGGTGTATGGGCTCGCCGAGGCGTCGGTCGGCCTCGCGTTCACGCCGCCGGGCGAGGAGTGGAGCGTGGACCTCCTCGACCGCGAGCACTTCTCGCTCACGGGCGAAGCGCTGCCGGCGAAGGACGCTGACCCGGCGCCGCTCAAGGTCGTCTCCTGCGGCACGGTGCTCCCGGATCACGACCTGCGCGTGGTCGATGCGGGGGGCTTCGAGCTCCCCGATCGCAACGAAGGCCAGCTCCAGTTCCGCGGGCCCTCCGCCACCAGCGGCTACTACCGCAATCCGCAGGCCACTAAGACTTTGTTCGACGGCGACTGGGTGAACACCGGCGATCTCGCCTACCTCTCCGAAGGACGCGTTTACATCACCGGGCGCGAGAAAGACATCATCATCCGCGGCGGCCGCAACATCAGTCCCTACGAGCTCGAGGAAGCCGTGGGCGATCTGCCTGGCGTGCGCCGCGGTTGCGTGGCGGTGTTCGGCGCGGCGAATCCGGCGGGCGGCACCGAGCGTGTCGTGGTGCTCGCGGAGACGCGCGAGCGCGACGCGGCGAAGCACGGGGAACTCAAGGGCCGCATCAATGAGCTTGCGCTCGGGCTGATCGGCGCGCCGGTGGACGACATCGTGCTCGCGCCGCCGCACACCGTGCCCAAGACTTCCAGCGGCAAGATTCGGCGCGTCGCCGCGCGCGAATACTACGAGCGCGGCCCGGCAGCGGTGAAGCCGCAGGCGATCTGGCTGCAGATCCTGCGGCTCTTCGCCGCGGGCGTGCTGCCGCAGCTGCGCCGCGGGCTGCGCGTGGCGCGCGGCCTCATCTTCGCCGGCTACGCCTGGGCGCTCTTCGCCGTGCTGTTCCTCGCGCTCTTCATCGTGGCTGCGGTCGCACCCGGCAGGACCACGTGGCGCTTCGGCAGCCGCTGCGCGCGGCTCTTCCTGCGCCTCTGCGCGATTCCGCTCGTCGTGCGCGGACTGGAAAACCTGCCGGCGCATGCCCCCTACGTCGTCGCCTCCAACCACACGAGCTATCTGGACGGGCTCGTGCTGCTCGCGCTGCTGCCCTGGCAACGCAGCGCGTTCGTCGCCAAGCGCGAGCTGCGCGACCAGTTCATCACGCGCATATTCCTCGGCGGCCTCGGCGCGCAGTTCGTCGAGCGCTTCGATGTGCAGAAGAGCGCCGAGCACGCCGATGAGCTTGCGAATGCGGCGCGCGCCGGCACGACGCTCATCGTCTTTCCGGAGGGCACGCTCCTGCGCCACACGGGCCTGCTGCCATTTCGTACCGGCGCCTTCCAAACCGCCGTGCAGGCGCAAGTGCCGGTGGTGCCGGTGTCGCTGCGCGGCGTGCGCTCGGTGCTACGCGACGGTACCTGGTACCTGCGCCGCTCACCGATCGGCGTGGCCATCGCTTTGCCGATAGCGCCGGAAGGCACGGACTGGAATGCGGCAGTGAAGCTGCGCGACCGCGTGCGCGCCGCGATCCTCAAGCACTGCGGCGAGCCCGACCTCGCCGGCGGCGCGGGCTAGGCGGCGAGCGTTCCCTCGACGCAGGCGACGGCTTCGCCGCCGAGCCAGATGTCTTCACCCTCGACGCGCATGTAGACGCGCCCGTCGCGGCCGAGCTGCATGCCCTGGCGCGCGACATAGGCGCGGCTTGCGCGCTCGAAATGCCGCAGGTAGGCCGCGACGCTGATGTTGCCGCTGCCGCACACCGGGTCTTCCGGCACCCCGCCCGCTGGCGCGAACGAGCGCACATGCAGCGCGCAATCTGGTTCGCCGGAAGGCGCAAACACCGTGACGCCGGTCGCGCCGAGCGAAGTGGTCCATTCGGCGAGCGCGCTCATGTCGGGCTTCAACGCCGCTAGCGCCGCCGCATCCGTCATTTCGCCGACGAGCCATACGGGCCCGACGTCGATCTTGAGCAGCCGCGCCGGCGGCGCAAGCGGCACGCCGAAGGCACCGGCGACGTTTTTCATCTCGGTGATCCGGGGCCGCGGCGAGCGCACATAGATCTTGCTGCCCTCGGCGCGCAGCGTGAGGAGGCCGGCGCCGCACTCCTGCTTGAGCTCGCCATCGCGCGGCTTGGCAATGCCGGCGCGGATCGCGGCGTAGGCGCTGCCGATGGTGGGATGCCCGGCGAAGGGCAGCTCGTGGCGCGGCGTGAAAATGCGCAGGCGATAGTCACCCGATTTGCTCGGCGCGAGGAACGTGGTCTCCGAGAGATTGGTCCAGCGCGCAATGCGCTGCATGTCGGCGCTCTCCAGTCCTTCGCCGTCGAGCACGACCGCGACCGGGTTGCCGAGGAACGGTCGGCGGGTAAAGACGTCGATCTGCTGGAAGCGGCGCATGCGCTCTCCTACTTCAGGATGCGCAGCAGATTATGGTGCGAATCGGTGAAGGTGGGGAGGCTGGGGCGTTCGTCGATCTCCTCCGAGACGTCGTCGATGTGCGGCCACGCGAGGAGCTTCGTGTTGCGCGTGACGATCACCTGGTCGGTGGACGTGTACCAGTAATCGGGTCCCTCGGTAGCGTCCGGATTGTCGGCGATGTTCACCGCCTCCATGCCGAACTCCGCGGCGAGGCGCTTCACCACCGGCAGCAGGTCGACATAGCGGTTGGTCGCCTGGAAGATGATCACGCCATCGGGCTTGATGTGCTTCACGTAGAGCGCCATCGCCTCGCGTGTGATGAGGTGCATGGGGATCGAGTCGCCGGAGAAGGCATCGACGCCCAGCACATCGTAGCCGCGCGCTGGCTCGCGCTCGAGCGACAGTCGCCCATCTCCCAGCACCACCTCGGTGCGCGCGGCGGTGTCCGTCAGGAACGTGAACTCGCGCTTTGCGATATCGACGACGCGCGGGCTGATCTCGTAGAACACCAGCCGGTCGCCTGGCTTCATCCATGCCGCGAGCACGCCCGCGCCAAGGCCGATCACGCCGACGGCGAGGCTGCGGCGCGGCTCGATCTCGCGCAGCGACCTGAACACGCGCCCATAGCCCGAGGTCGGCCCGAAGTAGTCCGCCGGCGTGTTGCGGAACGAGGCGCCGAGGAGCTGGCCGCCGTGCATGATGGCGCCGTGATACATCGAGCGGTACGGCACCGGGTCGGGATGATCGGCGGTGCGCACGACGCCATAGAAGTCGCGCTCCATGACGCGCATGCCGCTCGAATAGTGGTACGCGCCGCGCACCACGAAGAACGTCGTCACCGCGACCACGGCCACGCCGCCCCACAGCGCGACGTGCCGTAGCCGCACCGCCAGCACCGCCGCGAGCACGACGAGCGCGATGCCGAGCTCGAAGTAGCCCGGCAGCGTGAGCGGCGCCACGATCGCGACCAGCACCGCGCCCAGCGCGCCACCGAGCGAGATCATCAGGTAATAGCGCGTGAGGTGCGTCGGGTCGGGTTTCGCGCGCGAGAGCTCGCCATGGCAGAACATGCAGGCGAAGAAAAGCCCGACCAGGTAAATCGGCGCCGCCACGCGCAACTGCAGCGACGGCACGTAATACGCCATCAGCGGCAGCAGCACGACGAGCGCGACGGCGAAAGGCGGCCGCACATACCAGCGCGGATGATCGAAGGCCAGGATGAACGTGACGAGGTAGATCGCGAGCGGCAGCACCCACAGGAACGGCACGCTCGAGATGTTCTGCGTGATGTGATTGGTGACGGCGAGCAGCATCACCGAGCCCATCGCCGCGAGCGCGAGCCAGACGAGCTGGCGCGGCATGGCGAGCGGCGCCGCAGGCGCTGCCGGCTGCGCACCGTTCGCGCCATTGGCCGAGGCGAGCGCCACGCCAGCGCATAGCACCGCGAAGGCCGCGTAGGCGAACGACCAGGCCCAGCCGAGCTGCTTCAGATCGAACGCCGGCTCGAAAAAGAGCGGAAAGCCGAGCAGCGCGAGCAATGAGGCAAAGTTGGAAAGCGCGAACAAGCGATACGGCACCGCGCTCTCGAAGCGGCGCCAGTACCATGCCTGCAGGAGCGGCGTGGTGGTCGAGAGCAGGAAGTACGGCAGTCCGATGGTCGCGCCAAGGAGCAGCAGGATGCGCAGCATCGGCTCCTCGTTGCCCTGCGGCTTCCAGCCGCTCGCGGCGATGATCGGCAGCGTGGCGAGCGAAGCGGCGAGCAGCGCCACGTGCACATAGGCCTGGCGCCGCGAGCCGAGGCGCGTTGTCCAGTCGGCGTACGCATAGCCGGCGAGCAGCACGCTCTGGAAGAAGACGAGGCAGGTTGTCCACACCCCTGCCGAGCCGCCGAACCACGGCAGGATCTGCTTGGCGATGATCGGCTGCACCAGGAAGAGCAGGAACGACGACAGGAAGATCGTCGCCGCGTAGAGCAGCGTCGCGACGAGCGGAGCGCGGATTACTTCAGTACGGATTTGAGCGTCCTGCCCATCTCGGCCGGGTTGCGGGTAGTCTTGATGCCGCACTCCTCCATCACGGCCAGTTTCTCCTGGGCAGTGCCCTTGCCACCCGAGATGATCGCGCCCGCGTGGCCCATGCGCTTGCCCGGCGGCGCCGTGACCCCGGCGATGAAGCCGACCACGGGCTTGCGCATGTGCTCTTTTACCCACCGGGCCGCGTTCTCCTCATCGCTGCCGCCGATCTCGCCCACCATGATCACGGCTTCGGTCTGCGGATCGTCGTTGAACATCTTCAGCACATCGATGTGCTTCAGCCCATTCACCGGATCGCCGCCGATGCCGACGCAGGTCGACTGGCCGAGCCCGAGCTCGGTGAGCTGGCCTACCGCTTCATAAGTGAGCGTGCCTGAGCGCGACACCACACCGACCGGGCCCTTCTTATGGATGTGGCCGGGCATGATGCCGATCTTGAGCTCGTCGGGCGTGATCACGCCCGGACAGTTCGGACCAACGAGCAGCGTCTTCTTCCCGCGCATGCGATAACGGGTGCGGATCATGTCGCGCACCGGTATGCCTTCGGTGATGCAGATGACGAGGTCGAGCCCCGCATCGACCGCCTCGTCGATCGCCGCCGCGGCGAAGGGCGGTGGCACGTAGATCACCGACACCGTCGCGCCGGTCGCCTTCTTCGCATCCGCCACCGTGCCGAATATCGGAATGCCTTCGAAGTCCTCGCCAGCCTTCTTTGGATTTACGCCGGCCACGAAGCACGCGCGCCCATTGGCATAGGCGCGGCTCGTCTGCGTATGGAATTGCCCCGTCTTGCCGGTGATGCCTTGCGTCATCACCCGGGTGTTCTTCTCGATCAGGATGCTCATCGGCTTTTTTCCTGACCCCCTGATAAGGGGGTCGCGAGCCGCAGGCGAACGGGGGGTTTGATTTTTTGAAAACCGAAAATCCCCCGGCGCTTCGCGGCACCCCCCTTATCAGGGGGGCAAAGACGATTGCTCATCGCATTCCCTTCACCGCAGCGACCGCCTTCTCCGCCGCCTCACCCATGTTGTCGGCGGAGATGATCGGCAGGCCCGAGTCGCGCAGTATTTTCTTGCCCAGCTCCTCGTTCGTGCCTTTCATGCGCACGACCAACGGCAGCGAGAGCTTCACCTCGCGCGCCGCGCTGACGACGCCGTTGGCGATGGTGTCGCACTTCATGATGCCGCCGAAGATGTTGACGAGGATCGCCTTCACCTTGCGGTTGGAGAGCATGATCTTGAACGCCGCGGTCACCTTGTCCGCGGTGGCGCCGCCGCCGACGTCGAGGAAGTTCGCGGGCTGCCCCCCGTAGAGCTTGATCGTGTCCATCGTCGCCATGGCGAGGCCGGCACCGTTCACCATGCAGGCGATCTCGCCGTCGAGCGAGATGTAGTTGAGGTCGTACTTCGACGCCTCGATCTCGAGCGGATCCTCCTCGTCGAGGTCGCGCAGCGCCTGGATCTCGGGATGGCGGAAGAGCGCGTTGTCGTCGAAGTTGAGCTTGGCGTCGAGCGCAACCACGCGATTGTCGCCGGTGAGAATCAGCGGATTGATCTCGGCGAGCGACGCATCGGTCGCGTCAAAACATTTATACAGGCCTTTGAACACCGCGCGGCCCTGCGCGAGCGCCCCTTGGGGGATGCCGATGCCGAGCGCGATCTCGTCGGCATCGGCGTCGGTCAGGCCCTGCACCGGGTCGATGTACACCCTGCGGATCTTCTCCGGCGTCTTGGCGGCCACCTCCTCGATATCCATGCCGCCCTCGGAGGAAGCCATCAGCACGACCTTCTGCGTGCCGCGGTCGACCACCATGCCGGCATAGAGCTCCTTCTTGATGTCGGCGCCTTCTTCGATCAGCAGACGCCGCACCTTCTGGCCCTCGGGTCCGGTCTGGTGCGTGATGAGTTGCATGCCGAGAATGTCTTTCGCTCGCGCGCGCACTTCGTCGATGGATTTCGCGACCTTCACGCCGCCGCCCTTGCCGCGCCCGCCGGCGTGGATCTGCGCCTTCACCACCCACACGCTGCCGCCGAGCTTCTTCGCCGCCTCGACCGCTTCGTCGACGCTCATCGCCGGGAAACCCCGCGGCGTCGGCACCCCGTACTCGCGCAGGAGCTGCTTGCCCTGGTACTCGTGGATCTTCACGCCGCCTTGCCTCTATACCACTTCGGATACCAGACTTTCACCGTATCGGTGCTCGTCTCCAGCGCATGGCACTGGTCGAGCTGAAACGGCTTCCCGCCGTCCTCGCGCTCTTCCTGCGTTTCGCCGGCGAACGTCTGGATCGCTGCCGTCGGCAGTCCCGCGAGCATCTCCGTGAGATGAGTGCAGCCCTTCACGTTGCCGAGCAGCTCCCAGACGCGGCTGCGG
>Ga0209577_10002069_pt1 | contig 19469 bp, 14 predicted proteins | sample GraSoiAngelo_109_FD_185874 | JGI IMG/M metagenome (GOLD analysis project Ga0209577, IMG submission 185874) | Grasslands soil microbial communities from the Angelo Coastal Reserve, California, USA - 14_0903_12_20cm (SPAdes) (version 2) | ecosystem: Environmental > Terrestrial > Soil > Grasslands...
ATGCGGCTGTGATCGCGGCAATGGCGCTGATGGCCATGCATCCTTTTAAGACTGCGAAAACTCCGGACATTGGCGCGGCAAGAGTCCTAGAAAGACTCAGGTTTCCGTCTCACTTCTCCTCGAGCACCGCCCCTGCGCCTGATCCAGGAGCTGGCAGCGGAGGTAGCCGTGTCGAGATTTCCACGACTGCTGGAAATCTGGTGCCGCTTCGTTCGATTCAGTTGGTCCGGCCCTCGCTCCCTCCCAAACAGGATGTACGCATGCCAGTGCCGCCGACAATATTCGATCCGGCCGCGGCGCCAGTTCTGATTCCAGTCAACAAAATTGGCCTGCCGTGGACGAAGGAGGAGACGAACTCGCCAGGACCGGGCAATTCCGACACCATCGGCAGCGGTTCCGGGCACACCATGGGCGATGGGCCGCTCGACGGGCCGGGCGGGCGGAGTGAGTCTCAATCGAGGTACCGTGCTGGCGTTACACTTCCTAGCTGCGCCTATTGTCCCGACCCCCAATACACCGACGAGGCGCGTGAGGCCAAGCTACAGGGAAAGGTGACGCTGCAAGTTTTGGTTGGCGTCGACGGGCGCGCCTCGCAAGTCCGTATCGTTCAGGGAATCGGCTTGGGGCTTGATGAACGCGCCGAGCAGGCCATTCGCAGCTGGAAATTTGTGCCGGCACAGGATGCCGCACGCCGCGCCGTTCCGGCCTGGGTGGTCGTCGAGGCTGTCTTCCGCCTCTTCTAGACAGACCTTATGCAAGAAGTAGCATTTTCTACCGTGCCCTACGACTTCGCCGAAAACGAATATGTAGTTGAGCCGCAGGCCTCCTCCGCCCACGGCGGCAGCCCTGCGAACTGGAATCGGCATTTTGGATCCGCCGTTCCCTCCCAAGAGGCCGCCCGGCCCAATCTCCGCTGCACCCACGAACTTGCTCTGGCGCATTGCCGCCGCGTTGTCTCGCCGGGCTCGTGGTCATGACGTTGTTCCTCATGTTGTCGTTCATTAATCGGTTCAAGCTAGCAGAGTCTTGACGCATCCCGATTCGAGAAGACATACTCCTGCGATCAGCTCTCCCCCTCAGGAGGCCGGTATGCGTGAAACAAGGCGCGTGTTTGTCATGGCCATGGCCGCGGCGGCCGGCTTTCTTGTGGCGGAAGGTGGATGGCCCTTCGCCCAGTATCCGCCAACTCCTCCGCCGCCACGGCCCGCGGACATGCCGAACCCGGCAGAGATTCACTCGGACCCGCAAGCCAGCGCCGCCGCAAAACGAGCTCTGCTGCAGCAAAACGAGAAGGAATTCCGCGAAGGGGTCGAGCGGCTTTACCGGCTTAGCGGCGAACTGCGCGAGGAAGTCCAGAAAACCGCAACCACGGACGTGCTCTCCGTGCGCATGGTCAAGAAAACCGAAGAAATTGAAAAGCTCGCCAAGCTCCTCAAGAACAGAGCCAAGGGTGGATAGGCCCAGCCTGATATTCCGCAGTGGACGTTTTGACATTTCGGATTAACTTAGGAGCGCGGCTGCCCGATACGCGAGCTTTGCTGGTCGGGATTTTGATTTTCCATCAAGATGAAAATGAACGGAACCAGGTTGGCCTATCCTATGCGAGCAAAAAGCTGCCCTCTTTTTGCGGCTTCTTCGAAAAGCGCCTTCTGACTCTTGACGTGCGACTTCCGATTTCTGCTTTCTGCCTTCTTAATCCCACGCTACCGGCGCACGCTGACCAGCGCAGGATCGGCTTCATAACCCTCATCCTGCACGGTCTTCTGCGCCGCTGCGCCAAGGGCCTGTTCGTCCGCATCCTTCGGCAATTTGCAATAGCGCCGAATCACCTCTTCCCCATTCACAATACGAACCAGCCACTTGGCCTTGCCTGCGTCCCAGGAAACTTCCACTTGATCGGCACGCATAGCCACCTCCCACTGCCTCTATGCACCCTTACTTATACCACCTCATCTCGCCCGTGTGGCACAGCCACTCCTGCTTGCCCTGTTTACTCCGCGCACGAACGGGCCGGGAGCCTGGTACCGCCTTGAAATAGACTGCTTAGGCCTTCCGGTTTCCCCGCTAGGGTATCTACCCCGCTCGATTTCAGTGATTTACCTGCTAACTGGACGCTAAAGATTATTCCCTTTGGATTTGAAATGGCTGTCCTAAGGCTGAAAGGAAACAACATGAAGAGGCAAAAGGCTTTCTCTCTCCTTCAACTGCTAATCGAAGTGGTATTCACTTTGTTTATTGCCGGGCTCGTAGTGCCGAGCCTCCTCCGGTCTGATTTGGCCACGAAAGAGGCTTTGGCTGCGGGTTCTCTCCGAACCATCAACATCGCTGGCGTGGTACTCTCCTACACCAACCAAAACGTCGAGTTTGCCATCTTGGGCGCGTTAGTCGGCGCGATGGCAGCCCTTGCTATCCCTTTTCCCGCCATGACGCCCAAGAACGCAACCTCAACAATCACTCTGCGGGCCGCCTGAAACTGTTCTGGGAATTGTGGGACCAAAAAGGCGCCGGGTTCCCGTTTCGTTTCGCGGGCAACCCGCCCCTCTCGAACACGCTCCACGTCTTGTCCGTGTGGCATATCCAGGCGCAGGAAAGTACGGATAGAGAACACGCGGGGCGTTGTGTTCAACGGAACCAATCGTCGGAAGCGGGCCTATCGCCATCGTGGGCGTGGCCACGTTTGACGGTGCAGGAAACTGGTCAAGAGACGATGTCAGCAGAGAACCGCAAGACGCAAGCGAAGTTCGTTTGCGTCGAGTGCGGTTTCTCAGCCAATGCGGACTGGGTCGGTGCCATAAACATCAGAGAGCCGGGACTCGCCTTGCTAGCCTGTTCGTCATCTTCGCATGCCGTAAGTGCGTCGTGTCAGGAACCCACCGAAGGTATCCCCGCTTAGGCGTGGAACCAGTAGGAATCCCCGTCCTTCAGGGAGGGGAGGAAGAAACAAGCTTCCGCTTCCCGGGCCACACCTCGCTGCAATCTGCTAGGATTCCGGCATGAGAAAAACAGCCATTCTTATCCTCGGCGTCGCGCTGTGCGCCCTTTCCTTTGTGAGCGGAGCACGGGCGCAGGCGGACGCCGGGGCCCTCGAAATCATCGCCCGCATTACGCCGACGGGGGCGCGCCCGGAGCCGGTGCGCCAATTCACGTTTTATATCCTCACCAAGAGCTACTCGGAGATCGTCAAGGAAGTAGAAGAGAAAGACCCCGTCCCGCCGCGGGACCAGTTTATCGATGGCCTCAAGGTTTCTCCCGAGCTGCGCGCTTGGCTGAAGGGCCATGACACTCTAGACCTCGCGGAGCCGGGATTCGACAAGCTGCTTACCCCGGATGACATCCTCAACATTCCGGAATTCCTGCTGGCCTACCAGCGCTCGAACAGCGGGGGCGTGACCGAAGGCCTGCCGAAACCAAAGTATACGGAGGCGGACAGAACCGACCATCCGGAGAAATACGAGAAACTAAAACAGGATTATCTGGCCAGCCTCAGGAAATTCATGCGCTCGCATCCCGAGACTGTCTCCGGTGTCGAGCTCGAGCTGGACGGCGTCAATCCGCAGCACAAGTGGGCCGCGCTCCAGAACGATCGCCGCAAGCGCGTCCAGCGGGTCGCCCCGGACGTGGCCCAGCTAAGATTTCTCGCCGCCAAGGCGGACACCGATCTCGAGGGGCGCGCCTCGCTCTCTGGTGTTGCTCCCGGCGACTATTGGATCAGCTCGCTCGATCTGGACGCCGATGCCGGAGATATGCGCGTGCGCTGGGATGTTCCCGTAAAAATTGAGCGCGGCAAAACCATCCGCATCGAACTGTCGAATTTGAACTCCATCGATGCGCGCAATTCCACTCCCTAGCCCTTCGAGCGCCGCCATGGGCACGCCCCTCGTCTGGATTGCGTTCAATCTCTTCATCGTTATTGCGATTGCGCTGGATCTCCGCGTTTTCCACCGCCGCCCGCACAAGATCGGGCTTCCAGAAGCAGCCCTCGCCAGTTTCGGCTGGATTGCAGTTTCCGTCCTCTTTGGGTTTGGAGTGTTCTACTTCCGCGGCCCCCAGCCGGCCCTGGAATTCTTTACCGGCTACCTGATCGAAAAAGCCCTCAGCGTCGACAATCTGTTTCTCTTCCTGGTGATTTTTCGCGCGTTTGCCGTGGATGACCGCCTGCAGCATCGCCTCCTCGAATGGGGCGTGGTCGGCGCGCTCATTATGCGCGGGGTGATGATCGCGCTGGGCGCGGAACTGATCGAACATTTTTCCTGGATCATGTACCTGCTCGGAGCGTTTCTCGTCTACGCCGGAGTACGCATGCTCTTCGTTCATCGAGGAGAAGTCCACCCGGAACAAAACAAAATCTTCCGCTTCGCCAGCCGCCATCTTCGCGTCAGCCATGACTATCACGGCGAACATTTTTTTGCGCGGAGCGGGGGCAAGCTGTTCGCCACGCCGCTGTTTCTCGTTCTGCTAGTCGTGGAAATCACGGACGTCACGCTGGCCGTCGACTCCATCCCGGCGGTCTTCGGCATTACCGAGGATCCGTTCATCGTGTACACCTCGAACGTGCTAGCGATTCTCGGGCTCCGCGCGCTCTATTTCCTGCTGGCCGGGGTCATCGACCGTTTGCGTTTTCTGGATGAGGGGCTGGCGGTGGTGCTGATGTTTATCGGCGGAAAAATGATCGGCGAGCGGTGGCTGCACATTCCGGTGGCTGTGTCCCTTGGCGTTGTGGGAGGCGTACTGCTGATCGCGCTGCTGGCGTCGCTTCTGATTCCTGCGAAGAAACAAATATGAAATTCATCCTTCTTCGAACATTAGTTCATCGACGTAACACCACATCCACTTTTCGCCCGGCTCCTCGGAGCGCACGATTGGATGCTTCGTCGCGTGAAAATGTTTTGTGGCGTGTTTGTTTTTTGAGGAGTCGCAGCAGCCGACATGTCCGCAACTCAAACACAGGCGCAGATGCACCCAGCCGTCCCCCATCTTCAGGCACTCTTCGCAGCCCTTGGTCTTCGGCTTTACGCGCTTAATTTGATCGAGGTGGGTACAATTTTCCGCCATGGTTGTCTCCCGCGAATCACATCGTTGCTTGAATCGGAATTCGCACCTGGAATCGCGTATCCCCCGGAACCGATTTTACGGTGATGAGCCCGCGCATTTTTCTTACGATGCGATGCACCACGTCCAGCCCGAGCCCGGTTCCCTCCCCCACGCCCTTGGTGGTAAAAAATGGTTCGAAGATGCGCGATTGCACTTCCGGCGGAATTCCGGGCCCGTCGTCGGCGATCTCCACAAGCACGTAATCATTTTCGCGCATGACGCGCACGAAAAGCTTGCCCTTTTCTTTCATGGCGTCGGCGGCATTGTCGATCAGGTTTGTCCACACCTGATTCAACTCGCTGCCGTAGGCCATCACCTTCGGCAAGTCGGGAGCAAATTCGCGCGTGACCAAGATGCCGCGCTTCAGTTTGTGATGCATGATGGTCAGCGTTGTTTCCAGGCTGTTCTTGATGTCCACTTCCTGGAGCGGCGCCTGGTCCATGTAGGAATACTCTTTGATGGCTTTGATGAGATCGGAAATGCGCGCCGTACTATGTTCGAGTTCGGCGGCGATGCGCTCCATCTCGAGGAGTGTGCCGAATCGCGTCAACTCGGGCCCGAGAGAAGTTCCGGCGGTTCTCGCAAAACTCTCCAATTGCGCGTCCGTCAAATTCGCATCCGCGAGAAGTGGCGCGAGTTTCCAGGCTTCGGCAACTCCGTGCGCTTCCAGCCAGCTTTGAATCGCTTCCTCTCGCTCGACGCGCGCGAACTCATCTTTGTATTGAGCGGGCTTCAGCGCGGAGCGAATCTCTTCTTCGCGCTGCGCCAGCAGGCCGCAATCTTCCGGACCCAGGCTTGAGCTGCGGCCGGCAACGCGCAGGCGCTCGAGGCAATCCCGCAGCGCCGCTGCCGAGCGGCGCGCCGCGGCAGAAGGATTGTTCAACTCGTGTGCAAGTCCGGCGGACAATTTCCCGAGCGCGGCCAGTTTTTCCCGTTGCTGCTCTTCCCGCGTGATGTTTCGAACGCGATCCGTCAACAACCCAACCAGGCGCTGGGAGAGCACGGGCATTCGCTGAAAAAGCTCCGGAAACTTGCTGGCGGGAAAAGCCAGCGCGCGAATCGGAAGCACCGCGCGCCCGGTCACGCCAAACGTTTTCATTCTGGAAAAAGGCAAGACCCCGGTGACCTCGCCGGCGCGAGCGGTAAAAACCGGGCCATCCTGCGGACCATTCTCCCGCCGGGCCCGCAACTCTCCTTCGAGCATCACAAACATGGTGTCTGCTGGAGTATCTTCTCTGACGGTGGTTCCGCCAACCTCGACGCGACGTTCCTCGGCTTCGGCGACAAACCATTCGAGATCCGCCTGCGGCTGGTCCACAAACGCCGGCACTTTGCGCAAATCCGCAACCAACGCTTCGATGCGCGCTTGCTCCGGCGTTCCGCTCATGGGCGTTCCGCTCCCCGCGTCTTTTCGCTCATTGGACCTTCGCCAGATACTGGTGCATGAACTGCACGACCACGGCACCTTCGCCGACGCCGGAAGCCACGCGCTTGACGGAACCATGGCGCACATCACCCACAACAAAGATTCCGGGCACGTTGGTTTCGAGCAGTCCCGGATCGCGATCGAGCGTCCATGATGGCGGTCGCTTTCCGCCGCGGAGAAGGTCCGGGCCAGAAAGAATGAACCCGCGCTCGTCGCGCTCAATTAGACCGCCGAGCCACTCCGTGCGGGGCTGCGCGCCGATAAAAATGTACAAGCTGGTAGCGGGCACATGTTCTGTCTCACCGCTAAGGGCCCGCAGGATGGTGAGACCGGTGAGCCGTGATTCTCCGTGAACCTCGGCCACGCTGCTGCGCGTCTGGACTTCGATGTTGGGGGTCTTTTCGATTTGCTCGATCAAGTAATGCGACATGGTGCTCGCGAGGGATTCCCCGCGCACCAGCATGACAACTTTCTCGGCGAATTTGGAAAAGTGCATGGCCGCCTGCCCGGCGGAATTCGCGCCGCCGATGATGTGCACGGTTTCGCCCTTGCAGGCCATGGCTTCGGTGGTGCCGCCGCCGTAATAGACGCCTGCGCCCTGCAAGCGCTCGATCCCGGGCACGTCCAGCGTGCGCCACTGAACACCCATGGCGAGGAGAAGCGCGTGACAGGAAATCTCAAAGCCATCGGCAAGTTTCAGGAAACGGTACGGACCTTCCACGCGAATGCTGACGGCTTCCTGCGGAGCAAGAATCTCCACGCCAAATCGCCGGGCTTGGGCCACGGCGCGGCGAGCGAGATCGTTGCCGCTGAGCCCCGATGGAAAACCGAGGTAATTCTCGATGCGCGAGCTGAGCCCGGCCTGCCCGCCGGGCGCTTCGCGTTCGATCATCACGGTGTGCAAACCTTCGCTGGCGCCATAGACCGCGGCAGCGAGTCCGGCGGGGCCGCCACCGACAATGGCGAGGTCATAGAAGCTGGTCTGCGTGTGCGTGCGCAGACCGATTTTGTCGGCAACCGCAGGCAGCGGCGGCTCGGCGAGCCGCGCCCCGTCGGGAAAAAGAATCAGCGGAAGCGTTTCCGCTTCGGGCCCGAGCGAGTCCACCAACCCGCGAACTTCAGGATCGGTTTGCGCCAGCTCCACGTCAATCCATTGGTAAGGCACCTGATTTCGCGCGAGAAAATCGCGCAACTCGTAGGAGCGCGTTGACCAGCGCGTGCCGAGGACGCGAATGCCTTCGTAGGGCGGACGAAACGTCGCGGTCCAATCGTGCAGCAGGTCGTCGAGAGCAGGAAAGAGTTTTTCCTCGGGAGGATCCCAAGGCTTCATCAGGTAGTAATGCACGCGGGCTTCGTTGATGGCATCGATGGCGGCGTTGGTGTCGGCATACGCGGTGAGCAGGGCGCGCTTGGCGAGCGGGTGCATCTCCATGGCTTCGGCGAGAAAGTTAACGCCATCCATTTGGGGCATGCGCTGATCCGCTAGCAGTAGGGCCACGGGATTGTTACGCGTTTTCAGTTCGCGCAGAGTGGCCAGGCCCGCGCTTCCGGAATTCGCGCGCATGACCCGGTAGCGATCCGCATAGCGGCTGCGCAGATCGCGCTCAATGGCCCGCAAAACCTCGGGGTCGTCATCCACTGTTAATAAAACTGGCTTTGGCATATTCCTCAGATGCGGCGCAACTGATTTCGTTGCGTCTACGAGGATGGCCGCATGGCTTCAGCTTCTTTTCGTGTCGCCCTCAAGCTACAATTCCTGACGCTTCCATGTCCAGCCCTCTCGCTCAATCCATCGCGGACCTGTCGTCCGCCGAGGCATCCAAGAGGTTCCGGGCAGCGGGCGAAATCTACCGCCTGGGCCGGGCGGCCGCAGGATCCGCCATTTCTAACTGGTGGGCCGAGAGCGAACTCTCCGCGCTGCTACTTGGACCCAATCCCAGCATAACGGTTGGACTCGCCGTCGAGCGCGATACCTTTGGGCATATTCGAATTGCCAATGGCACACCGAGACTCGCCGACGTGCCACCGGATCAGGATGCCGAGGAATTCGAACTTCATTTCGCCGAGGGAATCTCCCTCGACATTCTCACCACGCGCGAGCCAGGTGGTTCAGGGGCCATCGCAAAATACCTGGCCAAGTTTGGGGAGGGCGTACAGCAGGTGGAATATCGCTGTGCCAATGTCGACCGCGCCACGCAAATCCTAAGGGAAAAATTCGGCGTCGCTCCCGTCTATCCCACAGCTCGGCCCGGTGGGGACGGCACGCGAATCAATTTTTTCCTGGTCACATCTCCGGATGGGGGTAAGGTGCTCATCGAACTGTACGAATCGCAGTCGCGCGGATAGAGGTTCCCATTCAGCGCCGTGCAATACTTGATTCCAGGTTTTTTCCGCCCGCTATTTCCTTCCAAGCCCGCAAGACTTCGGCGACTGTCCAGGCCTGCGCGATGCAGCCGCGAGGCGTGAACGGAGCATCGCCATCGAAAATTTCGCTGAGCGTGCCGAGGCCGCTCGAGTAAATCTGGCGGCCGAGCGGCTCGAGGAAGCGCTTTGCCGCTTCGCGGTCGCGGTACACGCGATAGTGCGCGAGCGCGAACGGCCCGAGCAGCCAGCCCCAGACGGTGCCTTGATGATAAGCGGAGTCGCGATCCCGGGGACTACCGCGGTAATGGCCGGTATATCCGGCTTCGCCGGGCGCGAGACTCCGCAGTCCATGCGAGGTCACGAGACGCCGCGCGCAAATGTCGACAACCGCCTTTTGCTGCTCGGGGGCCAGGGGGCTTACCGGCAAGGACACGGCAAAAATCTGATTCGGCCGGAGTGCGGCATCATTTCCGATGCCCGGAGAATCGATGACGTCGAAGCAGCAATTACGCTCGGCGTTCCAGAATCTCTGAAAGTTTTTCCTTGCTTTGGCCGCGAGTTTTTCGTAAGCATCGCCGGGCCCTCGGAGCAACCGCGCAAATCCGGCCATCGTTTCGAGCGCGTTGATCCACAGCGCGGAAATCTCCACGGGTTTTCCCGCGCGGGGCGTCACCACCCAGTCTCCAATTTTTGCATCCATCCAGGTGAGCTGGACCCCGGGACCACCGGCATAGAGGAGCCCGTCGTCCGGGTCGACATGGATGTTGTAGCGAGTGCCCGCAATGTGTGCGTCGATAATAGAGGCCAGGACGGGGAACAGTTTTTCGAGCGTCACGGCATCTTCGGTCGCTTCGAAATACTGCCGCATGGATTCGAAATACCAGAGAGCCGCATCGACGGTGTTGTATTCGGGCTTGCCTCCAGCGTCGGGGAAATTGTTGGGGAGCATCCCGCCGTCAACGTATCGCGAAAAAGCGAGAAGGATTTGCTTGGCCACATCCGCGCGGCCGGTCGCGAGCGTCAACCCCGGCAAAGCAATCATGGTGTCGCGGCCCCAATCGCCGAACCAGTGATAGCCGGCAATGATGCTGCGGCCGTCCGGCTCTAGGGGAAGGCTGCGCTTTACGATGAATTGATCGGCGGCCAGGATGAGCTGCCAAAGCCAGGATGGCGCGTTATCCGCCAATGCTTCAAATTTCTCCTGCCATGCTTGGAATAATTTCACTTCATGATTCGAACGTTCCGCGCGCGCTGTTTCCCCATCGAGCGAAGTACCAGCTTCTGTGGTCACCACAAAGGTGACCTTCGAACCAACTTCAAGCTTGGCGCGGAACAGCGCCGCAAAAAGATGATCTTCGTGGTCATCCAGACCGCGCGCTGTTTCCTCGGCGAGATAGCACGCGCTGTACCATTCGTGATGCGGCTCACAGGTGCCAGTGGCGTTCATCAAATAAAACGGTACCGCGCCATCGAAGCCCTGAACCTTCACACCGTGCTCAACCAGCGTGATCTTCATGCGCCAGTCGCCGGCCTGGGTCAAGGAATGAAAGTCGCGATAGTTCACGAGCGCTTTTAGTTCCATTTCGAGGGCACTGCTTCCCCGCACCAGGGTGTACTCGATGAAGGTAGTGTTTTCGCCCTGGCGCATCCACACGCGTTTCTCGACCAGGGCGTCCGCAAGGGCAAAAGTCCACACCGGCTTGGTGCCTTCCAGGTGAAAGCTCTCGATATTGAGGAATCCTTCTGGATCGACGCCGCCGCTGGCCCAGCAATGGGTAGCCAGAGAGAAGCGCGTTTCAGAGTAGTGGACGGTTTCGTCCATCGCTGCCACAAGCTGGGTGCGGCCCAGCGGCGGAGCCAGTGCGGCGATCAGCAGTCCGTGGTAACGGCGCGCCGCGCTGCCGGCAACGGTGCCCGACGCGAATCCGCCGATTCCGTTGGTGACCAGCCACTCGCGCGATCCGGACGCGGCGAGGTCGCCACAAATCTCGCGGCCAAACTGAATTTCCGCCTGTTCTGCCACCGCCGGCTCCTTCCTCGCTCTCGGTCGCGCGCTGTGCCCGGAAATCGAGAGACGCAGATTCGCAAAGTAGATGAACGTTTTAGCTATCGCCATACACCGGGATGGCGGCGCCGTGAATGACTTTGGCTTCTTCGGTGCACAAAAACAGAATGACGCGCGCGATGTCCTCAGGCTTTGGCCACTTCCTAAAATCAGCGTTGGGCATTGCTTTGCGGTTGGCCTCCGTGTCAATGATGCTGGGAAGAATGGTGTTCACCCGTACTCCTGTGCCTCTTATGTCCGCAGCCAGAGAATCCAGCATGGCCACCGCCGCGGCCTTCGAAGCAGCGTAGGCGGCCGCGCCGGCCGCGTGATCTAGCGCTGCTTTCGAGGCAACGTTTACGATTGCTCCCCGCCCTTGTTTCAGCATCGCGCGTACCGCTGCACGCGACAACGCATAACCAGAACGCAAATTCAGTTCGAGCATCTGGTCGAAGACTTTCGTCTCCAGTTCCCACAGCGTCGCCCCGGCCGCATAACCACCCACGGTGTTTACGAGGGCATCCAGCCGGCCGTGTTTGGCGAGAATTTTCTCGATCAGTTGGCGCACCGGCGATTCATCCGTGACATCAACACTGTTCCCATCGAGCCGTGCGCCATTCGCTCCCGCTCTACCCTTTAACGCGTCGAATTCTTCCTGTTTTCGATAAGTAGCGACAACTTTCGCGCCTTCTTCTAAGAACGCTAGGCTCACGGCGCGGCCCAGGCCACCGGTGCCGCCTGCCACCAGCACCACTTTCCCCTCGAATTTGTCACTCATTAGCGTATCCCTCCGATCATTGAGCCTCGCGGTTCGGCAACTTGGTCATCAAGAATCGATGCTAATCTTCCTATCCGCTAGAGTTCGCGTGCGGGATCGTTTCCCCGGGCAACTTCGAGATGGATGGCGTTCACGCCCATCTCGCGGGCTTTCTTTTCCACAAAGGCAACTGCCTCGCGGCTATATCCGCGGCGGCGGTATGCGGCTACAATTCGACGATGAACGCGTCCTGTGCCGAAAGCGGAACCCCCGTGTCAGGACAATACCGGTTTGGTCTGCTCACAAAGAATCCAAACTTTTCCCGGGAGGCGGGAAGCGACCGGAACCGCGGGAAAGTAACCGGAACCGCGGGCTCATCAAATTTGAGTCTCTTGTTCCGCCAATTTGCCGATCACCAGAAGGAGTTCGGCTTGCCTCCCGAATCACGACACCTCATTCACCGCTTTGTTCAATCAGTTTTGCGACCAGACCGGTCCAGCCGGTTTGATGGCTAGCGCCGATGCCGGCGCCATTGTCGCCATGAAAACATTCATGGAACAGGATGAGATCCCTCCAGTGCGGATCGCTTTGAAAGAGTTCCAATGCCCCTGCCACCGGGCGCCGCCCGTCCTGCCCCCGCAAGAAGATACGGGTGAGCCGTCGGGAAATTTCCGCGGCCACCTGCCAGAGGTCGCATGCGGCGGAGGAGTGCGTGGGACACTCCACTTTGAAATCTTCGCCGTAGTAGTGATGAAATTTTTGCAGAGATTCGACCAGGAGATAGTTGACCGGAAACCAGATCGGCCCGCGCCAGTTCGAATTTCCGCCGAAGATGCCGGTCGCGGATTCCGCCGGTTCGTACTCGACGCGGTTCACGTTTCCGTTCACCTGAACTTCATAGGGATGCTCCTTGTGGAAGCGCGAAAGAGCGCGCACGCCGTAAGGTGAGAGAAATTCCGTTTCGTCCAGCATGCGGCCGAGCACGCGCTTGAGCTGTTTGCGATTCACGAGGGAGAGCAGCCGGCGCACGCCGCGCGCGGAACGCTCGGTCATTTCAATGTGTTCGGGCACGTCCGGATGATTGTCGATGAACCATTGCATGCGGCGCTTGAAGCCGGGGAGGCAATCGACGATTTCGGGCTCGAGGGTCTCGACGGCGAAAAGCGGGATCAATCCGACCATCGAGCGGATTTTCAGGAAATGCTCTTCGCCGTTGGGGAGCTTTAATACGTCATAGTAAAAGCCGTCGGCGTCGTCCCAAAGGGACATTCCGCCGGCGCCGAAATCGTTTATGGCCCGGGCGATGTAAACGAAATGCTCGAAGAATTTGCTGGCAACATCTTCATAAGCAGGATCTTCTTTCGCAAGCTCAAGTGCGATCGCCAGCATGTTCAGACAATACATGCCCATCCAACTGGTGCCGTCGGATTGCTCGAGGTGGCCTCCGGTGGGAAGAGGCGCCGAACGGTCAAAAACCCCGATGTTGTCGAGGCCAAGGAATCCACCCTCAAAAATATTTGCGCCGTCCGGATCCTTGCGGTTCACCCACCAGGTAAAATTGAGGAGCAGCTTGTGAAAAACTTTTTCCAGGAACCCGCGATCGGCCACACCACGCACGCGGCGCTCGATTTTGTACACGCGCCAGGCAGCCCAGGCATGAACGGGCGGATTCACATCGCCGAAAGCCCATTCGTAGGCGGGCAATTGACCGTTGGGGTGCATGTACCATTCGCGCAAAAGAAGGATGAGCTGTTCCTTGGCAAAATCGGGATCGACGAGCGCCAGCGGAATCGAATGAAACGCCAAATCCCATGCTGCATACCAGGGATACTCCCATTTGTCCGGCATGGACATAATGTCGTCGTTGTAAAGATGCGTCCAATCCTTGTTGCGGCCATTCCAGCGCTCGGGAGGAGGCGGAGGGCCGGCGGGATCGCCTTCGAGCCAGGTGCGCACGTCGTAGTGATAAAACTGCTTCGACCAGAGCATTCCTGAAAAGGATTGCCGCATGACCGCTTTGGCATCGTCGGAAAGCTCTTTAGGAATCCTTGTGGCGTAAAACTCTTCGGCTTCCTTTTTGCGGGTCACGAACAGGCCGTCGAATCCAGCCCCAAAGTCGTCGGTGCCGGGTACGCCTTCGGCGCGCTCGCGCTGTCCAGGCGAACTGATGCCGACTTTTCCGAGATCCATTCCGCCAAGAGGCTCGATGTCGGTGAGTCGCAGCTTGAGCGTGGCGGACTGACTGGGATTAAGTTGCAGCGCGTAATAGGGCGCCACTTTCGTTCCCATTTGTTCAGGATTGACCGCCGTCTTGTTGCCGTGAATCACATATTCGTGGAAGGCATCTTTCACGTAGGCAGAACGATTTTTCCCGCCGAACAGAAGCGCGCTGTTGGTTTCGTTTTCCGTGAATAACAATTCGGGCTGCTTCGCCGACAGCAGCCAGCGCTTCCCGTATTGCCAGTGCTGCAATTCGACGCACACGCTTCCGGGCGCGCCGGTTGCTTTTCGCGCCACCGGGCGGCGCAAATCCTTGCCCCAGGACCAGGTATTGCGAAACCACATCTGCGGAAGGATATGCAACGCGGCGGCTTCCGGCCCGCGATTTACCGCGGTGATTCGAATGAGAATGTCTTCGACGTCGGCCTTCGCGTACTCCACGAAAATATCGAAGTAGCGATTGAGGGAAAATGCTCCCGTATCGAGCAATTCGAATTCCGGTTCGCTCCGGCCGCGCCGGCGATTTTCTGCAACGAGAGATTCATAGGGAAATTCGGACTGCGGATACTTGTAAAGCATGCGCATGTAACTGTGAGTGGGAGTTGAATCGAGGTAGAAATAATACTCCTTCACGTCCTCGCCGTGATTGCCCTGATTGCCGGTCAGGCCGAAGAGGCGCTCTTTCAGAATGGGATCTCGCCCATTCCATAACGCCAGCGAGAAACAGATCATCTGGTGGCGGTCAGAGATGCCGCCGATGCCGTCTTCTCCCCAGCGATAGGCGCGGGATCGCGCGTGGTCGTGCGGAAAAAATTCCCAGGCCGTGCCCCCGGGACTGTAATCCTCGCGGACAGTTCCCCACTGCCGCTCGGAGAGATAGGGCCCCCAGCGCTTCCAATGCTTTTTCCGAGTGCGCGCTTCTTCGAGCCGGCGGTCTTCACTGGTCTGGATTCGTGGCATGTTTGGAGGGCCTCGGCCGAAAGATTCAGGCTATGGTCGCACTTTTCCTGGATGACAGCAGCGCCGACCTCGGAGCGCGTGCCTGTTCCGGCAAGCCCCGCGGGCGTGGGACTGACCTCATCGATGGGATGCAGGAGACCGCATTTTGGGTCGGAGTTTCTTACAGAAAGATTTGTCTTGGCCTCTGCTAATGCCGGGGTGAAACTGCGGGGCCAAGTGAACCGTTGTACTCTTGGGTCTCCACCAGGCATCAATGGATTGAGAACTGTTTTGAGGAGACCAGCCATGTTCGAGTCCAGCAGCGGCCCCATGATAAGCCGGCGTTTGGCGCTGCGCCTTTTCCGTGCCCTCTCTGGCAGCGCGTTGTTTCTGTTTGTCCATTTGCCAGCCGTAAATGGGCGAGCCCAGGATCATTCCACGGATGCGCTGCGAAAGCTCAACGAATCCGTGGATGCCCTTATCAGAAAGGTTTCGCCAAGCGTGGTGCAGATTCTCGTAACCGGGTATGGACCGCTCGAAGAAGGTGAACACGGAAACACCAACGCGGTGATCGGCAGGCAACGGGCAATCGGCTCCGGATTTGTGATCGATCCCAGCGGGTACATCGTGACCAACGCGCACGTGGTGAAGGGTGCGCAGCGGGTCCAGGTGGTGCTGCCGTCCGCGAACGCCGATGGGTCGGTGGATGCCGCGCTCTCGACTCGAACGACGGTCGTATCAGCGCGGATTGTTGGAGCGTCCAGCGAGATCGATCTCGCGGTACTCAAAGTTGACACAGGAAAACTTCCGGCGCTGGCGCTTGGTGTGTACCGAAAACTGGGCCAGGGGGAGATTGTTTTTGCCTTCGGGAGCCCGGGAGGATTGCGCAATACCGTCACGATGGGGGTGATTTCGGCGGTGGCCCGCCAGACGGAACCGGATTCACCGATGGTGTACATCCAGACGGATGCGCCGATCAATCCCGGGAATTCGGGCGGTCCGCTCGTGAATGTGAATGGCGAAGTGGTGGGAGTGAATACTTTTATTCTGTCGCAATCGGGTGGAAATGAAGGGCTGGGATTCGCCATCCCAAGCAATGTGGTGAACGTCGCCTTTCGGCAGTTGCGGAAGTTCGGTCACTTGCACCGCGCCGAAATTGGCATCGGAATCCAGACCATCACGCCATCCATGGCCGCGGCGCTGAGCCTCCCCAGAACGTACGGGGTGGTCGTCTCCGATGTCTTGCCGGGCAGTCCGGCCGAAGCGGCAGGTCTCAAGATCGGAGATGTTCTGGCGGCCGTCGACGGGAAGGCAGCAGACAGCCTGCCGCTAGTGGCATTTCATTTCTATTTGCTGGAGACGGGAGACCAAGTCCATCTCGACATCCTTCGCGGAAAAGACCGGCTGGGTTTCAACGTCCCGGTGATGGAGCCGCCGCGCGATATGGATCAGGTCACCGCGCTGGCCGACGCGGCGAAAAATCTTGTGCCGACCCTGGGGATTCTCGGGGTGGAAATTGACAAGAAGATCGCTTCCATGGCGGCGGATTTGCGTGACCCGTTTGGGATCATCGTGGCCGCTCGCTCGGCGGGCGCTGGCGTCGAAGTGCCGTTGAACGCCGGGGACGTGATTCGCACTCTGAACGGCCAGCCCATGACAACGCTGGATCTTCTGCGTAGTGCGCTGAAAGCCCTGCCACCGGGAGCGCCGGTTGCGTTGCAGATCCAACGCGACCAGAAGTTGTTGTTTATTTCCTTCACACTCGATCAGCCGTGAGATTGTTCTGGAACAGGAAACGGGAGGGAGTATTTCTACTGGGCCGGTGGCTGGGCTGGCGCCGAGGCAGGGGGATTGGCATAAGAACGCAGGAGGGTGATTTTGGTGCCGGTGTCGTCGAGGGTGAGGGCGACAGCGCGAATTTGGTCGCCGCGTTCGCCGACGAAGGCGATGTCATCATCGGAAATGTGTGAGTTGCGGAAGGCTTGGGGTAACTTTTTGGGGCCGCTGTCCTGGCGTGCGAATTCCGGGCTCAAGTGCTCGAGATACCAGTTGACGACGTATTCGCGGGACGTGTTCGTATGATAAGTGCTGGCAAGGACTTGGGGCTGATCCTCATGGAGCGCAAGGTGTGCGGCCGCCGAGCCAGGAAGCACCAGAGTCGCTGCCGGATAAACGGGCAGGCCGGGGCCGACTTCCTTGGCCCTTTCAACGCGGAATTCGCCGAGAGGGGTGCGTACGGTCGCTTTATCACTGCCAGCACGGAGGCCGAGGGCATTGATCACGCGCGAGGCCATCAGCAAGCCGCCGCCAAGAAGCACGCAGAAGCCGCACGTCATGGCGATCATCATGAAGAGGAGCGATTTGGAAGACGAAGCTCCTCCGGAGGCTGAAGTGGATTTTGCCATAACGTGCTTCTCTCCCCTCAGTGCACGACTGTGCCGAGCCTCTGATCCCTTCGCACGGCACCAACGAACGGTGACGAGGAACCCAGCAATACGCTTACAAACCCAGACCCGGACAGTTCGCCGAACTTAAACCGCTCCGCACAACCCTTCCCGAGAAAGAACGCAGCCTCGGGGACGCGGGGCTGTCGGCTCCTGCAGCAGCCGGCTGCAGATCACTGGTTCGGCAAAAGCAGTTGCGTAAATCCCGTCGTGTTGATGTCGCGGAACATCGGCGTCCGCGGCGGCAGCAGCGTAGGATTCAGGAAGTTCACGTCGAACTGGTAGCCGCGGGTTGGTGGGCTGTAGTTGTTTCCACCGGAATTGAACAGCCCGGTGGCCTGGCGGCTATAGAACAAGCTGACGATGGAGCCCTCATAGAACAGGGTTCCATTCCATCTTTCCAGGAAGCGCAAGAAGTTGTGGACACCTCCGTCAGTACCGAAGTCCTGGCTGCCATCGATCGCCGTGTTATCCCAAGTGGGGATCCGGAAGGAAACTTGTTTGCCGGCGAGAACTGCCGTTCGGACGTAGGTCGTTGCCCCGGTGCGCGAGAAGGCGTTATTGAACGGGGAAGCGAAGGAATTGACGTCGTTCCAGTTGACCGAGAGAATCGTAATCGCATCGGCAGCCACGGAGGTGGCCACGCTGGCGTTCGCAAAGCCGCCACCGGCAGAGTTTGCGTTGAAGTCGCCTTGGATGTAGGCAGGATTTTCCGTCGCGATGGTCAGACCACAAGAGACACCGCCCAGGCACGGGGGCAAGCTGATGAGGTTGCCATTTACGACCTTGACGGCCCGGCGGAAGAGGGCATTGGGATTTTCGCGGCCGTCGTTGGCCTGCTTCAAGAAGGACCTAGTCCATGGGCTGATGCCGCCAGAGCCGGTGGCGCAGAGCGGATCGGCTTGCACCGCGGCATTGGGCAAATTCGAAAAGAGTGTACTTGCCGTGGTGACCCCGGTGCTGTCCACCAGCGTGTTTGGAAATGAATTTTCGCCGTACGTGGCAAGGACACCGGCGCCAGCAGGATCCTCAGCCGACGGTCCCCCGGTGGCGGGGATGGGCTCGATCTTGTTGTCCGGGCAGCCTTTGGGGTCGGCTGAATTGACTAGGTCAAAATAGCCATATTCCCCGGTCTCACGCGTGGAGGGCGAGAGGGGAGGCCAGGTTCCGACTGCCGTCCCTGTGGGGAGATAGTTGCCGCGGCGGTCCGAGATGTAAACAACGAAGTTGTAGGGCGCAACACTGGGGTCCTGGGTGCTGGGGCCGGAAGCACCGATGGTTCCGCTGAACCACTTGGCGAGGTTCTTAACGTCGAGCTCAATGTAGTTCATGATGCCGCCCAAGGTAACTTGTTTGTTGAGGGCGGGCGTGGGCTCGCGGTTATACCCTTCGCGTGTGTCATAGAGGGCGTTCGGCCAATAGTCCGAAGGGTCCGGCGGGGCGAGTATTGCGGCGACGCCGCAGGGCCCAGTCGCGCTAGCGTAATTCGACGGATTATCGCGGACTCGTTCGAGCCGAATCACGGCGCTCGGATGAGGGTCGAGACAGGTGGAAGGAGCGACCTGGGCGCCGGGGAGTCCCGGCAACGTGGGAGGCGCCAGCGACACGGGATACAAGTTGCGCCCCGCGTAGCCGAGGCTCAAGATTTCTTTGGTCACGTCGGTGTAAGCGCCACAGGGGCTGCCGTAGGAGGTCTGGGCGTCAATTTTGATGAAGCCGGTGATGATCGGAGTTCCGTAAGTCGGAGGCGTGGCTGAACCAGTGGGACCTACCTGCCAATAGCCGTCGGCTGGATTATAGCCCGCCGCCACGGTCTTCCCGCCAGCGCCGGAGGCCGCCATAGGCAACAAAGTTGTGCCAGCAGCAGTCATGGCTGTTTTCAGGGCCGTGGCATTCGCTGTCGTCCAGTTCGCGACCGGGAGAGCGAGGTCCGCCAGGTTGAATGGGGCGGTGCCGCTGACGCAGTCCAAGCCAGTGATGTCAGCCGCATTATCCGAAAGCAGAATCCGCAGGCTGGCCTGTGAAAAATAACGTTCGCCGAGTACACCGGGATTTGCGGCTCTTTCGCCGGCCACAGGGCGGCGGATCATGTCAATGGGTTTGGAACTGCCCTTGCTGAGGAGTACGATCGTCAAGTTCAGTGGCTGCACGCCGCTACGGAGATTGCCGTTATAGGCACCCGAG
>Ga0209577_10002072_pt1 | contig 19459 bp, 17 predicted proteins | sample GraSoiAngelo_109_FD_185874 | JGI IMG/M metagenome (GOLD analysis project Ga0209577, IMG submission 185874) | Grasslands soil microbial communities from the Angelo Coastal Reserve, California, USA - 14_0903_12_20cm (SPAdes) (version 2) | ecosystem: Environmental > Terrestrial > Soil > Grasslands...
GCGAAAGCTGTTGAACTGCGCCGCCAGAACTAGAAAAATCAGGACGATAGCAAGACCGAAGACCGCGCCGAATTTGCTGCCTTCAATTCTTAGCTGACGCGAGCCGCCGGTATAATCGATGACATATCCCGCCGGCAGAACTTTGTGCGCCTCGTCCTCAAGAAATTTTAAGGCGGCATCGACCGAAGCCGCCGGAACACCACTGATAGTGACGGCATTAAGTTGCTGCATTCGATTGAGCGAACGCGCCACGGTTTTATGCTCGATTGACGCAACCGTGCTCAGGGGCACGAGCTGATTGTTCGGGCCAGTGACGTAGATGTTCTTCAACTGTTCGGGGTTCAGCCGGTCCACCCGTTTGATTTGCGGGATCACTTTGTAACTCAGACCTTCCATGTTGAAACGATTAACAAAATTGCCGCCGATGCTGGCGGACAGGTCGGCGCCGACCTGCTGCATATTGAGACCCATCGCCGAAACTTTGTCGTGGTCGAAAACGATCTGGGCCTGCGGTTGATCGATCTTGGTATCGATGTCGCCAAATTGAAACACGTGGGCCTGCATCGCCTTCAGGAAAATTTGTTTGGCTAATTCAAGAATGCGTTCCTGGCTCGCGGTCGAGGTGATGACGAAGCTCACTGGAAAGTTATCACTACCAGGAAGCGCCTCGGGCATGATCGGAAACATTTGAATGCCTGGGATGGCGCCGAGTTTTTCCTGCACGACCGGCAGATAATTCTTCGTCGGTGTCTTGCGTGTACCCCAGGGTTTTAAGACCATTCCACCGAAACCGCTGCTCGGAAACGTGATCTGAAAAGTGAAACGCGTGTCCGGTATTTCCTTGAACACTTTGCCGGCGGCGTCGGCATAACGAATCGTATCGTCGATCGTTGCATTCGCTGGCGCGGTGATGATTCCAAAAATCACTCCCTGGTCTTCCTTTGGCGCTAATTCTTTCGTCGCCATTTTTGGAATCGACGCGAACATGAAAATCGCGAGGAGCGAGATCCCGCCCCACACCACATAAACTGCCGGCCGTGCGCGCAAAGTTCGATCGAGATGCTCGCCGTACCAATTGCGAAACCGGTCGAAGGTGCGATTGACCCAACCGCTGAATCCGGTATCGACGTGCTCGGCGCGTAACAGATTCGCTGACATCATTGGCGACAAGACCAGCGCAACGATACCGGAAATGAAAACTGCCCCCGCCAGAGTGAGCGCGAACTCGCGGAACAGTGCGCCGGTCAATCCACCTTGAAGTGCGATTGGCGTGTAAACGGCGGCCAGAGTGATCGTCATCGCGATGATGGGACCGATCAATTCGCGTGCGCCGACCAACGCCGCGTTGATGCGCGACAGGCCTTCGCGCATATGACGCTCGACGTTCTCGACAACGACGATTGCGTCATCGACCACCAATCCCACCGAAAGCACGATCGCGAGCAGGGTGAGCAGATTGAGGGTGAAGCCGAACAACTGCATTAAGAACAGCGCGCCGATCAATGAAATTGGAATCGCGACGACCGGCACAATCACAGACCGGAACGATCCGAGGAAAAGGAAGATGACGACCATCACGATGAGCAACGTGTCGATCAAAGTCTTCACGACTTCGTGGATGGCGTCGTTGATGTAGGCGGTCGCGTCGTAGGCCATCTCGGCGGTCATGCCGGTGGGGAGCTCCTTCTTGATCTGTTCCAGTTCGACGCGCACGCGCTTGATTACGTCGACCGAGTTCGCGTTCGGCAGGACCCAAATGCCCATGAAGACAGCCTTTTGTCCGGAGAACCGCACTTCGGTGTTGTAATCTTCCGCGCCGAGAACGACGTCGGCGATGTCGCCAAGCCTAACGAGTGTGCCTTTGTCCTGGCGGACCACCAGTTGTTTGAATTGATCCGCGGTGTGCAAATCCGTGTTCGCGGTCAGGTTCACTTGAAGCAACGAACCTTTGGTGCTGCCAACAGCCGCGAGATAATTATTTCGAGTGAGCGCGTTCCGGACATCAGTTGGGCTAATGTTCAATGCCGCCATGCGCTCGGGCTTCATCCAGATGCGCATGGCAAACGTCCGTCCGCCAAGAATGTCTGCTTTTTGCACGCCGCCTACCGCGGTGAGACGTGGTTGCACGAGGCGAACCAGGTAATCGGTCACTTCGTTTGGCTGAAGTATGTTCGAGGTAAAGCTGAGATAAGCCGAAGCAAACTGCGAATCAGCCGCTTGGATCGCGATCACTGGAATTTCTGCTTCCGGTGGCAGGTCGCGGCGGATGGCATCTACTTTCGAGCTGATGTCGGACAAGGCTTTGTTCGCGTCATAATTCAGCTTCAATCGTGCGGTAATGGTCGAAACGCTCTGTTGACTTTGTGATTGGATGTAATCGATCCCATCCGCGGCCGCGATCGCTCGCTCGAGTGGTGTCGTAATGAAACCGCGCACCAATTCCGCGTCCGCTCCGACGTAAACGGTTGTCACCGTGATCGCCGCGATATCGCTGCGCGGATATTGGCGAACATTGATCGTCTTCATCGCCTGCAAACCGGCGATGAGAATGACGAAGCTGACCACCATCGCCAGCACCGGCCGCTTGATGAAAAGATCAGTGAAAGATTTCATGTCGACCTTTGTGTCAGGAATCGACTGGAGTCGGATTCACCTGTGGCTTCGGCGCGAGATCGTTGTTGATTGTTACCGGCATTCCGTTGCGCAGTTTGAAAACTCCTGTGCTCACGATGGTCTCATTCGGTTTCAGTCCGTCGGTAATCGATACGAAATCGCCGCGCGCTTCGCCGATGCGCACAAATTGTTGCCGAATTACCTGCGATTCTTTTCCAGTCTTCGGGTCCTTCTTTTTCTCGATCACAAAAACCGAATCGCCAAAGGGCGCATACGAAATCGCCGAGCCCGGAACGACGAGCGCCTTTTGCTTTTCCGGCAGTAGCACGTCGATCTTGGCAAACATTCCAGGCCGGAGTGTGTGATCAGAATTTTCGAGCGTTGCTTGCAGGGTCACATTCCGAGTGACGGTATCGACCATCGAGTTAATGGCGGTCAGTTTCCCTTTAAATTCTCGGCCCGGCACCGCGTCGGTGTGCACCCCAACTTCAAAGCCGGCTGAAAGTTTTGAGAGCTCCTGTTGCGGCAATGCAAAATCGACATACACCGGATCGAGCGCGGTCAGCGCGACAACTTGCTGACCCGCGTTGATCATTTGCCCGATGTTTACCTGGCGAATCCCGAGCTGACCATCGAACGGTGCGCGAACTTCTTTCTTCCCAACCATCGCCCGCATGTTTCCGACCGCGCCTTCTTTTTGTTTGAACTTGGATTCGGCGGCGTCGAGCTCTGCCTTCGAAATCACTCTGCGCGCAGCCAGATCGCGCGTGCGCGCCAAATCGTTGCGGGCCAGTTCCAAATCCGCTACCGCGGTTCGTAATTGCCCTTCCTCCGATGAAGCATCGAGCCTGACTAAGACGTCTCCCTTTTTCGCGACTGCTCCATTTTCAAATTTCACTTCGGCCACGGTGCCAGCGAGGTCGGTCGAAAGCATCGCGCCTTGAACTGCGCTCACGCTTCCAATCGCGGACAAACGCGGCGCCCAATCTTCTTCTTTCACAACCGCGCTTGTCACGGTGGTCGCCGGCATCACCCTCGGACTGCTCGCCATCTTCACGATTTGCATCACCTTGATGCCGAGCAGAAGTACCACGAGAACGATAAGACCCGCGATCGCCTTCCACATGATTCCGCGCCTCGGTCTCACTTTGCCCTCCTTTGAAACAGTTTTGGCCACGTCATGCATAAGCTGGTTCCGTCTGCTTCTTAAATAATAGCCGCCACAAATTGCGCGCGACTTTCAATTGTTGCTCGCGTCGTTCTTGAGAGGTCGAACCGATCTTGAGAACGTTTCGCATCAGCATGCCGTCGTTCACGGCAAAGATCAGCTCGGCCATTTCGCGAGGAGTTAAATTCGTGGCCTTGGCTTCTGGTGACCGCGCGATCAAATCGGTCACGCCACTCATCGAGGTTTCACAAACGTCGCGCACTAATTCTGCGACATGCGGGTTGCGACTCGCTTCGGCGAAAAGATCGACCACGAAGGCCGAAACCACTTGCGGTTCCTTTTCGCCGCAGTGGGCCGTGAACAGGACCTCCAGCGATTCCAGTAGTCCCGGAGCTTGCCGGGCGCGTTCCAGGATTTCCTGAATTTCCTGTTTATGCCGATCGGCCATGGCCGAAATCACGGCCTCTTTATTTTGAAAATAACGATAGATCAGGCCGACGCTGATCCCGGCCTCGGCACTGATATCGTGCATGCTCGCCTGGTGAAAGCCGCGTTTGGCAAAGCAAACTACCGCCGCATCAAGGATCTGAGTTCTTCGATCGAGACCGCTATCGGATTGGAGTAAAGACATTGAGCCAAGACAATGAATGAACGTTCATTCATTGTCAAATGGCCCCCTTGTTTTGGTAGTGTCCTAATTTGCGCTCAAATTAGGACACTACCCTTGTTTTACGAGGCAGTTCGTGCGTCGGCATGGTGCTCGATTGCAGTTCCACTTCGATGCAACGGCAACGAGCTTGTTTGCTGTGCAAATTGCCAAATCGAAACCACTGCGCTGATGGCGAAGAGCGCATACAACCCTGTTTCCAGAATGTTGCGGCTTTTTTCCTCTGACTGAACCAGAAGTCTGTAGGTCGATCTCTTTTTCATAATTTCCTTTCTTCTGAAGACGCCGCCGAGCCCAGCTTTTGTCTAAGCTAACTGAGCGTTATCATTGGGCCTTCGAACATTGGATGCGAAGGCGCCATGAATTGGATTCAAACTAGTTTTCTGCGCAGCTTCCTGCCTGACGCGCGATATCTTGTCGGTGTCTCGGGGGGGCGCGATTCTGTCGCGTTGCTTCATTCGCTCGTCGAGCGCGGTTACGAACAATTAATTGTCTGCCATTTGAATCATCAGCTCCGCGGTCGCTCGAGCGATGCCGATGCGCGCTTCGTCAAAAAGCTCGCCGCCAAGTGCGATGTCGATCTTGAAATGGGATCAACAAACGTGTGTGCGCTCGCGGCAAAACACAAAATGTCGATCGAAGTCGCGGCACGCGAGGCGCGCTACAAGTTTTTCGCACAGGTTGCGAGACAAAGACGCACACAAACCATTTTTCTCGCCCATCACGCCGACGATTTGATCGAAACTTTTTTGATTAACTTATTTCGCGGTGCGGGAGCAAGCGGCCTTTCAGCAATCCGCGAAATTTCAAATCGCCGCATCGGAGATGTCGATCTTACAATCGTCCGGCCATTTCTTGGAAGGTGGCGTGATGAAATCGACCGCTACGTCCGTAAGCATGGCCTGAAATTTCGCGAAGACGCCTCAAACAAGAATCTCGCTCCGCTGCGAAACCGGATCCGCCGGCGAATCATTCCTTATCTCGAAAAAACGCTCGACCGAAACATTCGCCAAAGCATTTGGCGCGCGGCCGTAATCGCTGCGGAAGAAGAAAACTGGATTGAAGATCAATTACCCGATGCAACCGATGCCGACCTGGTGGTCGCTAAAATGCGCGATTTACCGGTCGCACTTCAGCGTCGCGAGATCTTGAAATGGTTGCGCGCGCGAAAAATTGCAAATGTCGGCTTTGACGTTGTGGAAGATGTCCGTTCGCTCCTCGGTCACGATGCGCCTGTCGCCAAAGTTAATCTTCCGCAAGACCGACATGTTCGTCGCCGTGCCGGCAAAATTTTCATCGAGTGAATCTGTGCAAATTTGCGTAATCTGCTTTCATGAGTTCCGAGATCCGTGTCCGATTCGCTCCATCGCCGACCGGCTACCTGCACATTGGCGGCGCGCGTACAGCGTTGTTCAACTGGCTTTTCGTTCGGCATCACGGCGGCAAATTAGTTCTGCGAATCGAAGACACCGACATTAAGCGCAACACCGAAGAAGCTGCGGTCGCGATTTACGAAGGTTTGGAATGGCTCGGACTGAATTGGGACGAAGGCCCCCACATCGGCGGAAATTTCGGTCCCTATTTTCAAAGTCAACGCACTCAAATCTATGAACGCTACTTGAAGAAACTTCAGGATGGCGGCCACATCTTCGAAGACCAGGGCGCGCTTCGGTTTCGCTCACCGCGTGAGCACGTTGTCGTGAACGATCTCGTCTGCGGCAAAATCGATTTCGATCTCACCAATCCAGGCACGCACCCGGACATGACGATCCGACGACCGGATGGCTCATGGATCTTTCACTTCGTGAACGTGATCGACGACATCGAGATGAAAATTTCGCACGTGATTCGGGGCGAAGATCATCTTTCCAACACGCCAAAGCATGTCGAAATCTTTCGCGCGCTGGGCGTGGAGCCGCCGAACTACGCGCATATTCCGCTTATCTTGAATCGGGACGGCTCGAAGATGAGCAAACGCGACGAAGGCGCGGCAGTCGCGACTTACATCGAACAGGGTTACGCGCCGGAAGCCGTCCGCAATTACCTCTGCCTGCTTGGCTGGTCGCCCAAAGACAATCGTGAAAAGATCGACATCGACGAAGTCGTCAAACTTTTCGAGCTCGAAAAAATCAATCGCCGCAATGCCGCGTTTGACCTGGACAAATGTTTTTGGCTCAACGGCCAATACATCGCGCAAATGTCGCTCGAGCGCTTCATCGAGCTCGCGCGGCCGTTTTTGGAAAAAGCGAAGATCGACATCTCCGACGAAAAATATCTGCGCGAAGTGCTCGCGATCGTGAAAGAGAAGATCAAGCTGTTTAAAGATGTGCCGGAATGGACGTCCTATTTCTTCACGGAGAAATACGAATTCGATTCCGAGTCGGTTAAAAAAGTCTTCGGAAAACCGGAGGCGGCTGCGCGTTTGAAAGCTTTACGCGACGAGTTCGCCAAGATTGACAAGTGGGGCCTTCAAACGCTTGAATCGACTCTTAAGTCCCTGGCGCAGAGCCTTGGCTGCAAAACCGGCGACCTCGTTCATCCTGCGCGCGTCGCGGTTAGCGGCCGGAGCGTCGGCCCAAGTTTGTATCACATGCTCGACGTGATGGGCAAAGAGCGCGTGCTTAAACGCTTCGACCGAATAATGACGCAGCTAGGCGGAAAATGAAAAAGCGCAAGACGCTGAAAAGCGTCTACACACTTGGGGACTTAAAAGAATGGCGCGATGTCGATCCGCCCATTCGCCTCGGCGTCTTTGGCGATCCAGTCGAGCACTCGCTTTCTCCGCAAATGCAGAACGCCGCCCTCAAGCATCGTAAGATCGACATGCAGTATGCGCGTTTTCACGTTTCGCCGGACGAACTTCGCGAAGCGATGGACCTCATTCGCAAATTAGAATTCGTCGGTGTTAATCTAACTATTCCGCACAAGATTGCCGCTCTGGAACTGCTTGATGTAGCCGACGAAAATGTGAAGCGGATCCGCGCGGCCAATGTGATCAAGGTCGGAGGTGGCAAGTTGCACGGTTTCAACACCGACGGACGCGGATTTGCGCGCGCTGTTCGCGAGGAATTTTCCGTGGATCTTCGTGACCTTCGCGTGCTCGTGCTCGGCGCGGGCGGCGCGGCGCGTGCGATCGCGCTGCAATGCGCCAAAGAAAATTCCGAGCGACTTGTCATTGCCAACCGCTCATTCGAAAAAGCGGAGAAGCTGGCTGACGAACTGCGCGATCTTTTTGCCGGCCCGAGAGTCCTCGGGCCGGTACCGCGTTTGCAGGCGATTCCGTTGGAAGAAGCTGCCATCCGATTTCAAATCGGTCATGTCGATCTTGTGGTGAACGCGACGCCGATGGGTTTGAACCGCGGCGAACCGTCGCCGATTCCGGCGCGATTGCTCGCACCGCACGTGATGGTTTACGACACGATTTATTCCGCCGAGCGCACGCCGTTGGTTTCAGCTTCTCTTGAAGCCGGTGCGCGCGGGGCAAATGGATTGTCGATGTTGCTTCATCAAGGCGCGCTCGCGTTTGAAATTTGGTTTCAGCGCGAAGCGCCGATCGAAGTAATGCGCAAAGGGTTATGAATTCTCCTTCGCCATTTCCTGGCCACGTTTGGCAGCGGCCTCGACCGCGGCGACCAAACTTTCGCCTGTTCCTAGTTTTTCCATCACGGCGAGCCCGGCCGCGGTTGTGCCGCCCGGCGTAACGACCATTTTTCGCAGCTCTTCCGGCGACATTTTACTTTCCTGCATCAGCGCAGCCGCTCCGAGTGCAGTTTGGGTTGCAAGTTCTAGCGCGACGTCATCCGACAAACCCATTTTTGTTCCGCCTTTGGCCAGCGCTTCGATCACTGTGTAAATGAAAGCCGGTCCGCTTCCGCTCAACGCAGTGACGGCGTCGATCTGTGCTTCCTCGACTTCAACGACCACGCCGATTGCTCCGAAAATCTTCTTCATAAGATCGGCATCTTCTTTTGTCGTGCGTGTTCCACATGCGATTCCCGTCGCGGCGTGGCAAATCGCCGCTGGCGTATTGGTCAGTGCGCGCATGAAGCGCGCGTTGCCAACTTTTTCCATACTCGAAATCCGAACGCCTCCCGCGAGCGAAATAAGAAGTTTGCGTTGAAGCTTGTCGCTCAGTTCCTGCAAAACCGGCAAGACCATCGCCGGCTTCACTCCAATGAAAATAACTTCAGCTCTCTCAGCGACCTCTGCGTTCTCTGCGGTCAGGCAAATGCCTGTTTCTTTTTGTAACGCCGCTCTCGTCTGTTCATTTGGTTCGCTCGCGATGATGTCGCCCGGCGGGCAAAATTTAGCTCGGATCAAACCGCGAATGACCGACCCGGCCAGTTTGCCCGCGCCAATAAAACCGAGCCGGTAGATTTGAGAAGCACTCATTTTCCGCGATAATAATTCATGGTAGCCCCGGGTGTAAATTTCGGTTCGAGCCGAACTGGCATTTTGAGCCGGAGTAGCAGTGATCTCGCACAAGAGCTCCGCGAGCTCGCGCGTGAGCGCAGTGCCGTCATTCTCGCCCACAACTATCAGGTGCCCGAGCTGCAGGAAGCGGCCGATTTCGTCGGCGATTCGTTAGGCTTGAGTTACCAAGCAGCCAAGACCGATGCCGACGTCATTCTTTTCTGCGGCGTTCATTTCATGGCCGAAACGGCGAAAATTATCAACCCGACCAAACGCGTGATTTTGCCCGATCTCGAAGCCGGCTGTTCGCTTTCCGAATCGTGTCCGCCCGAAAAACTGGCCGAGTTTTTGAAAAAAAACGTCGACAAAAACTATTACGTCATCGCTTACATCAATTGCAGCGCCGGCGTAAAAGCGCAGTCCGACATCATTTGTACCAGCGGCAACGCGGACAAGATCGTGCGCGAGGCGCCGGAAGATCGACAAATCCTGTTCGTTCCGGACCAAAACCTCGGCGCGTGGGTGATGGAACGGACCGGACGCAAAATGGATCTGTGGCAGGGGACTTGTTATGTGCACGTCGAGTTCACCGCGCGCAGCATCAATCGGATTCGCGAAGAATACCCGAGCGCGCCGGTCGTCGCGCATCCCGAATGCACCTACGCGGTCCGGATGCTGGCGGACGAAGTTTGTTCGACCGAAAAAATGATCGCGTTCTGCAAAAATTCGGCGGCGCGCGAAATCATTATCGTGACTGAAGCAGGGATGCTGCATCGATTGAAGAAGGAAATTCCCGACAAAACATTCATTCCCGGGCCGACCGACAATTGTTTTTGCGGCGAATGCCGGTTCATGAAAATGAACACATTGGAAAAGGCCTACGGCGCGTTGCTCAACATGGAACCGGAGATCACTTTGCCGGAATCGATCCGCCAACGCGCCGAGTTGCCGATTCTTCGAATGCTCGAGCTCAGCCGCTGAGACGGCAGCGACGAGTGACAGGTGACGAGTGACGAGATTAAGACGCACCAGTGTTGTCACTGGTCACTTATCGCTCGTCACTTCTTTAGTCTTGTCACCGGCCAGTTGTCACTTTTCACTCCTGCTCGATGGAGCGGCCGTCGATCTGGGTCATTATTGTCGTGCTGTTGCTTAGCGTTTTGTTCCTGCGCGAGCCGCGTTTCCAGCGTTCTGAGGAAACTTTTTTGCGCTGGCTGATTCGACATTCGCAACCGGCGGTCAAGGCGGTGCCGATCACGATTGTGGAAACCGGGCGGGAGAATCCGCCTTCACCACTCGAGACCGCCTTGCTCCTGCAGGGCGCGCTCGAATTCAAACCGACGGTCATTGCGATCGAACCCGTTTTGCAATGGGGCGAGCGCAGCAAAGATCAGGAGCAGATTTTTATCGATCAGGCGATGCGAGTTCCGAAGCTGGTGCTGGGCGCGGAGTTGACCGCTACGCCTGATCCGGATGCGCCGGTCGCCGAAATTCCTGGCTTCCCGCGAGTCACCGGTCGCCGCGGAGATCTTCCGGAATTTTCCGGGATCGAGCGTCAACCTGGCGAAGATGTTCGGATTCTTTCCACGCTTGGCTTCATCAATTTGCCGGAAGAAAGCGCCGCCGATCTCCACGTGCCGTTATTATTTCAGTATCGCGGTGACGTAATTCCGTCGTTTGCGCTTCAAGCCGCGCTTCTTTGGATGCGTCTCACGCCGGGCGAAGTAAAGATCGACATCGGATCGGCAATCACGCTTCCGAACGGAACTAAAATTCCGATTCGTTCCGACGGCACACTCTTAATCAATTCACGAACGGTCCAGCGTGCGCGTCGCATCACACTCAACGAATTGTTGCTCGCGGCCCAACAACACGAAAGCGGCGCGGCTACTGCAATTCGACTCGAAGATACGCGAACGCACCTCATGCTGGTGCGCGTAGAGACGAACGCGCCCGACCTTTTCGCCGCCGCCATTGGCGCGATCCAAACGAATTCGTTTGTCCGGCGCGTGAGCTGGATCTTCGATTGTGCAATGGTCGTGATTGCGGCGGCGTTCAGCGGCGCGCTCCGGAGATTCTCGCGCATCGATCTAATCATCGGAGCGATCGCGTTTTCCGCCGCGTATTGTTTGATCGCGCTCGCGATCATTTCGCGTTTTTCAATCTGGATCCCGGCCTGGTTGCCGCTCGGAGCGGCTTGGATTTCGGTCTTGTTCGCGATCATTCTTCCAAAACCAAAAGACTCTGTGCGCACGGTTTCGATCGCTGCGCCGCCTCCGGCGCCGTGATGAAATCGAAGGAATCGATTGAAACGCAGGTCGAGCGATTACACACCGGCGGTCTTATCGACATGCATTTCGACTTGCCGATGGATTTGTACGAAAAGCGCGCCCAGCCAAATGTTCTCGCCGCGGAATTTTTGCCGGAGTTCGAAGCGGGCGGCATTGGTTTGATCGGCGCGGCGATTTACATCGAAGACCGATATCTTCCTGGGCGCGGGCTGCAGGTAGCGCTTGATCAGATCGCGCGGCTTTACACCGAAGCCGAACAATCGAAGCGGTGCGTCATTTGTCGCACGCATGATGAAATTTCGCGCACGCTCGATTCCAAAAAGATCGGCTTTCTCATTACCCTGGAAGGTGTCGAGCCGCTCGGTGACGATTTGGATTTGCTGCGCGCGTTTTATGAACTCGGTGTTCGCGCAATCGGACTGACGCACGCGCGCACGAATGCCGCTGGTTACGGCGGCATCTTTGCGGCCAGCGGCTCATCGCCGGAAGGATTGACGCCGTTCGGTCGCGAGCTTGCCCGCGAATGCGAGCGACTCGGTGTTATTGTCGACCTTGCCCACATCAATCCAGCGGGCTTCAAAGAGATTGTCGACCTCACAACGAAGCCGCTGGTTGTTTCGCACACGAACGCCCGAAAATTTTACGATGTTGAGCGCAACATCAGCGACGAGCAGATCAAAATGGTCGGTCAACGCCGGGGCGTCATTGGTATCAATTCAGTCCTGGTCAGTCCCGCACAAAAGGAGACCACGCTGGACTGTTATGTCGATCATATCGAGCACGTCGCGAGTCTGATCGGCATCGATTGTGTCGGGATCGGCTTCGATTTCTTCGAATTCATTTACCGGCAATGGCCGGAATCAAAGAAGAAGTGGATGGCCGAGAAACTGACGACGCCGCATTTTATCCCTGACCTGACAAATCATTCGCACGCCACAAATCTCACGCGCAAATTGATCGAGCGCGGTTTCACTGACGACGACATCGAAAGGATTTTGCGCGGAAACTGGCTGCGCCTTCTGGGAGAATGGCTGTAAAGCGCCAAGAGCGAAAGTTCATTTGAAATTCATCAACCTGACGCGCCGAACTGAGATTGGCGCCAATTCGTACTATTTAGAGGCCGGCGACCGTCGGCTCGTGCTCGATTCTGGGATGCACCCGAAGTTCGAAGGGGAGGAAGCGCTGCCGAATTGGAAAGCGCTCGGCGACCGCCGGCTCGACGCGATTATTGTTTCGCATTCGCATCAAGATCACATCGGCACGTTGCCAGTCTTGATGCGGCGCCAACCGCAGGCGCGCGTCTTCATGACCGAGCCGACGACGGAAATCGGCAGTGTATTGCTGCATAACTCAGTCAACGTGATGACGCGCCAACGCGAACAGTTAGGAACGACCTTGTATCCGCTCTTCACCCATCGCGAAACCGATCGTGCTACCGAGCGCTGGCAATCGTGCGCTTTGCGGCAGGCTTACACGCTTGCGGGTGAGCGAGCACCGAATCCCGACGGTGACGCAGTTACGTTCGAATTTTTCGACGCCGGACACGTTCTTGGTTCCACTGGAATTCTCATTCGTGCTGAAGGACGCAGGCTGTTTTACACCGGCGACGTTAATTTTGATGACCAAACCATCGCGCAGGCGGCGGTTTTTCCCGAAGAGAAGATCGACATCCTCATTATGGAATGCACGCGGGGCGATACGCCGGTGCCCGCGACCTGGTCGCGTGCAGGCGAAGAAAAACGGCTCGGGCAGGCGATTGAAAACGCATTTGTGCGCGGAGGTTGCGTCCTGATCCCTGTGTTCGCGCTTGGAAAAACGCAGGAAGTGCTGGCGATGCTTTACAAATTGCGCCGGGAAAAAATTCTCGATTTTCCGATCTACATCGGCGGACTCAGCTCAAAGATCAGCGACATTTACGATCTTTGCGCGCAAACGGGACGGCGTCAGCTTCCGCGTCTGCAATTGATGGATGAATTGCGCCCGTTTGTTTTGAACGCCGAAACCATTCACGAGGCTCGAACACGGGCGGGACGTGTTTACGCGCTCTCCAGCGGGATGATGACTCCAAAAACACTTTCCAACATTTTCGCGCAACGAATCGTCGATCAACCACGGCATTCCATTTTCTTCGTTGGTTACGCTGATCCGGAATCGGCCGCCGGAATTCTGCGCAACGCCCTGCCAAACGAACAGGTGACGCTTGATCCAAGCGAAGCGCCTCAACGCGTGCGTTGTCACATCGAACAATTTCAGTTCAGCGCGCACGCGTCGCGCGAGTCGCTTATTGGATTCGCGGAGCGGCTGGCGCCGAAAAAAGTGTTACTCGTCCATGGCGATCCTTTGGCGGTGGAGTGGATGCGTGCGCGTCTGGCGTCCGATTTGCCCAATTCAGAAATCATCGTGCCGACGCCTGGCGCGGAATTGGAATTCTAGTGAAAATTGTCTCCTGGAACATCAATTCGCTGCGCAAACGTCAGGATCGATTGTTCGCGTGGCTGGAAAATACTGCGCCCGATATTGTTTGTTTGCAGGAAACGAAATGCACCGACGAACAATTTCCGACGCTGGCGCTGCAATCCGCCGGTTACGACGCTGCTTATCACGGCGAGAAATCTTACAACGGCGTCGCGATCCTTTCGAAAACGAAACTGACAGATGTTCGCGCATCGCTTTGTGATGAAGTGGTCGATCCGCAAGCGCGCGTGATTTCGGCAACGATCGGAAATCTGCGAGTCTATTCCATTTACGCGCCGAACGGCCAGGCCGTCGGCTCGCCGGCTTACAAATATAAATTGGAATGGTACGCGCGATTGCGTGATTGCCTGGCCAAAGAGAAAGATGTCGATCTCGCCACGGGACAAGTCCATCCGAATGGCGGACTTGTGATTTGCGGCGATTTCAATATCGCGCCGGAAGATGTTGATGTTCATGATCCACAGCTGTGGCGCGGAGCGATCATGTGCTCCGACGGCGAGCGCGCGGCGTTTCAGCAGCTTTGCGAAATCGGTTTGCGCGATACGCTGCGATTGCATCCGGAGGAGCCCGGCGTTTTTACCTGGTGGGATTACCGGATGCTTTCTTTTCAGAAAAACCGCGGCCTGCGGATCGATGCTGTCCTGGTTGACGAGTCGCTTGCAAAGAAATGCACGGCCTCCGGCGTCGATCGCGAGATGCGCAAAGGCAAAGATCCTTCCGATCATGCGCCGATTTGGGCAGAATTTAGGTGAGTGGATCGAGCAGTCCCTTGCTCGACGTAAAAAATGGCGGCGAAGCCGCAAAATTAATAGCATCGCCCGACGGAGTGGCCGATCCACCGTGCGCTCGAAATCGAGACATGCCATTACACGTTTCTAATCCGCCGCCAAAGCCGCTCATGATTTGGGACGGCGATTGCCATTTCTGCCGGCGGTGGATCGAACGCTGGCGGGAAATCACGCGCGGTGAAGTCGATTACGAAATTTCCCAAAAAGTCGGTGACAGATTTCCAGAAATTCCGCGTGAACAATTTGAGCGCTCGGTCATTTATGTCGAGACCGACGGCGCCGTTTTTTCAGGAGCGGAAGCTGTCTTTCGATCGTTACGCTGTCGATCTTCGAAAACGTGGTTGGCGTGGAGTTACTATCATGTTCGTGGTTTCGCGTCGGTCTCGGAAAGTTTTTACAAAATTATTTCGCTCAATCGCCGGTTTGCTTCGGCGATCACGCGACTTCTCTGGGGCAATGACGTTCGCCCGCCGACTTATTTTGTCGCGCGGCGATGGTTTTTGCGCGCGCTCGGTTTGATTTTTCTGATCGCGTTCGTCTCGCTCTGGGTCCAGATCGACGGACTCATCGGGTCGAATGGAATTACTCCAGCGCGCGAATTTCTTCCGGCGGCCCGCGTTCAACTTGGCGACCGCGCATTGTCGATCTTACCGACGCTGTGCTGGTTCAGTTCGAGCGACGCATTCCTCCATTTTCTCTGCGGCGGCGGGGTCGCGCTATCGCTGCTCCTGATTTTCGGGATTGCGCCGGCACTGTCACTCGTTGGGTTGGTTGCTTTTTATCTTTCGCTCACAATCGCCGGCCAAACATTTCTCAGTTTTCAATGGGATATTCTCCTCATTGAGACGGGCTTCTTGTCGATCTTTCTCGCGCCATGGCGGCTTTGGCCGAAACGCGGACTCGATCCTCCTGTTTCTCGCGTCGCGATTTTTCTGCTCAAGCTCCTGCTGTTCAAACTCATGGTGATGTCCGGCGTGGTAAAACTCACCAGTGGCGATGATTCATGGTGGGACCTGACCGCGCTCGATTACCACTACTGGTCGCAACCATTGCCGACTGTGATCGGTTGGTGGGCCGATCAAAGTCCTGAATGGTTCAAGAAATTTTCGGTCGCATTCTGCCTCGTCGTTGAAATCGTCGTTCCGTTTTTCATTTGGGCGCCGCGCCGATTGCGGTTGCTTGCGTGTGGGCTTCTCGTTTTTCTCCAGATCACAATCGCGGCGACGGGGAACTATTGTTTCTTCAACTTGCTCGCCATCGCGTTGTGTTTGTTGCTCATCGATGATGCGATTTGGCGTCGACAGCGCGGCGCCGTCCAAACCGATGGAGGGACATGCGCTGTCGTGTCCCATTACTTAGCGGATCGATTGTCGATCTACGCCGCGGCCGTTGTCATTGTTCTGACTTTGCCGCTGAATGCGCGGCTGATTTACAGCGCGTTCGAACCGGAAGCGGAGTGGTCGCGCCTGCTCGGATCCGCTTACGCTCGAGCGGAGGCGTTTCGAATTGTAAACGGTTACGGTCTTTTTCGCGTGATGACCAAAGATCGGCGCGAGATTGTGATCGAAGCGAGCGCTGACGGACTTGATTGGCAGCCTTACGAATTTAAATGGAAGCCGGGCGACGTAATGCGCGCGCCGGGCTGGTGCGCGCCGCATCAGCCTCGGCTCGATTGGCAAATGTGGTTTGCCGCGCTCGGGTCGTATCGACAGAATCCGTGGTTTGTTCAAACAGTCATTTGCCTGTTGCACGGCAAACTGGAAGTCGTTGCGCTGTTCGAACGAAATCCGTTTCCGCAAACTCCGCCGCGCTACGTTCGCGCGACCCTTTATCGCTATCGTTTCACGACTGCCGAGGAACATCGCGAAACTGGCGCGTGGTGGAAACGTCAGGAACTCGGCGAATACTTGCCAAGCGTCTCGCTCGAAGACGTCCGCTAAGCTTGACATCTTCCGGTAGCCGCGTCGCTCTGCGACGCGCAATGCCACCTCGACTCGGAGCGTTTCGCAGAGCGAAACGGCTAAAGGCTCGGTTGAGGGACGCACCGTTCGCGGATATATTTCGCGGCGATGCCGAAGGAAGAACAGATCATGACGGAAGGGACCGTGACCCAGGTTTTGCCGGGGACGATGTTCCGGGTCGATCTCGGCGGCCAACGCAATGTGCTCGCACACATTTCCGGCAAAATGCGGAAGCATTTCATCCGGATCGTGCCCGGGGACAAAGTTTCGGTGGAGCTTTCGCCTTATGATCTGACCAAAGCCCGGATCATCTTTCGGGAACAGTAAGATCGACATCCGGCGCGCGATTTGCTCAAGATCGGAAGCGCGCGGATAGTTCCGGTAACGAAATTTAAATGGAGACCACCATGGCTGAAGAAAACAAATCACATCGAGCGCCCGCCGCGGCGGATGCGCAGAACAAATTCGAGAGCAGCAAAATGCACGCACGCCAAGCGGCGGAGGATCTGCGGGACGCGGCCGGCGCGATTGCCGGCGAATACCGGGGCAAAGCCGAGCAGGCCTGGAACGAGGCCCGCGGTAAGGCTGAGCAAGCTTGGACGGACGCGCGTGGCAAAGCCGAGCAAGCATTGGGCGATGCGCGAACGCGCGCGCGGACGTTTCAGGACGATGCCGAAGAGTACGTCCGCGAGAATCCAACCAAGGCAATCTTTACCGCGCTCGGCGTGGGATTTGTTCTTGGGCTGATCTTTCGGCGCTGATCTCGATTTGCTGAATGGCTGGCGAAAATTCGCCGACGAGAAGTCGAACGCGCCAGACCGGTTTCATCGGCAGTTTGGTCGCGCTCGCGAGCGCGCTCGCGGATTTTTTCGAGAGTCGCGCCGAACTCTTCGCCACGGAATCAAAGGCGGCGCTCGTTCAATTTATTTTGGTCGCAGTTTGCCTGGTCGCGGCGCTTCTGTTTTTCGCGTTTGGATATGTCTTTCTGCTCGCAACCGCGGTGGTTGCGGTCGCGCATTTGGCAAAAGTCTCATGGCTGTGGACCGCCTTGGCTGCGGCCGGCCTGCATTTGTTGATCGCGCTGATCCTTCTGCTGATTGCGCGCAGTGGAATTAAGCGACCGATCTTTCGCGCGACCACCGCCGAACTAAAAAAGGATCGTGAATGGCTAAAAAATCTGGAAACAACAAATCAGACGCGGAGCTAAAAGAGCAAATCGCGCGGTCGCGCGAAGATCTCGCGCTCAGACTGAACCGTGTTCGCGAGGAAGTTGATTTGCCGAGTAAAATCCGTCGCTCGGTCCGGCGCGAGCCAGTCCCGTGGATCGTTGGTGCGATTGCGATCGGTTTGCTGGTGACGGCGGTAGTCACCCGCAAGAAAAAAGTTTATGTCGATGCAAAAAGCGGCGCCAGATCCAAGCACGCGCTGTTAGAGGCGGGATTTGTATTGGGAGCGTTGCGGATTGCTGCGAGTTTGCTCAAACCGGTGATTATGAACCTTGTCGAAAAAAAACTCGGGAGCTATTCGGGGCGCGGGCGTTTCGGGCCGAAAGGCTTTTGAGTTTACGCGCGCCGTCGTGCTGCATAAGAATCGCGGCGCGTTATGCCTCCAACATTGATGGAAAGCTCTCCGCGTTCACACCCGCTGTCGCATGTCGACGAATACCTGGCCATCGGGCAAAGTGCCGGCGTCTCGGATATTCATCTTGGCGTAAACGCGCCGCCGCTCTGGCGGCTGCACGGAACACTGCAACCGATTTGGACCGACGCACCGCGTTTCACTTCGGACCAAACACGCGCGCTCGCAGAAGGTTTTCTTTCGAATCTGCACAAAACGCATCTGAACGAGCGCGGCGATGCCGATTTTGCTTACGCGAATAAGTTCGGCCGATATCGTACGAGCGTCGTGCGGCAGCGTCTCGGCGTCGATCTCGTCTTTCGCATCATCAACACAAAAGTGCGCACGATGGAAGAGCTCGGGCTGCCCGAACATCTCAAACTCCTTACGCGCTATCAAAATGGACTGATCCTCGTCACCGGTTCGGTCGGCAGTGGAAAATCGACCACGCTGGCGGCTTTGGTGGAGCAAGTGAACAAGGAGCGGCGCGAGCACATTATCACGCTCGAAGATCCGATTGAGTATGTGTTGGAGCCGAAAGGCTGCCACATTACCCAACGCGAGGTGCACACGCACACGCGCTCGTTCGCGGCTGCCCTGCGGGGGGCGCTGCGCGAAGATCCAGACGTCATCATGGTTGGTGAAATGCGAGATTTGGAAACGATCTCGCTCGCGATCACCGCTGCCGAAACCGGCCATTTGGTTTTGGGAACGCTGCACACGGGGAACGCATCGCGCACGCTTGATCGATTGCTCGACGTCTTTCCACCCGATCAACAGGAACAAGTCCGAACCATGGTGAGCGAGTCGATGCGCGGCGTAATCAGTCAGCAGCTTATTCCGGGCACCGACGGCCAGGGCCGTGTTCTCGCCCTGGAGACGCTCACGAACACGCCCGCCGTCGCAAACGTCATTCGCGAAGCGAAGACTTACATGCTCCCCGGAATCATTCAGACCGGCAAAAAGCAAGGCATGCAGTTGATGGACGATGCACTTGCCGATCTTTACGGCCGCGGCTTGATCAGCCCAGAAGAAGCTCTTGCTCGTGCGGATCAAAAGCAGGAAATGCGAACGCGACTTGCGAAATGACAAAGCACGAATGAAAAAACCCGAAATAATGACGAGGTCCGAAATTCAAAACGCCTCGTCACCGGAGCTTTCGTCATTTGGGTTTGGTCATTCCTTCGTCATTCGCCATTCGGATTTCGTCATTTAGTCATGGCTTCTCTGGATCAATTTCTGAACGTCATTGTCGATCAAGGCGGCTCCGATTTGCACATCGGCGAGGGCCAGCCGCCGAAGATGCGCAAGCATGGCGACGTCGCGCCGATTCGTGAGAAGCCGCTCACGCGCGATGAGACGATGCCGATGTTGCGCGAGGTTTGCGGCGAGGGGAACTGGAAAGTTTTCGAGGAGCGGGGCGACCTCGATTTCGCCTACGAAATGGACGCGGCTTCTCGTTTTCG
>Ga0209577_10002073_pt1 | contig 19455 bp, 22 predicted proteins | sample GraSoiAngelo_109_FD_185874 | JGI IMG/M metagenome (GOLD analysis project Ga0209577, IMG submission 185874) | Grasslands soil microbial communities from the Angelo Coastal Reserve, California, USA - 14_0903_12_20cm (SPAdes) (version 2) | ecosystem: Environmental > Terrestrial > Soil > Grasslands...
GAGCGAAGTCGCGCAGCTGCTGCAGCAGATCAGCCTGGAATACGAGGCGGCGCAACGAGGATTGACCGGCCTGGCAGCGGGAAGCGCCACACACACCTTCATTACAGCCCGGATGGAGCGCATCGGACTCTATCACGAGCAACTCGTCAACCATCTGGGCGAAGCACGAGCAACACAGCTCGTCCTCGAGCTTGCCGAACAGCACCTGGCAGAAGATACTTTGCCTGGTTGATCGATTGATTGAAGCCGCGTGAGCATTCGAGCTGGAACAGGCCCATTTGTTTTCAGACCCCAACGGGAAACACATGTTCGGCGCTCTCTCCATCGGGGACTCCTCCCGGCTTAACCAGCAGGGAGCGACCACGGACACCAAGGAGGGCCCATTCCACGTCAAAGCTGTTTACCTGTTCTGTCGACGCCCTGTGTAGCCCGGCTAGGGACGGAATATGCGCCTGCACCGCGGTTTAACGCCCTCTCCGCTCGCGCAGGGTCAGTCCCTGCTGGATGCGGCGCGCAAGCTCGCTGGTGAGGCGGCAGATCGTCGCCCTGGTGTCCGAATATCTGGACCGGGGGACTGCTCTGCAAGAAGCAGATCAGCGCGCAGGGTGGAGATCCCTGCGCGACGATGAGACAGCTCTCTAACCGGGAAGGAGTGGGCTGATGGGACAGCCAACTCGCGCAACAAGTGAGCTTGCGCTAGATGTGGGCAAGCTCATGCCCTGGGTGCGCAAGCGGCTCCTCTCCTGGTTCGCGCGCGACGGTCGCTCCTTCCCCTGGCGCGAGCCGGGCAGGACGCCGTACGAGGTCGTCGTCGCGGAAATCCTGCTGCAGAGGACCACCGCCGCAGGAGTTGCGCGGGTCTACTCGGGGTTTATCGAGCCCTAAAGGCACGCTGCAATCGCTCGCCCTCCACTTGGTGAGCGGTAAACACAGCCTCGAACGCAACTGGGCGGCGCTCGATTTTGGGACTCGGGGTTTATCGAGCCCTAAAGGCACGCTGCAATCGCTCGCCCTCCACTTGGTGAGCGGTAAACACAGCCTCGAACGCAACTGGGCGGCGCTCGATTTTGGGGCGCTCGTCTGCCGTGCTAGGCACCCGCTGTGCTCAGCGTGCCCGCTGCGGGCCAGGAGCGGCTATGGTAGGTCGCCACAGCTCCAACCTACTGCCAGCGCAGGTGTTCCTTCAGGCTGACGAAGCGCTGGTGGCCGATGATGATGTGGTCGACCAGCTCGATGTCGAGGATGCGGCCCGCCGCCACCAGATGTTTCGTCGCCTCGATGTCCTCGGGGGAAGGCGTCGGGTCGCCACTGGGGTGGTTGTGGCAGAGGATGAGGCCTGGGCAGTTGCGGATGATGGCCGGGCGGAAGATCTCGGCGGCGCGCAGAACTGAACTGTTGGCGGTGCCCTGGTAGAGGTTCACCTTCTCCACCAGCTGGCTCTTGCTATCCAGCAGCAGGATGCGCATCTGCTCGCTGTCCAGGTAGGCCATGTCCAGCATCACCAGGTTGGCGGCATCTGCCGGCGTGCTGATGCGGTATCGGGTGTCCACCTGCGCAGAGGCGAGCCGGCGTCCGAGTTCGAGGGCCGCCTTGACCTGGGCCGACTTGGCCTCGCCCATGCCGTGCTCGGTGCAGAGCTCACGGAAGTCGGCGCGCACCAGTCCCGGCAGCCCACCGTATTTCGCCAGCAGCTTGTTGGCGAGATCGAGGACGCTGCCGCCCCTGCTGCCGGTGTGCAGGACAATTGCCAGCAGCTCGGCTGCCGAGAGCGCCTGGGGACCGAAGTGCTGCAGGCGTTCACGCGGGCGCTCATGGCTGGGTAGCTCGCGCACCGTCGCATGGTAGTCCAGCCGGGTGTGTTTATCGGAGTCGGAGTGGGTTTCGCGGGAGAGCATGTGCGCTTTTCCTCCTTTACGGTGTCATTGGTCTCCCTCATCTATTCTGAACGAGACCGGGTAAAAGTGGAAATGCGGCACCAGGCAGCAACTTTTACCTGCTCTGCTGCCCCTGGAACAAACTCACCTACCTATCCCCAAATGCTCTTGAGATATTCAGCAAAAGCCATAAATTCATCCTGGTAAGCCTTTAGTGTTTCTTGATCTGAGGGCAAACCGACAATAGCACCTTGATTTAGTAGGGTATAGCTCCCTAAACCATTTGATTGGATCACAAGACGACAGGGCAAGGGCGTTTGCCTTTCCTCATAAAAGCCTGTTAGCAGGCCCAAAAGGCGTTGGCCTAATTCCGACATCGCATGAACAATAGTGTTCTTCACCGCAAGGGCCCCTTGTGATAAGGGCTGAGTTTCCAGAATGCTAACGTATCGGGGGACCAAACCAGAGGCTGCTCTTTGGGGGATGATCGTGATATAAGGGAAAGCCGCTAAACCGTCCAGGTGCCCCCGGCAGCTAAACAGTGTACCTATCCCCATTATATTGAGTGCGAGCTCACAGTTGAACATATCGCGATCATAATGTTCTCGGCCTTGATCTTGATCTAAATCTCTGAAATGTTGTTCTGCTTGCGCCCATGAGTTCAGTTCAATGTGCAATACCATGCTTGCTTGTTCCTTTCCTTGCAAAGACGGTGTCGTCAATGGTTCTCAATACGGCGTCGCCGTAGCGCATTTGGCGAAAGCCTGGGTGATGGGAGGCGTCTCATGCTTCTCCCGCCTTGCCACCCTCAGACGGTGGCAGCGAGGCGTGCAGTAGCTGTTCCAGTGCAGCGGCGCGTGCCGGGGAGATACCGGGGACCGTCGCAAGTTGGGCGGCGTCAGCGCTGAGCAGCTCGTGCAGGCTGCGAAAGCGCGCACAGACAGCGCGTGCGGTGACGGGGCCGATGCCTGGCAGGGACAACACGATCTGCATCTGCCGCTCGGACAGGGAGGCCCCGCGCCGTCCTGCCGCGGGGCCGTGAGCCGCGTGCCCGACCTGGCACTGTCTTGCCGCAGCATAGACCAGGTGTGCAGACTCTGTCGGTCCGCTGCTGGGCAGGATCGGCACGCGCAGGATAGCGGTGATGTACGCGAGGGCCCCGCGGATGCTTTCAGGGCGCATCTGGGAGTGGCTGACGCGCAGCGGGTCCCCCTCCAGCAATAAGACGGGGGCAAAGCGGCTTTTCCGCAGCGCGGTGAGTTGCGCGAATAAGCGTCCCTGCGCCAGGCTGCCGAGAAAGTCACTCCCCGTCTTGCGCTCGAAGACCCGGCGCGGATTTCCGCCCACATCGTAGTCGCCCACGCGCAGCGGAGCCACCTCTATATGCACCAGCGGCATGGCGGCCAAAAGATCGGGGATACCAGAACGTTGTTCTTGCGTATCGATGCGGATATAGATGGGAGCTGGCGGGCGTTTCGGCATAAAATGTGTCTCGTTTCTCGACTGCAAGCGGTTAGTTCCCGCTCCCTAACAGCCACGCGACCTGGCTGACAGTTAAGTCTTGGTAATGGTGGTTTTGCCGCCAGTGCTCGATGCGCGGCGCAGGGTCCGGCTCGACAGCGCCTCCGCATAGGGGGCATGCGCCTGGGATTCGCTCTCCTTTGCGCCGGTGACTTTCGAGCCGGGAGGGGACCTCCCAGTCTTCATCATCCCAATCCTCCTCGTCATCCCAGTAGGCATATCTCCTCGCCAGCCGGGATACATCTACCTGTTTATCAGTGAGTCTGTAGGGACAAACGGCAGCGACGTCGACTCCCAGTTCGCGCAGGATTTCCCCAACCGGGTGCTCCAGGCTCTCTTCCTCGGTGATGATGCCCCCGAAGTATTCACCGCTCTCCCGGCTGTTTCCCGGCCGACTTTTCAAGTCACGCACGCGCGGCTGCGGCAATAATCTCTCCGCCGCGCGAAACGGCAGGTGGAAGATGTAGTGCGCGGTAGCGCCGACATGCTCAAACGCGATCAGGCTCAGACCTTCTGGATCGAGCTGGACCGTCTCGCTCTCGTCCAACTCGGACCAGCCTGGTGAGAGGCGGTTCCGGATCCAGTGAATATCGAGCAGGTCTCCCGGTTCGAGGCAGAGCGCCGCGAGTTCGCTTTCAGGGATTGGCTGGCGGGTAGACCGCGCCTGCGCTATGAGCGTCGCGAGATGCTCCTGGAGAAATGCTTTGGTCCCCTCCACGTCGAGCACTTCGATGTCGGCGCGTGACGTTGCCTGGCGACCCATGATGCGTGCAAAGAGATTGAGGAAAAACCCGCGGGCAAAGCCTGGAGACCCGTCGATATAGGAGACCGGGCTGACCAGGCTGACCGCGAGGGCCTGCCGCACCACCGCGGCCTTCACCCGGTACAGCCCCTGGCGGTCGGCGGACGGCAATCGCTCCCTCGCCTTGGCCCAGTGATTGAGGTAGAAGAGCAGGTGCAGGGTTCGCTCGATCTGCTCTGGCTGGCAGAGCCACGCGAGCCTGGACGGAGGAATGGCGCCGAGCGCCGGGCCGTCCTCAGGCCCTACAGCTACTGTCGCGCTCCCCTGTGGATGGGAGCCACTCTCGCCGGGGCGTGTACTCCAGCAGTCCACGCTCGCTAGCATGCGCTCTGCCAGCTCGACCAGCTCTTGGCGGAAGCGGAGATTGTCGCCCGTCGAGCGCAGCACCGACCCCAACGCGAAGTTGCCGGGAATGCGGGCGTTGGTGATGCCTGGGAACGAGGGGAGCAGCGCGACGATCACATCGCGCGCCGGCTGGCCCAATTCGGAGAAGGACACGTAGGCGTACTCGTCGTGAGGGGAAACGACCAGCAGCTCGCGCCCCTGAGATCGCACCTTCCCCGAAACGCCCTGGCACGAAAACCGCGTAGACACCCCCGGTATGCGGTTGAGCGCCTCGACCGCTGGCAGAATGAGGGGATCGAGCTCGCCGGCGCTCGGCTCGAAGGCGGAGTCCTCCTCCTTGAGGCGTTGATACTCCGGGAGGGCCAGTATCTCCTCGACGTGCGCGTCGACCCAGCGGAAGAAATCGTGCACCTGGCGGTCGTCGCCTCGCCCGTTCGAGAGCAGCGCGTCTTCCCCGACCACCGACAGCAGGTTCCTCACGAACAGCGCGTTGCGCCTTGCCCAGCGGGTTTCTCTCGCCAGCACCTGCTGTCGGTAGGCCTCATCCAGGGCGAACTTGCGGCAGAAGTTGCGGATATGTGGGCCGTTCGCCTCTTCGAAGTAGAAATCGCGCAGGGAGAACTCTCCGCTATAGGCACGGCTCTGGGCCTGCAGTATGCTGTGGTCGTACCACTGCCTGTCCAGCGACCACAGCTCTCGACGAGCGAACTCCACCTCGAGCCGCTGCAGGGCAGTCTTCATCTGCTCGCGCAGTTTGCGCGCCTTCCGCTTCGCCTTCTCCGGCATCTTCTGCCCCTGCTTCTCCCCCGCTGCTCTAAAAGGCTGCTGTATACTCGCGATCCCCAGCTCGAAGGGCTGCCGGCAGGCGCGCTGCTCTTCCGAGAGCGCGGCGTGCAGGCGCGACCTCTCCGGCTCGATTAGCGCGCTCAGCAGTTGGGCAGCCCCGAACTGTTTGAGCGGGACGGCATCAATGTCCGCCTTTTCGGCGACCCAGACGGTGGGCTGGTTGGACCCGGTCTCCGAGCCCGAATCGAACTCGACTACGAACCGGTAGTTACCGTAGTACATTTTATCAGTAGTCATGCGCATAGAAGGACACCGCCTCTCAACAGAAAGAACTACGTTCGTTATTTGGGTGCTTGCTCCTTTATGTTCAGGACCCAGCGTTTGTACGGGTTCCCCTCTCTTTGTTTTCGGCGCATCGTGATGCATGTGCCTTTCTCAAGCTATCATAGCAGGCGGACCTCTTTCCCACCTCACCAACTTTCACGGGATACTCACGAACATTCTGCGCCTTCCGCCGTCAATTGAGAATGGGAGGAGCTAGAGGGGGAGGGAGGCGTCGTCTGCTGTTGGAAGTTTCCGCCTTTTTTCGTGAGGATTTCGTGAAAGTTCGTGAACCGGGGCTGAGTTTGATCTGCTATCATTGCCGTAGAGGGCTGGGCGAATGTCCAGTTTCCCTTTTTCACTCGTTGCCAGAGAATAGCGCTACAGGAGATAGTTGAGCTGAACAGCATCCCAAAAAGGAGGGAGTCAGCGTGCCGCACTTCACGGAAGACAACCTGCAACGGATCATCATCAATCCGTTCTACGCTATCACCGTTGCCGCCCAGTTGACCGAGGAGCATGAGCCACCCATGGGCGAGGCCGAGTGGGTACGGACGAATGCCTCCTTGATGGGGGAGATGGGAAGCGAGCGCTGGCTCCGGCAACTGCTGGACGTGCTGGAGGGCAAGGCCGACGCTCCAGAAAAGCCGATCGATCCATCCCAGGCCGTCAACATCGACCCGCTGTTCGCTGCCGAGCATCCCCCTCTTATCGAGAGGGAGATGTGGGTCGACGTCAACGTCATGCAGATACGCAACATGGGGGCAGAGGGATGGCTCCGGCAACTGCTGGATGTGCTCACCGGCGACATCGTGACCGCAGAGGAGGTCGGCTTTGCGCCGCCGGGCGGCACGTTCGGGTACGGTGCGCCCGGCAGATTGAACGCACAGCGGCGGGGAAAAAAGAAACGGAAAAAGAGGCGCCACGCGTAAGGATTTGGGCGTGGCTGCCGTGTCAGTTGTTTGATCCCTCGAAGCTACTCGGCAGTAATGCCGGGCGAAAATATACCGAAGGGAACGCGCGCCTGGCACACCTTCCCTGCTTGGAACCAGAAGAGCGATCAGGAGGAAGAATCGATGAAAAGCCTGGCATTTTTAGAGCAAATGGCACACGACCGTAAGGCGGCCATTTATGCGGCAGAGCACGACGGCAAAATGAGGCATTTCGCGTATCACGAGGGGCTTGGAGAGTGCCGTGAGGCGTTTTCCCAATTGCTTCAGGATGTGCAAAGAGGTGAGATAGGAGTAGTCATGACGCCTGACGCCGCCTGCCTGTCGATTGAAACGTCGCCGGACTGGATGGAGGCGTTTATCCAAGCCGTCAAGCAACACGGAGTCCTCATTGGCGACCACAGCCACGATCTGGTCTATGATCTGCGCGATGAAGACGATGAGGCGCAGTTTCGGGACCTGTATCCGCAAGGGGAGTACGAAAGAGCAAGGAACGGGCCCCGCCCGCTCGTCGATGCCATCACGCAGAGTCCTTTCGCTGCCGCCTCTATCGAGAGAGGTGAGAACTGGTTCCTGGTAACAGAAGTTGAGAAGAAGGCCCAGGGCACTCCCATCTATTGTCTTTCCAGCGGAGCAAGAGGGAAGGACGCAGACATGTGGGGAATGGGTCCATTGAAAGACCTTCTGAATACCCTCGCCCTCTATGGGATTACCGAGGGAGACGGCTGGTCCCCTGTTCACGCTGAACGAAAAGGCTGGCTCTCCCTGATTCAGCAGCAAGAGGACGCGATGGCCGCGCAAACAGCAGCCGCGCTGCGACCACATTGGGGTTCTCTCCCGAAAGGCGCACGGCAGGTCAGCGTGATCCTGCCGGGAAGGGGTAAGGCGCGGGGCAAGCAAAGAGGGAAACGGGGAGGAAGAAACCGATGAGAGAGCCGTCTTACTTCACACACGAAGAGTACGCATTGACGAAAGTGGCGCTTGCCCGCGAAGAAGTTCCCGCCGAGGCCTTCGCCCTCCTCTCTGCCTGGATCGAAGGGGGGCGCCTGCTGGTGGATGAGCGGGAAGACGTGGGAGGGATCACCTTTTGCCGCATGGATTCAAAGGTCATGGCGCCGCTCCCTCACATCGTCGCTTCTTTTTTCGCCCGCCGTCCCTACAAGCGCAAAGCTGGCCACTACCCCAGGTGGAATGGCTTCTATATGCTCCTGTATCGGGATGTGGAGGAGGGCTGGAAGCTGGTGCGGATACGGAGGGACTCTCCCGACACTGAGTTTGTCCCGGTGTTCGCGGCGAGGATCAAGGCGGTAGAGGAGATCAACAAAAAGAGGTAGCAGATCCATGCCGCAGCACCATCCTCTGACAATCACCGTCAACGAGCAGCTCACCATCGACGCTGGATACTGGCAAGAATGCGTCGAAGAAGATCAAACGCCCTACCGCCTCATCTCACCCCCGCAAACCGCTATGTACCGGCAGGCCCTCTCGCATGTGGAGGAAGCGGCCAAAGATTTGAAGGCTCCTGCGAAGTCCCGGCTGCACTTTGGCGAAGTGGCTATCGCGACCGTCGCGGTGTGTCTGCGCTGGGGGTCGTACTTCGCCGTGCTGGCCAACCACGACGTTCGATCCGGAGGTCAGCGGCATCGGCGACGGGGAGATGGCCCGCATCAACATCGAGGCCTCGGCGGCACTCTCCGACTGGATTGACCTTATGCAGGCGGATCAGCAGCGCTTCCGCAAGCTGGTCAAGGCCGCCGTCCAACTCCTCCCTTTCCCCATCGCGCATCTCGACGGGTCGACGTATTACAACCGATTCCGGGCGTTGGGCGCCATCAATTCCACCACTGGCAGACGCTACCTGATGGAGGCCTTTGCGCGGGACTTCGGGTCGGAGTGGTTGGAACGGGAGAAGGCCCGCGTCCTCGTCCATCCCACGCGCGCGCTGGCCAATGGCATCCTCAACGAGCACTGGCGCAACGGCTCGGGCATCGAGGACATCCACGCGGGCGGCATTGCTCCCCCGCGGCCACTGACGCAGTGCCGCCTCACGAAAGCGCAGGAAACGCTGTTGATGCAGGAAACGGCGGAGCTGTTTGTGCCGACCCTGCGCGCCCTCTATCATGTCGTCAGCAAACCGAGCGAGGAAACCTGGCCGGAACAGGCGCTCCCGTACGCGATTGCCTTCAAGCCTCCGGCGGATTGGTCGCTGGATGAACAGACGCGCGCAATCGCCTTATCAGGTGCGGAACAGGAGTAGCCTTTCATGCGCTCTGTCCCTCCGGGAGGCAGGTGTTTGTGGCGCTCGCTCCATCCAGTGACCTGCTCCTGGCTCAACCAACGGTGGGCGCTGTCTGTCTCAGGGATCGGCGGCGCGGCAGGCGGTACCGATAGGGGGATGGCGTTTGGCCTCTGCACGGAGCAGCAGTGACGGTCAACCGGGCCCGTTTCGCGCTGAAGCAGTCCCCGTGGTCTCTGGACACCCCATCCAGGCCCAACCGGGACAGCGTCTGTGCCCCCATCGCAGTGTAGTACTCTCCCAATTCCCGCAAAACCAGCCCTTGCCGGATGCGTCGCGCGAGCTCGCGGGTGTAGACGGCCGGCTCAGCCTGCTCCTCCTGGAGCACGTCCTCAGTGTACTGGTAGAGGTTGAGAGCCTCCTGCCGCCTCTCCTGCTCCACCAGCAGGATCATCAAACGGCACAGGGCATCCTCGTCGGCCGGATCCTCCTCCAGCGCGGCGAAGAGCAGTTCCTCCGCCGGGCCCACCTGCTCGTCATTGAGGTAGGAATCGACCAGCTTGAAGAGCACACGGTGCCGCGCGCCGTTGATCGTGTGCCGTCGTGGCTGTGCCCACGCAGCATACAGGTCGTCTTCGAGAAACTCGCCCCTGGCAAGAGCATAGGCCTCCTCTAGCAGGGGAAGCGGGTTCTGCCCCTGGCACTCCGCCCGCAGCGCCTGCGACGCGAGTGAGAGCAACGCATCGGCGTCGACCCAGAGGCGCTGCTGGCCGGCCAGTTTGAAGATCGTCTCCCCGCCGCTGCGCAGCGTGAGCAGCAGACTCCCCATCTCGCCTGCGCGCAGGATGTGCCGACGGAGGACGGAAACTGCCGACTCGAGCGCGTGGGTGGCGTTGATCTCCCCGTGGTCGGGCCAGATGGCCTCGATGAGCTCATCGCGCGATGCCCGGCGGTTCGCCCGGCACAAGAGCACTTTCAGCAGGGCCATCGCCGGGCCGCGGTTGCTCCACTCGCTCCGCGCCACTCCCTCGTAACGCGGGGACTCGTCCGAGTCCTGCGAGAGAGCGGGAACGAGCCGCTGGAGGGCGAACTCTCCTAGTGTGATGATCCGAATCGGCGGATGCTTTGTGCGGGCGTACTCATCTGTGTCATGCATCGTCTGCACCTCTCCTTCTTCTTTGGCTGAATCCTCTCCGGGCCTGTAAGGGAAATGCTGTGTTGAGCCACTTGCTCGTCTCGCCCTCTCAGAGCCTGCGTGCATTCGCCCCCGATTATAGCAGAACCGCCCGCGGAACGAATGAGGATGTCGTGATTGTCCGTGAGTTGATCGTGAGGAGGAGGCTCCTCACCGAACTTCGCTCCCCTCCTATCTCTCGGCTATTCTTCCCGGGCAGCGAAAGATCGGAAGGGAAATGCCCGATTTCCCTGGCCTCCTTCGCTGGGCGACGCGGCGCATTTACCCATTGCCTGCCGCATCCAACATCGTGAGGATGTCGTGAGGATGCTCCTCGACCTGATGAATGCCCAAGGGCAGCGCGTGAGGAGCGCATGCTAAGGTTCCTGTGGAAGTCAGACTGCCGACGAAGAGTGTGACAGGCCGGGAGTAAAGGAAAGGATATGAAACGGCAATTGAGGGTCATAGTTCTGGACATCTCGCCGACATCGCGCAAGATCCTCGAGGTCATCCTCCGGCGCGAGGGCCACCAGGTCGTCTGTTTCGATGATCCGCTTGAGGCTTTGCGCTTTCTCTCCCGCCATGGACCTGCCGACCTGCTCTTTCTCGGCATAGACCTCCCGAAGATGGATGGCTTCAACGTACTCAAGTACCTGAAAGGCGAAGCGCGTTTCCACTCGATGGTTTCCATCGCCCTCCTCAGCGAGCAAGATGGGGTCCTGAGCCGCGTGAAAGCCCGCCTGGCAGGAGCGCAGCAGGTGATGCTGAAGCCGCTGGTGCGGCAGCGGATCGTTGCCCTGGTGTCCTGGTACCGCCTGGGCATTTCTGACCCGGAGGCAGATCTGTGAACAGAGAGCTTATCCATGACGATGGCCAGGCAGTTTCCTGTTGAGAAAAGAATAAGAGCGATGGAACAGACTCGGGAAGCATCCTGTGAACTCGCATCTGAGGCGGTCGATCGCATCCCCTGGTTGCGCAGGCGCCTCCTCTCCTGGTTCGAGCAGAGCGGCCGCTCCTTCCCCTGGCGCGAGCCGGGCAGGACGCCGTACGAGGTCGTCGTCGCGGAAATCCTGCTGCAGAGGACCACCGCGGCCGGGGTTGTGCGGGCCTACTCGGGGTTCATCGAGCGCTACCCATCGTGGGCAACCCTCGCGCAAACGCCCCTGGATGGCCTCGAGAACGCGCTCAGGCCCCTCGGGCTCTGGCGGCAAAAGGCGCTGGCCTTTCAACACCTGGCTCAGTCCGTCGAAGAGCGCGGTGGCGTCATTCCTCGCACGCGGGCCGAACTGGAGCGCCTGCGGGGAATCGGCCCCTACACAGCAAGCGCGGTGCTGGCCATCGTGTACGGTCGGACCGAAGCGCTCCTGGATGTGAACATGACCCGTCTCCTGGGGCGGCTCCTTGGATCGCCTGGGAGCCCTGAGGCTGGGGCTAAGGGCCCGCTACACGCATTCGCGCTGCGCCTGGTGAGCGGGAAGCGCAGCCTCGAGATCAACTGGGCCGTGCTCGACTTCGGGGCGCTCGTGTGCCGTGCCAGGCGACCGCGCTGCCCGGAGTGCCCGCTGCGGACCAGATGCTGGTCCTTCATAAAAAAGCGGCATGGAGACCCGCCACCGTTTACGGGGCGGGAGGAAATGCCGCCCCTCCTTTCTTCGAGTTGAGAGAGACCAACCAGGAACGGAAGGCCATCCAGGTACAGATGCGGCAATCCTTGACCTTCGCCCCCTGGGTCAGTCGCTTGTTGCTGCGATATACATGCAGGCTGATCGTCTGTTTCTTGCGGTCGAAGCCGCCAACGGTACACCAGCCATACTTTGTGTGTCTTACCAACGTTCCACGTTTCAGCCCTAATGAGCGAGTGCCCCCGTAGGGCTTGCGGATGCCACCCTTGCTCGCTTGCAACCGGTGCAATTGACGACGGTGCAATCGTGCAGGGACGATGTACCACAGCCGCGTGCACGTGGGCTTTTTCGCCCCACTGTGTGATGCCGCTAGCACCCAGGCGTCTACTGCGTGGCTCTCGAAAGACTGCTTGGACTTCCTGTTCGTCTTCTTGAGTCCGTAGGTCTCGCGCAGTGCTTTGGTCTGCCACCCCTCCTTGAGATGGAGGGTCAAGCCCATCTTGCAGAGCAATCCATACAGATGGTCTTTGCCGACCTGGACGGGACTAAAGGCCGCATTCCACTTGCGGTGCTTGCCCGTTCTGGTGACGGCCTGCACATCTTCGACCACGGCAGAGTTTATAGGCAAAATGGCACACAGCTGTTTCACGATCCGCGCCTTGGCTTCCCAGCGGCTGCGAGTCGAGGGCGGTATCCTCTTCTTGCGGTTGAGCCGATTATCGAAGCGTTTGGGGCGTCGCCACTTGCGAGAGCGTCGTGTTCGCCGCATAGTACGTCGTCCCTCCACGGCCTCTTTGACGTGATCGGGTGCCTCCACCATGAGGTTCACCACCGTGTCACGGGTCCCGACGACGCTGAACCCCTCGAACGCACTGCCAGGATCAATCCCCACGGTAAGGGATTGGTTATCCGGCTGCTGCTGGTAGCATAACTGCACGTAGAACAGCCCTAATTTGTTGCGCTTTGGTCGGGCAAGACCACCTTTGAACAAGTGGCGGGCCTTCGCAGGCGTGCAGGGCATCAGGGGAACACCTCTGCTATCTACTACTGGTACTCTCACAACAAGGATTTCCTTTCACCCGGTCCAGGCCAGGGTAATATGACCCTTCGTGATGGCAGGACAGGCATAGCTCTGAATGTATCCAGAGCGGCTGTTTGGGCGCGACAGGAAGCGGTTTCTGTTAGGGTGGCGCAGAAACGTTCTTGTAGCCCATCCCGCTGCTGCCTCTCTGATGAGAGGCCCACTAGTCAAGACTTACGATGTGATAGCCCTCCTCACAAGCCCATCCCTTCAATGGGATGGGTCCCTGACGCAACTGCAGCCTCACCCTACTCCCACCGCAGGTGCTCTTTGAGGCTCACGAAGCGCTGGTGACCGATGATAATGTGGTCGACCAGTTCGATGTCCAGGATGCGGCCCGCCTCCACCAGCTGCCTCGTGGAGGTGATATCCTCCGGGGAAGGCGTCGGGTCGCCGCTGGGGTGGTTGTGGCAGAGGATGAGCCCCGGGCAGTTGCGGATGATGGCCGGCCGGAAGATCTCGGCGGCGCGCAGGACCGAGCTGTTGGCGGTGCCCTGGTAGCTGCTGATCTTCTCGACCAGCTGGCCCTTCGCGTCCAGCAGCAGGATGCGCATCTGCTCGGTGTCCAGGTACGCCAGGTCCAGCATCACCAGGTTCGCCGCCTCGGCCGGGGTGCGGATCCGGTAGCGAGTATCGGGCTGCACGAGCGCCAGCCTGCGCCCGATCTCCAGGGCCGCCTTCACCTGCGCCGACTTGGCCTCGCCCATGCCGTGCTCGGCGCACAGTTCGCGGAAGTCGGCGCGAACGAGCCCGGGGAGTCCCCCGTACTTCGAGAGCAGTTTGTTGGCAAGATCCAGGGCGTTATCACCACGGGTGCCGGTGCGTAGGATGATGGCCAACAGCTCGGCCATCGAGAGCGCCTGGGGGCCGAAGTGCTGCAGCCGTTCTCGCGGGCGCTCGTGGCTGGGCAGTTCGCGCACTGTCGCATGGTAGTCCAGCCGGGTGTGTTTATCGGAGTTGGCGTCGGTTTCGCGAGAGTGCATGTGCGCTTTTCCTCCTTTACGGCGTGATTGGTCTCCCTCATCTATTCTGAACAGGGCCGGGTAAAAGTGGAAATGCGGCATCGTCTGGTCGTGAGTGTTTCGTGAATTTCGGTGAGGTAGGCATGAGCATGGCCTTCTATACTAGAGGGAGACTTCCGCTTCGTGCTTTGGGGCGGGACCGCCCTGAATTTACGAAGAGGTCTTCAACTTTTAGCCCTCGGCCAGGCTTTTATCCGGAAAAGGTGTTATCAAAAGGGCGTTGGTCGAAGGGAAGAATGGAGAAGCATAGTCAGCGACCCCATGCATGAAGTGCAATGCGGCCTTCGCGCTCCGTTTTCAGTAAAGGAACTGGGAGAAGACCAAACGCCAGAGCAAGAACTCTCAGATGACTTGCTGACCCTCATCGCCTGCCTTTCTGGCCGGTTGTATAGCATGCGTTCGCACAAGCAAAAGGAACTCTTGAAGTGCGCACAAACCGTGATCAACGGCCCTTGAGCTATCCTCTGCGTCTTCCTGATGAACTGCAGGCAGATGCGCTCCGCTTGCTTGACCTCTCGCGAGAGGTCGTCAATGCGGTGGTCACTTCTCTGTGGGATCGACTCGACGACTTTGGCGAGCGCACGAACAAGTACGCCTACAAACAGGTGGAGGAGATGACCAGCAGCCCGCAGCTTCATGGAGACCGCCAATGGCGATGTGAAGCCGAACAGGCAGGCAGAATTCTTCGTGGACAGGCAGAACGTAAAAAGCAGTTTGCGCTCATTCTTCCCATCCTCTCTCAAGGGATGATCCAGCCCAAAACCGAGACCAAACGGGCGGGAAAGAACCGCAAAGCGATCAAAGAGGCGTTAGGCGATCTGCGTGAAGAGAACACCGATGGGGGAAGCGCTGTCGAACTGCAAAGCTTAATCGAGCAGGCATGCAATTACTATCTAACCCATGGCTGCTTCCCCGACCACTACGAAGACATGCAGGCGGTTCCCATTCAGCAAACGGCGGTCCTCCCCTATGCAGGAGACGATGGGAGAGCTATGGGCCAATCCTACCGCATGTCTCTGGATCTAGAGCACAAAATGATCACGCTCGCCATCCGCACACCTTCGGAATCAGGCAAGTGGGCACGCAACTGGCGGGAAAAGACGATCAAAATGGTCCTGCCTGAGCTTGTCCTTTCTCGCGTGAAACAGGGGCAGGTCCTGGCTCTCAGCTTGCGGGAAATCAAACAGCCAGATGGAGTTCGCTATGCCGTCCTCGATTTTATCGTCGAGGTTCCCATCCCAGAAGCCGCCAGGTGGCCTTCCATGCGGTATGTGCTTGGGTTTGATTGGGGGGTGCGCACGCTCGTCACAGCCAGCGTGGTCGATCTGGAGGGCCATCGAGTTGGGCGTCCCTTCTTTCTGGACACAGGGCCGTTTGATGGACGACAAGCCCGCACCCGGCGGCAGATCGACATCCTCAAGGCGAAAGTGGCCAAAGTGCAAGCCCGCCGTGACCATTTCTCCGAGGGTGATCCCGGGCAGGAGCCAGCCACGCGAAAACTTGCAGTGTTGCGCCGGGAGATTGCCCGGTGCTGGCGAAAGTACGAGACCGGGAATAAAGACCTCGCCCATCTCGCTGCGAATGTGCTACTCCTGCTCGCCACGGCTTCTGGCTGTGAACTAATCGCTGGAGAGTCACTCAAGTCGATGAAATCCACAGGGCGGGGCAAAGACGCCCGCGGGAAGTGGAGGAACTGGCGCAACAACTCGCAGATCCGGGGCGAGTTATGGCGCACCCTTCGCTACAAATGCTACCTGTCGGGCATTCGGCTCGAATGGCAACAGCCCCGGAAAACGTCACATACGTGCCATCATTGCGGCAAGCCTGCCGACACCTTCCGCTCGCCCGCTCATCTCGATAAGGTCAATGATTGGGGAGCCTGGCTCGTTTGCTCGAACCCAAATTGTCAGTGGAATGGCTCGCGGGACTATACCGCTTCCCTCAACATTGCCCGCCTTGGGGCCTCCTTGTTCAGACGCGCACAATCCACCGGACGTATACATCATCCTTCCATTGCTGACACAGCGGTGAAAGCCGTGTCCTATATGGGCGCGGTTGAGGTGCTACGGTAATGCATCATACAATACCCTTGCGAGGTGCATGTTGAACGAAGAGCAAGATCTTCTTCCAGTTGAGCAACAGACGCTCACATTTTATGGCAAGCCTATTGTTGTTGCGCGCCTGCCTGATGGGCAGCCAGGTGTAGTCCTTCGTTTCCTCTGTGAAAATCTCCAGATCGATACAGCCGCGCAAACGCAACGCATTCGACGTACAGAAGCGATCGCGGAAGACCTTGTTTTTTGCGCGGGTCGAGACTGACGGGGGCTCTCAAAGAATGGCGGTGCTCATTCTGCATGCCGTTCCTTTCTGGCTGGCGGGTATCGATCCCAAACGAGTGCGCGGGGAGATTCGCCAGGAAATCTTACATTACCAGCGCGAAGTGATTGATGTCCTCTACGCCTGGCGCAGTCTCCCAAAGCGATGGCGGCCCCGCGAGGGCTCGTGCCGGTGGAACAGACTACGAGACCGGAGGTACCACCTGACGACGCGGGTCTCGATGCCTGGCGCGAACATTGTCATCGGATGGTGCTCTGGATTGATTGGCAGCGTGATATCGACGTCTGGCGTGGAAGTGTCGAATCTCGCTTAGACGGCGTTTGGGGTACTCAGGTATGCTGATATCCCCGACCAGGACTGGCCGCGAGTGGCGCAGTGGTTCCGGGTACAGCTAGAGCCATGGCAAAAAAAGTGATGCTTTATCAAATGACGAAGAAGGGCATGAGTTGTGAAGGTGTTGCAGCTTATTCAGACCAGGCTCTTCGCCTTCTCTTTCTCTCCTGAGAAAATGCTGCTATACTTGCTGGTAGCAAGATACTAATACAGCCTCGCGGAAGTAACGCAGGAGTCTAGAAACGGGCAGGAGGTCCTTTGTAGGGGAAGTCGAAAGGCCCCATTGGACGTGCGATTGTAGTAAGCAATAAAGGCCAGGATGCGGGTACGCAACTCCTGCACAGAGAGGCAACTGAGCCGGGAAAGCAAGCGACGAACAAGGAGAGAGAACCAGATCTCCATCTGGTTGAGCCAGGAGCTGTGTCTGGGAGTGTAGACGCGCGCGAATGCGATGGCTTGTGTCGGAGAGAAAGGCCGCCCGGGTACTCATGTTGGCGAGATGACCACTTTTCCCTTTGAGACCCAGTTCCTCCTGGATGCCACACTGCTCTGCTACCAGGTGCACCAGCGCTTCGGATTGATGGGTATTGAGTTGATCAGTGACAAAGATCCAGCCGGCTTGCGGATGCGTTTGGATAGTCTGGGTGATATGCGCGGCAAAGTCGGCAAAGGTCGCGCGGGGGTCCAATGCTGGGAGCCACAAGTTGTCCGGTCGCGACGTCCAGGTTGGCGATCAAACTCTGCGTGCCATGCCGCTTGTCTTCGAATTCCTCTCGCTCAACATGACTGGGCAGCATGGGCAAGGATGGATGGAGCCGCTCAAGAGCCTGAATGCCGGTCATCTCATCGGTACTCCTCACATGGGCACCTTGCGCCGCAAGCACGGGAGTTGCCTGGGAGACTTCACACACCGTACAGATTTGCTCGCTCAGTTCAGTGGGGTCATCTGGCGGGGGAGTAAGCCAATATCGCTTGCGATGGGGCTGGAAAGCGCTCACCTTTTAAAAAGCGCTCCACGGTGCGGGGAGAAATCTTCGTCACGATGCCCCGTTTGATGGCTTCATCAGCCAGTTCGCGTGGCGTCCAATGACTTACCGACCGCTCTGCCGCCTCGGGTTTTTCACACGGAAGCCGCCATGATCTGCATGAACTGCTCGAAGGTGAAGGTGGCGGGCGCTCCTGGGCGGGGCTCATCAGTCAAAAGGACTTCAATGGCCTGACTCAGCAGTTTTGGCTTGCCTGTCGCTTCGATGGCCTGCAAACGGGACTCAGCCGCTCGCCAGCGATCACGCCACCGTCGCAGCGTTTCATCGTCCACGTGCTGGTGCTGCGATATCTTCGTCTTGCTCGTTCCCTTGCATGCGTCCAAGATGATTTGCGCTCGCTTGACGAGTCGCTGCGCGCTCGTGGGGCGTCTTCTCATGTGCTGAAGGATGTCGAGTTGCAAGGCACTGACATGGATTGGGGCTGCCTGAGGCTCTGGCATAGCCTGTTTCTCCTTCGCATCGCTTTTTCCCTCATTCTATCATACCCCACCCTCCTGCGTTACTTCCGCGAGGCTGTACTAGCACAAGGAGACCGCGGTGACGATATTGCTCTCCCTGAAAGGAGCTAATGTATGGAAGAGGATGCCAATCTGATGACCCGTGAGCAGTACATAGAGATGCCTCAGAAATGGAGTCAGGCTTCAGGTCCTGGTGCGAACGACATGTCCCAACCTGGCGTACACAGGGATATGATGAAACGTGGATTCGTCGCCGCATTGAAACGGCGCAGAGCACTCGAGTGCTCCACCGAAAACTGAAGGAACAGGGCTTTACGATGCTGGAGATCCGTGATGAGCTTCGTAAGACGTACGCAGATCACCCAGTACTCTATGACCTGGCGAGAGAACGCGAATATATCCACCCTAGCCTCTTCGCTACCGCGGGAATACGGGTGATCTCCGGCAACGCTATACACTGCGCGTTATGATCTATGAAACAGATAAACTGACCTATGAGAAGTTTTGTTGCTGGAGTAGCCTACCAGTGCCGGGTCCCGAGAGCGTTTTCTTTGAGCAACCGGCTCACGTACGAGTGGTGCGTGATCTGAGTACCGTCGAAGAATTGGAACTGATGCTGGCAATGAGCAGGTATGCGCTCCAACTTTTTGATGCGTCGGAAAACCTGACCAAAGACCAGATCGCTCCACTCATGGAAGCGCACGGGAAGCAACTCCGTGCGGCATTTATCGCTACGCATGGATACCGGCCGGAGGATTCGACAACGCCATATGTCCCCGTCACGATTGATGGTCCCCAAGATCATGATGCCTACTATGCCAAAGAATATCCGTAACAGTCAGAGAAGAGTGGAATTCTTGTCATTTTACCGATGGTCTTGCAGATTCGTGAGACCATGGTTTTGCAGCGGGTTGAGCTTGAGGGAAAAGGAAGCCCGCCGCATTTTTGCGTTTTCGGCCCGTCAGCAGCCCCCATGGGGAAGCATGGTTTCGCAGAAAAACTTCACCAAAAGTAGAAATCGTCGCTTGACGAGTTTGGGACTTTTTGCGTCTCGCACAACCACGCCGATCTCGACATTTTTGACCGCCTGATCAGCTTCGACTTTTCAAAGGGGGCAATCGTGAGGATTTCGTGAAAATTGGCAAGGCCCCGGTGAGGTTACCCAGTATCATTTCTTGAGGAGAGCGCTTCCTGCTGTGGCCCTCTTAAGAGTATAACGGTACTCAGTTAGAAACCGGGCCCGGTCTGGCAAGCCGGTGCAAACAGAAGGGGCGTGTACAGTACACGCCCCTTGAAGGAGGTGAAATGTGAGCGAGTATCAGGAACTCATCCCGATTGAGCAGCACACCCTGACCTTCTACGGCAAACCCATCATCGTGGTACGTTTGCCCGATGGTCGGCCAGGAGTCGTCCTCCGGTTCTTATGCGAGAATCTGCACATCGACACCAATGCTGTCATTTTACCCATGGTTTTGCAGAAAAACTTCACTGATAGTAGAAGTTGAAGCGCCTTTCTCCGAATTACTGAGAAGGAGCCTCAAAGCTTT
>Ga0209577_10002074_pt1 | contig 19454 bp, 11 predicted proteins | sample GraSoiAngelo_109_FD_185874 | JGI IMG/M metagenome (GOLD analysis project Ga0209577, IMG submission 185874) | Grasslands soil microbial communities from the Angelo Coastal Reserve, California, USA - 14_0903_12_20cm (SPAdes) (version 2) | ecosystem: Environmental > Terrestrial > Soil > Grasslands...
AAAATGCCTCGTTGTCACCCTGACGAGCAACCGAATTGCGCATTTTGATATCGACGGCTGGCATCGTGCTGAGACTCGTCAAATCAGCCCACTGCGACAAGTTGGTCGTGAACTGATCATCGTTTGCGGGTGCGCCCAGGTCGTCGTCGGTCGTCGATTCCCAGTAGACGTTTTCAGCCGCAACCCGACCGTCGTCGGTGGAGAGTTGGCAGCGGACGAAATACGCCGGGGTAAGGCCCGGAATCCGGGGAACAGACATTGCGACCAGCGATGAATTGGAAGGAACATTGATAGCGGTTTCGTTCGTGTACTTGCGGCTGCCATCCAGGTTGTAGAACGAAATCGACACGTTGCCATGGAGAGGTTCTGAGGTGAGATTTACCGCGTACACTCGTCCCGTGCTGCGATCTCCGGTGGCGTAGTAATCCCACACAACCGCTCTCGGGCGCAGCGCCTTTTTTGCGCCAAAATAACCGCCACCCTGCTTGAAGTAGTAGTCGTACATGTGCCCAAAAGAAGATGGCCAAGGGCTGTTCATCATCCAGTGCATCAGCATTTTGCGATTCGACCAGTGGGTCGCGTAAGTCTCGTATTGGGCGCGAACGTCTTCGTAATAGGCCAGCTGGGCCTTCTTCGTGAACTCCTCGAGGTTCTGGGATGGACCATAGCGGTGGTCCAGGGCACGGGTGATGTTGGCCAATGTGCTGTTGCCGCCCTCATTGCCGCCCGCATGAAAAAACCAGTAATCGTTTGGCGGCCAGAGCTTGTCGGCGGGAATGTACCTCCGCAAACTGTCTGACGGCGGAATAGTTTCGTTATCGCCCTCCTCAGCCGAGGAGCCGCGCGCCGGACCATACGTATCGCTGAACCAGTAATAGGGAGGACGCCACACATAGGGGCCGAGCATGTGAATACCGCTCCAGAAGCGGTTTCTCTCGGCCACTGTGTCCACGATGGCGTTCTGCCAATGCAGTTCTTTTTCGATCTGATGGTAATCGTTGAGAACGGTGTCCGGCGGCAGGCCGTCGCTGCCGTTCGCCCATAGAATCACCGACGGGTGTGCCCTCAGTTCCCGCAGCCGCGAGCGTAAGCTCTGGCGTGCAATCCACTGGTCCTCGGCGCTCCACAGGTTCCAGTGTTCCCACTGCATGCAGCACATCCAACCCAGCATGACGGCGATGCCTTCGCGATCGGCGCGCTCGATCATGCTGTCGTCGGCAATTTTCAATTCCCAGCGGATCAGGTTGAGCCCAAGGTCCTTTATGTAGCGGATGTGTGCGGCATCCCGCTCCGGGTCACTCCGGAAGAGCAGGTCAGGTGTATACGCGGCCCCCCGGATGAGGTAATCGCGGCCGTTGATCTGAAGGTAAAAGTTGCCGCCGCCGGTGCCGATTTGCGGAAAGCTGTTGTCATGGTCGCGACGCTGAACGATCTTCCGAATGCCGAAATCAATTTCCTGCGAGTCGGAGATTTTGCTATCCGTTTTGAAGTCGAGTTTAAGGTGATAAAGATTCGGTTTACCCCATTGGTAAGGCCACCAGAGATCGGGACTCGAAACCGTGAGCTGAGCCATCTCATCCGGCGTAAATGCCGTCTCCTTAGTTTCGTCGGCGAGCAAGGAGACTTGCTTTTCGACAACAATGGTTGGTTTTCCAGGACGCGAAATTTCCCCGTGGAGTATCCCGGAGACCGGCCGGCCCGTGTGGTTACTCAGGTCGCAGTACACGGTGAGCGTTGCCGGACTGAGGGCGGGTAGGGGCAGGTCGGTCGCGACGTATGGATTGCGCACGGTCACCGGGCCGGTCGAACTCAGCAAGACTCGCTTCCACACGCCGGCATTGCGGTCGGGCACGAAAGGAATGTTGATGCCATTCGCGGCATCGTGATAGCCGATGTACTTCCAATTGATCCAATCGAGCCAGCTGTCCGCCAATTCGACGGGATGATCGCCGACCAGAATGCCGTTTTCCGTGAGCAGGTCGCGTTCGGGAGTCACTTTCACGGCCAGCACGTTTGCTGTACCCGGCTTGATTTCCTTCGTGACATCGAACTCAAGCTGGTTGTACATACCGACTGCTTGCGAGTTGTCGGCGACCCTCATGCCGTTCAGCCAGATGTCAGCTCGGTAGTTGATGCCCTTAAAGATAAGCGAGTAGACCTGCTGGTCCGCCGGTGCCGTAAATGTAGTCCGATACCACCAATCCTGCCTCCACAAGTCGCCTGCCGTGGTGAGGTTCATTCCGTAATACAGGTTCTTGTAGACTCCGTTGTCTTCAAGAACCTGCAGTACGGTCGCCGGCATACGCTGAATGGGATACCACTTCGAGTCATCGAAGCCCGGCTGCGACACCGCCGAGTCGTCGATGTTGCCGGCCGTTGCCATCCGCCAGCCAGTCCGAAGTTCGATCAGGTTCGAAGATTGCCCTGCAGCGACCGGCTGCGCCAATGTCAACAGGGACAAACAGGCCGCAAGTAAGAACTTATTCCTTCGCTCGATTCGTGTTTTCTGTTCCGTCTGTGCGTCTCCGTTCTATTGCGGCTTAGAACAATAGCTTCACCCCAAACTGGATTTGGCGCGGCGCTCGCGCCGCCGTCAGGAATCCGAACTGGGACGTGCCCAGCACGGTGCTGTTGTTGGACTCCTGCGGACCCGACTGCGACAGCAGGAAGTTTGTGTGGTTCAGCAGGTTGAAGAATTCCGACCGAAACTCCAGGTGAAAGCGCTCCGAGAGTCGGAAGGTCTTGAACAGCGACGTGTCCCAGATCACATACCCTGGTCCCTGCAAGGTGTTCCGGCCCACATTGCCGAAGGAACCTAGGGGCGGGTCGGTGAACGCGCAGGTATTGAAGAACGTGCCGGGAACGCACGGCCTGGCGGTCGGGTCTCCGATCTGGTTCGGTCGCTCGGAATTGCCGCCCGCTCCGCCGTCGGAATTGGAGAAGTTCCCATTGTCCGTCACGCTGAACCAATTACCGGAGGAAATGGTAGCCACGCCCGCCACTTGCCAGCCGCCCACCACGGTATTAAGCGCGCTGCCTGCCTGTCCGGCGAGGCGCTTTCCGTGCCCGATCGGCAGTTCATAGATATAGCTGAAGACGGCCCGGTGACGTACCCCGAAAGACGAATTGCCGTACTCCGATTCCGGGTGGCGGAAGTCGCGGAAATCATCGTTGTTTTGCGACCCCAGGTTCGCGTTCGACGCATTGTCGATCGAATGCGCCCAGGTGTAGGCCGCCATGAACGAGAGGCCGTGGGAAAAGCGCTTTTCGGCTCGCAGCTGCAGCGAGTTGTAGCTGGACGCCCCGGTTGACCGGAACCAGTTGATACCGGTGTCGATCAAGGGCACTGGCCGCCGCGGGGCAGTCGGCGCCGTCGGATCCGGCGTGGGCAGCGCCTGGTTGCCGTTCAAGAAGGTGTAGAGCTTGTCGCCTTTGGAACCCGCGTAGCTGATCTCGAATACGGTATTGAAGCCCAGCTCGCGTTCGATCGACAGATGCCATTGCTGCATATACGGAGTTGTGAGATTCGGGTCGATCGAGTACAGGGTCGGAGTATTAGGATCGACCAGCGCATTCGCCGGGAAGCCTTGATACAGGAAGTTGATGCCGGGAAGGGCGCAATTCAAAGCGGGACTTGCCGACGGACCCGGACAGGGATTGCTGAACGACTGCGTCACAAAAAAAGGTGGGTTGAATCCTGCGCTGGGGTTGGAATAGGGCCCGTTTTCCTCGCCACCATAGAAGATGCCGTAGCCGGAGCGCAGAACCGTTCGCTCGGTCAGCTGGTAAGCTAATCCAATGCGCGGGGCGAAATTGTTGGCGTCGAGATCGACCAAGCCTCGGCTGCCGGTGGGGCTGATCCGGATTTCGGAGGCCAAGGTTGGCGTCAGCTGCATGGTTTGTCCTTGGGGAACGATGATCGTCGGGTTAGTGGGATCGTTCAAGTCAAAGGTGCCTTGCTGGTCGTGCGCCTCCTTCACCGTGGTGAAAAGTTCATACCGAAGGCCAAGGTTCAGCGTCAGTTTTGAGGTAACCTTCCAGTCGTCTTCCCCGTAGAACGAGTGCACGGGCCGCCGATAATCGACATTATGTAAGTTGTTGATCGCCCCACCGTCGGAGAGCCCCGCCAGGAACGAGGCGAACCCTGAGCCGCCGGTGAACGGCGCCGCTGGGTTGTCCGTGAAACCATTGCCGAAGTCCAGTGTGCCGCGCGATTCGGCCGGCTGGAAAATCGTAAACTGCTCGCGGCGTATTTCGGTGCCGAACTTCAACGTGTGCGGGCCTTTGACCCAGGTGACGTTGTCCGACACGCTGTAGGTGTTCTGAATTTCCAGGGAAGGCAAGAAGGTCGGGCTGCCCAGTTGCGGTGCGTCGCTGAAGGTCAGCTGGGGCAGGCCACCATTTTCGGGACCGAAGGGCACGCCGGGAAAGCCAAGGAGCGCGGATACATCCCGGTTGTAATTGAGCTGGAACCGCCGCGAGTGAATCCGGTTGTATCCCAGCCGAAACTCGTTGATCAGTTCCGGACGGAAGACATGGGTTTCACTCACGGCCACACTGCGGTACGCGTTGTCCTCGTCGCCGCTGAAGAACCCACCGCCGTCGGCGTAGCCGGGGAAGGAACCGGGAATAAGGCTGGGCTGGTCTTCATAGCTGAAGCGATAGAACGAATTATCTTTCTCGCCGAATTTGTGATCCACCCGCACATCGAAATTGTTTCGCGTTTCCTTCCGCACGGGATTGGCAGTGAAGTTGATCGCCGGGTTATTGAAGACGTTGGGCTCCGGATACAAAGCCGCCAGGCGCAATGCCAGCGGATCCAGGAAACCGCCATTGGGGGATGATGGGTTGGCTGGAATGATGTTCACGGGCAACCCGCTTGACGGGTCATAGCCGAAAGGCACACCGCAAAGGCGAGGTGGCATGACGCTAACAACCTTTGTCGACCGCGTGTCGAAAATCTCCCCGTTGTAAGTGGGCTTGCCGTTGCAGTCAACGGCTGGATTGCCATTCGGATCGAGGGCCTGAGTCGTGTAATCAATTAGTTCGGAAAAGTCGCCGGTCCGCTCCGCCAAGCTGGGCAGAAGGAATGACTGGGTTTGGGCCTGGCGGATGCGCAAGCCTTCGTAATCGACGAAGAAGAACGTCTTGTTCTTCCAGATTGGACCGCCAAGCTTGGCGCCGAACTGGTTCTGCTTGTAAGGCGGCGTTCCCTGGTTGGCAAGGTCGAAATAATTTCTGGCATCAAATTTCTCGTTGCGGACAAACTCCCAGGAGCCGCCATGGAGCGAATTCGTTCCCGACATGATCGCGGCGTTGACGATTGCGCCGTTGCCTCGGCCGAACTCGGCACTGTAGGCGTTAGTCTGAACTTTGAATTCCTGCAAGGCCTCGACGGACGGTTGGATCACATAATTGGTTTCGTTGAGCAGGTCAGGAAGGTTCGAGTTGTTATCAATCCCGTCGAGAAGGAAGTTGTTCTGCAGTGACCGGCCGCCGTTCGCGCTGAAGCCGAAGCTGTTCTCGTCCCGTGCGCCAGGCTCACTGGGCGCAGTACCGGCTGTAAGCAAGGCGAGCTGGGCGAAATTGCGGCCGTTCAGGGGGAGATTCTCGACCCGGTTCGTGTCTATCACTTGGCCAAGCTCAGAGGTCTCGGTTTCCAGCAGGGGAGCGGCGCCGGTCACCTCGACTGACTCGGCCGCCTGTCCAACTTGCAACCTGAAGTTCACTGCTATGCGCTGCTGCACGTCAAGGTTCATGGGCGTCGATACGGCTTTCCTGAACCCCGCGTGTTCCACGGTGACCGTATAGCGCCCGATCTTCAGTGCGCCGGCCACGAACTCGCCAGAGCTGTTTGTCCGGGTGGCGAACGTGGTTCCGTGTTCGACATCAGTGACCGTGACCTTGGCCTCTGGTACAACCGCACCGCTTGGGTCTGTCACTGTGCCCACAATCGTTCCAGCATCTTTCTGCGCTGACGCAGGAGTACCCAGGGCGAAACACACCACTGCCAAACTGAGGGTGACTCGGAACGCGCGCGGTGCCGATGAGAGGGGAGCAAAACTCAAGGTAGGCCGGGTGGCAGCAGGTCTCATAAACTACTCCTTCAGGGAAGTCGGACTGGTTTTAGCAGGATGCCCAGCTTCGCTTCCGTTGTCCAACCTCGTCTCCAGCGCAAGTGGGATCGTATGCCAGCGGAGCCCTTTTTGACCGCTTTGTACTTTCGATTATGTCCTTTGTCAAGTGCGATTTCGGTGAGTTGTCGATTTCGGCGAGTGCGATTTCAGCGAGCGGCAGGAGGCGGGCCATGCTGTGCGCAGGGGCAGGGCTGCAAGCGAGTGGCTTCGAGAGCCGCTACTATTGGCCCCAAGTCTCGGTGCAGAAAGAGTTGGACCCGCTGATGGTCAATCTCTCGGCGGCCGAAATTCCGCTGGCGCTTTTGCGCCAATACCCGCCCCAGCAGTACGAAGCAGTTCGCGAATGCCAAAACCGTCCCCTAAACCTGGTTGAGGACCAAAGACGGCCGCTGCTCGATATCGATCAGGGTGCTTGTAGCGGCAGGCGGTTCGGTTCGTAGGAGATCCACGCCGGCAGCGCGGCGCCAAATTCTGTTCGGATTACCGCCCTTCCGCCGATTCCGCCGATCCGAACGTTGACACGGACGAGTCTCCATGTATTAGGATTCGTTGCTTTTCCTTTCAATCTCTCGCGAGCGTCGATCTCCCCGGCACCGCGTGAGAGGGAAGCTCACAATTATGACGCGTATTCGCATATTGGCATTCACCCTCGTTCTCCTGTTCACCGTCGGTGCAGCAGCGCAAAGCGGCCGCGGGCTGGTGAGAGTCCAGAATTCTGACCTCGTCATCGAAGTCAACCAGGCGGACGGTACGTATTCCATAAGAGCCACGCAAGACCGGACTCGATTCGTGGCTGCCAGGATCGGGGCGAAGATCAATGGCCAATGGGTCTTCTCGACCGAGTACCCGAAACATGCGGCCCTCGCTTCGGAGGTGGCCGACATCCTCGGCCAGAGCTCGCAAATATTGCTGACGAATACGGGGTTGGCAGGTCAGCCGGACGTCATTTGTGCCCTGCGATTGCACAGCAATCCAGCGTACGCCGACATACAGGTTGAGGTTTGGAACACGAGCGACCGGGCGGTTAGCGTGCAGGGCATTCGCGTTCTCGATGCGTCAAAATCGCCGGCAGTGAACCTGGGCGGGCGGGAATTGAGTGACCGAGTGCTGTCCGACAGCTGGAGCGAAGACCGGCCTGCCATGCGCATTCACGACCTGGCTGACGCGCCGGGAGGATTGCATCGTGGAGTCGGCAGTCAGCTGATCTATAACCGTGACGTGAAGAAAGCGTGGTTTGCGGGAGCACTGACGTCGGAGAAATGGATCACGGTATTGCGCTTACGGGTAGACCCGAAACAGGCCAACAGCGTTGGTTACGAAATTGATTCGACCGGCACGACCGAACTCACCCAGGAAAACTCGCTGGCCAACTCGGGGCCGGAGGACCGGATCGAGTTGAGCCTGCCGGTCGGCGCGGGAGAACATCTTTCCTCCGAGCGCGTCATGCTCAGTTTTGGCCGTGATTACCACGCCCTGCTTGAGACCTATGGTGACCTGGTTCGTCGCCTGCATCATGCCAGGACAACCGCCCCAACACCGATCGGCTGGTGGAGTTGGACGGCGTACTATTTTGGCCTCAACCAGGACACTGCGCTGACCAACGCACAGTTCCTCTCCCAACACCTGAAAGACCAAGGGTATGTTTTTTTCCACATTGATGAGGGTTATCAGTACGCGCGCGGCGAATATGGCACCGCGGACGCACGGAAGTACCCGGCGGGGATGGAACGGCTCGAAGATAACGTCCGACGGCTCGGGCTCATACCCGGCATTTGGACTTCTCCTTTCCAGGTGTCAGAGCGGTCGTGGGTCTACCAGAACCACAAAGATTGGCTGGTTCATAACCACCAAGGGGAACCGATCCGCGCCGGTCGTGTGACGAAGGACCCGGAAACCAAGAAGAACCTCGATCAATTATTTGTTCTCGACACCACGCATCCCGGAGCCCAGGAGTACTTGCGAGAAACCTACACGAAGGTCGTCCGCGAATGGGGCATCCGGTACATCAAGCTTGATTTCATGGAAGACTCGGCGGTGGAAGGTGTTTACCACCGCCCCAACACAGCCGCTCTCGAGGCGCAGCGCATTGGATTGCAAGTTATCCGCGAGGCGGTCGGAAACGACGTTCTACTCGATAAGGATGGGAGCCCCATGCTGAACCCGGTGGGGCTCGTCGATTGCGGGCGCATTTCCGTGGATACGGGACACACGTTCGAGGCAAGCAAGGAAGCTGGTCCCGGTATTGCTGCGCGCTACTACATGAACCGCAACTTCTTTATCAGCGATCCAGACGCGTTCTCGGTTTCTCGCCAGGCCGTAGTCGACGAGGAGTGGCATGGCGGCAAGCGGCCTTTGAGTCTGGATGAGGCCAAGGTCTCGATTGCGCTGTCGGCTGTGTCCGGCGGAATGTTTGAGATTGGCGACGATCTGCCGACGCTGTTTCTCGACAACGACAGGATGGCACTGGTTGAAAATCGCGATCTGATCGACATCGCACGATTGGCGCGCGCGTCCAAGCCTCTCGACCTGATGACCTACGCGCCTGAGGACGGGATGCCCAGCATCTTTTTTCTGCGGGAGAGCAAAAGGCAATCGCTCCTGACAGTGTTCAACTGGACGGAGCACACCCGTCAGCACCAGATCGCGATCAATGAACTAGGCATCGGCCCAATGCCTCACGATCAGGTACTGGATCTATTCGCGCCGGACCGGCCGATTGCGGAAAACACAGCGTCCGTCGATTTGGAGCTGCCGCCCCACTCGGTCCGCATGCTGAAGATCGTCAACACGGATGTTGCTGCTGCTGCCCCGGCGATCAAGGTGCATATTCCGGACGAGCCGAAAACCGGAGTACCTGTCGAGTTCTCCGCGACCGCGGACGATCAAGGTGTCCCGGCGATCGCATACATCTGGGACTTCGGTGACGGCACCACCGCACGCGGCGCATCCCTACGACATCCTTTCACGCACGACGGTAGCTTTGAGGTTCACCTTCGGGTGGACGGAATCGAGGGCGTGCCGTTTGAAAAGTCATTTCCCGTAACTGTTACTGGGCGAATCGATACTCGCTTCCACCCGGAACAGTTTCAGAGACACGCTCCAGAACCATAGCCGGAGGCTGTTGCTTACATGTTCTGTAGAAACTGGACGATCTTTCTTGTTTGCCTTATAAGTTTGGCTGGTGTCGCGTTCTGCCAATCAACTCAGCAGCCTCCCACTCAGCCGCAGGGCGAGATTGGCTATTCGGCCCCCGGGGCCGAACAGAACAAAACGCTGCTGCTAAGGGATTTTCATCCTGTATCCATGCTGCATGCTCCCGTCCATAACGTCGACCGGGCCAAGTACTACGTCATCGACGTACACAACCACGTCAACGATGCGCGGGGCATCGACGAGCACATGGATCCGAAGCGCGTGGTCGAGATCATGGATGCGACGAATGTGAGAACGGTCGTCATCCTCACCGGCATGTGGCGCGACAAACTGCAGAAAGTCATTGCTGAGATGGTGAAGCCCTATCCGGGACGGTTTATGGTCTTCACGCAGATCGACTGGAGCAAGATCGACGACCCCAGTTTCAGCCAACAAATGGTGGAGCAATTGGATGATGCAGTCGCGCGCGGCGCTCGCGGTCTGAAGGTGCTGAAGGACCTCGGCCTGGGCGTTCGCGACAAATCGGGCAAGCTGCTTGCTGTAGATGATCCGCGGCTCGATCCCGTTTGGGAGGAATGCGGCCGGTTGGGCATCCCTGTATCCATCCACGTGACCGATCCTGAAGCTTTTTTTCACTCCGTCGACAACACCAACGAACGGTATGAAGAGCTGATCGAGCATCCGGACTGGAGTTTCTACGGCCCGCAGTTCCCGAGTAAGGAATTGATCCTGGCGGCGCGGGACCGCATGTTTAGAAAGCATCCGCACACGACGTTTATCTCACTGCACATGGCGAATTGGCCGGAAAACCTCGACTACGTGTCGCATCTGCTCGATACGTTGCCCAATGTGAATGTCGAATTCGGAGCGCGGGAGGCTGAATTGGGCCGCCAGCCCCGGCGCGCCCGTGAGTTCTTCATCAAATACCAAGACCGGATCATGTTCGGCACCGACAACGGCATGGATGAAGCCATGTACCGCAACCATTTCCGCTGGCTTGAGACGGGCGATGAATATTTCGATTACTGGGGCTATCCGGCGCAGGGCCGCTGGAAAATTTATGGAATGGAATTGCCAGACCGGGTCCTGGAGAAGGTCTACCACAAGAACGCAGAGCGCATCTTCGGCCAGTTTCGCGGCTCAGCGAAAGGGAAGTGAGACAGAGGCTCTAGGCTATCAACTGTTAGGTTTTTGACACTGTCCGTTCGCGCTCGCTAGCATGCCCTCGCGGCACAACTCGCCGACGTTTTTCCTGCCCAATTTGAGCCGCTCGCTCCACCTGCGCATATTCGTATGCTCGTACACCCCTAAGCCGAAGTTCCATTTAGAGAGAACGGTGGTTCAGCTTGTCCGAAGCTTTTGGGCAGCCAGTTGTCTGAGCCGCTCGTTATGCTGGCGAAGGGCAGCCTGCAGTTCCTTAGATAGTCGGGCCGAGTTCGTCATCAGGAGCTCTGACGGCCTTAGCGCACAATTGACGGATATGGTCTTCTAAAGCGGCCAAGAATTGTTACGCCGCCACAGTACGCAAGCAACAAAAAGACAAAAAGATCATATATACCCATTGTCTGCGGCTTGGACAGCTTGAGAGATCAGGGTTGGCTGCGAGCTTGCCCGATCACCTGAGATCCAACGGGGACGGGGCTAAAAGCAGAGGGGTCAACAGCCGAACGACGCGCAGCAGGATTGTGCGTGAGGCTGTTTTGGCGCTGCAGATAGGTTGCCACGCCTTGATAAAGGCCCTCAGCCAAACGCTCGCGGTACCCGGCTTGTCTCAGAAGCTGCTCGTCCGAGGGATTGCTCAGAAAAGCGATTTCGGTGAGCACGGATGGCATATTCATTCGAGTCAAGACCACAAACGGCGCACGACCCACGCGGCCGTTCTGCGCGCTGCTGGCCGAGCGCTGGATAAACCGGCTGAGAGAGTCTTGAATGTCTTCGGCAAACATCCTTGATTCTTCCATCTTCTTTTCGTCGAGCCCAATCTTCTTCATCAGTTCGAACCGGTCCGAAACCCTTTCTTGAGCCATTGCATTTTCGCGTGCGGCGACTGCCATGACCTCCGCGCTTCCTGAGAAGTCAAAGTAATAAGTCTCGATGCCTCGAACCGCGGGAGAGGGGCCTGAGTTCGCGTGAATCGACAAGAAAAGGTCAGCCTTTATGTCATTCGCAATGTAGGTGCGCTCTTCGAGGGGGATAAACATATCCCTGATTCGCGTGAAGATGACGTCCGCGTTGGGGAGGCGCTGCTTGATGATCCGCCCCAGCCGCAGCGCAACGTCCAGACAAAGCTCCTTCTCCGTTAAGCCCGTGGACCCCGTCGTGCCTTTGTCATGGCCGCCGTGACCCGGATCAAGCAGAATGCGTACGATCTTCGCTTCCAGCATGCGCGTCTGAAATGACTGCGCAGATCCAGCATCCGCCGCCGGAAGACTGTCAGCGGATGTTGAGCTGGCGGGCATGGGGCTTGAAACCAGCGGACTCGGCAGAGGCGATACAACAGGAGCCACTGCCGCACCAAGCGGGTCCTCTGATTGTCGGCTCGCTCCAACCTTGAAATAAAAGAGTAAAAGACAGGTAACGAGAACCGCTACGCCAAGAGCCAAAGCGCCCAAGGTCTTGGCCGCAAAGCTCCCACTCGAAACCTCCAGATAGGGAACCACGGGCACGCGCTCGAGCGCGAGAGTTGCCAATGGTACGGCCTGGGACGTTTTCTGCTCGCGAGAAACGGCGCCTGGGTCAACGACGGTGTTCTCTCCCCTGCTAGAAGCTGGCTGCTTTCGTTCCGGCAAGCCGTCTCGCGCGATGCTTGGATTACGCAGCCGATTGGGCCGCCCCAGATTCGTGACGACCGTGCCGGGATAAATCGCGGATAAATCAAATCCGGGATCGCCTATCGGTGCCTGCGTCACGGAGGAAGTCTCCTGCCGGGTGCCCATGCACTTCGGCTCCAAGGGATTGATTTCGAGGTCATTCAGAACTTGGTCCACGATATCGAAATCGATTTGCTTGCGTCCTGCAGCGCATCCAGCAAGTAGAGCATTGAAGCAGAGGTTGTTAATGTTCCGCGGAATGCCTTCGCTGCGTGCAAAAATCCGTTCCAGAGCCTCGTTGGAGAAGAGCGGTGCTCCTGCATAACCCGCTACCTGAAGCCGGCGTTCGATGTACCTGATGATTTCTTCTCGCGTAAGTGGCTCCAAGCCGGACAAGATTGATATGCTTTGTCTAAGCTGTGCCAGGCTCGGGCTCGACAGTTTCTCCGCCAACTGCGGCCGGCCGACGAGAACGATTTGCATCGGCTTGGTTCTAGGTGCCTCGAAGTCGGATAGAAGCCGGACCGTTTCCAACACGGAGTTGTCAAGGTTCTGGCCCTCATCAATGATTACCACAAGGCGTCGGCCAACCCGCAGCTCAGCCGCCAGAAGCTGATTCAGTCTCTCGTGCATGCTAACGGCATCTAGCCCTGCGACATCGATTCCCAGGGAGCGAAATAGGTAGCGCAAGAACTCACGCGAATCACACTGTGTGTGGAAGAGAAAGATTGGACGAGACGTCTGATTTAGTTGCTTTAAAAGCTGGAGCACCAACGTGGTTTTGCCCGTGCCCGGCTTCGCAATGAGGGCCAAGAAGCCGCATCCGGCTTCGAGACCACGAGACAGAGAATTGAACGCTTCGATGTGGGTTCGGCTAGGGCAGATGAAGCGCGGGTCCGGCGTCACGCCGAACGGCTGCTCTTTCAGACGGTAGAATTCCAGAAACATAGCCTTGCTGCCTTGGATTCAGCACGTCCCACGCCATTGAGCGACTGGTGCATCGGGTGCCGATTCTCGAGACAGAGACGGTCGATCACCGAACGAATTTTCTCCGTTGAGCGCATAGAGAACCAGCTCGACCCGGCTCGATAGACCCAACTTCTCAAAAATCCGAAAAATATAGTTTCTGACCGTATGCTCGCTGAGACTAAGCGCTACGCCAATCTCTTGGTTCCTCATCCCCTCTGCTACTAGACGAACAACGTCCTGTTCGCGCGGGGTGAGCAAAGCATTTCCGTTTGACTTATAAATCTGAAATGGTCTCAATTTGATGATCTGTACGAGGAGAGACTCCAATTCAGTATTGCTAATCCAAATTTGTCCTTCATGGACGCGGCGGATACACTTCGGGAGGGTATTGAAGGAGTTGCCCCGGCAGAAAATACCTCGCGCGCCGGCACTGAAGGCACCGACGACGAGGTCGCGTTCATCGGAATCCAACAACATCACTGATGGGATTTTCAGATTCGAGGCGAGCAACTGATGCACAACCTTGAAACCAGCGAGTCGACCATCTTCCAATTGGGCGCTGATCACGGCAACGTCGGGTCGAGAGTTTTTCAGTTCGAGAAATACCTCAGAGGAGCTCCCGGCAAATGCGCGAATGTCCAGCTTCTTACAGTAGCGCTTTAACGCAGCTGCAGTCGATTGCGTACTCATACGAGTGGCGTCCGCGATACAAACGCGGACGCGATAGGAAACGTGCCCGTATATCCCAAACATGCAAGTCCTCAAAATTATGTTGTGTTTGAAGGCTAGGCAAATCCGAAAGTCCTCAAAATTAGATCATCTTAATGTTTGAAGGGGCTAGGCCAACTTTTATAGCAATACTCAGTGTCAGAAAGCAAGAGAAATTTGATAAGTTTAATCCGTGATGATCGTAAGAAAGTGTGATTCGAAGTCCTGATACCAATGCCGACGCACATACCCGAAGCCTGCCGCAGCCAAAAGGTGGACACGATCCACGCACCAACGACTAGGGCCGATGGTCCGCTTCGATAGGTTTTTTCTCCTGCCTTAAGCGTCGAGTGGATAGAAGAAGTTCCGAACTCTGAAGCAGATAGCACATGCTCCAGCTAGAGGGTCGTGTTGTACCCTGTTGTACTCCCGGCGACACGGATAATGACAAAAGACTCTAAAGAGCATGAGCCAAAGGTACTGGGCACAATAGCCATGCCGATTCCCACAAAGAGATTCAAAACAGACTGTGACTTTCTGCCTCTTGTTCCCCCGCAGCCCACTGAGTAGTCTTCAAAAGCGAATCCAGAAAAACGGGGTACTTCACGATTGAGGCAATCAACAAAACGGAATGTTCGTAGCGCGAATGGAGCTCAGAAAACGAGTTCGTCATCGACTTGCAGTCGACGCCGTGTTCACTTGGCAAGGCGCCGAGGACAGTTGGTTGCACGGAGAAGGAGTAACTCGGGACATCAGTGTGGCGGGAGCTTTCATATTCAGTTTAACGTGCCCGCCGGTGGGGGCCACAATCCAACTCGACATGTTACTTTTGCCGCTCGATAGCGGGGCGCGGAGTCTCCGGCTGAAAACAGAAGCGGCCGTGATTCGAGTCGAGCACGCAAGTGCTGGTGCTAACGAAGGCTTCGCAGTTGTTCTTGGAGAGCTGAACCTAGGTGAAGGCGCGAATGTTCTGGGTTTCAGCCAGAGAAATCGCCAATGAGGGGCAACGAAAAGCCACTGGACAAGCTTAGGAGTGCTCGCGAGTTAGTTTGTCTCCTGCACGTGCAGTACCTCGAGACACCGTGACGTGGGGGGGAGCACGGTGCAGGATCTGGCGGCGACCGAGGCGCATTTCATCCGCTTCGATCGCAACGCAACTGTGGGCAGCAGAAGGCAAATTTCCTTTACCGGATTACAGGGAAGAGTGCCCTGTAAGTCACAGGGCGGAGCTTTATGCTTTGTAGATCGAACTCGCACGGAAGTCCTCTCGACTCTCGGCTCGATTGGTACGCGATTTACACGCGTCATCAACATGAGAAGACGGTCGCTCGGATTCTCACAAGCAAGGGATTCGAGACCCTGCTGCCGCTCTACTCTGCTGTGCACCGCTGGAAGGACAGGACAAAACTCCTCTCTTTACCTCTGTTTCCTTGTTATGTATTTATTAAGGGAGGTTCTGAGCGCCGCCTGGACATAATGACGACACCAGGGATACATGCCCTAGTATCGACCGCTGGTCAGCCAACAGCTATTCCAAACGCCGAGATCGAGGCCATCCGGCGAGCTATCGAAAGCGGTGCCCCCGTCGAACCGCATCCCCTCTTGAAATGCGGCGAATGGGTAAGAGTCAAATGTGGTCCCTTGGAGGGAATTCAAGGAATTCTCGTGCGGAAGAAAAATCTTTATCGGCTGGTACTTTCCGTCGAGATGTTAGGAAAAGCAGCTTGCGTCGACATTGATGCCTTTCTGGTTGAGAGACTGAACGGCGCGCCCTCGAAGGTTAATCGCCCTTACTGCCAATCACAAACCGCCCAGGCCTACGCCGCTTAGAAATAAATTGTAAATGCGGTTCCGATGCAGGCAAAACAGTCTTTCGCTCTCCGCACCACAGCCCGTTTTACTAAGGCGTGCTGATTTTTTCGCCCGCATAGGCGGAACAAGTTCTTCTCTGCAGTGGCGGCTTGCAAGTAACAGAGCATCCTAATGATAAGCGTAGTCGCTGTATTAATCCTGATCAGTATTTGGATAGGCTTTTACGCCCTCGCAAAACAACAGGGGCGAATCCTGCTGCGTTTGGACCAAATCGAGGATAGGGCGAAAGTCGCGGGAACCGGGCCAGAGAATCTCAGTGACCAAACTGAACCGGATGGACTTCCTCTCAAGAGCCCATTCCCCGCGTTTAAGTTTCCCGACCTTAGGGGAAGAACCGTCGCGCTTGGGGACTTTCGCGGCAAGCGTGTCTTGCTGGTCCACTGGAATTTCGAATGCGGGTTCTGTGAGTCCATTGCTCGAGAGTTGGGCCAGCTCGATACCAGTCTCCAGGAGCGGAACGTCCAATTGGTTCTGCTGACCTATGGTAAGTCCGGATCTAATCAAGAACGAGTCGCAGAACATGGCCTGAAGTGCCCTGTCCTTCTCATCACCGATGAGGACAGGCCCGCGCCTTTTGCTAATCAGGGCACACCGGCAGCGTATTTGTTAGATGAGCAGGGGCAAGTGGCCGGGCCATTCGTAAGTGGTGCAGATCGGGTCGTCGCACTGGCCCAGCACTCTGCTAACTGTGAGTCCAGTATTTTTGAGGTCGGCAAACGTCAAATTCAGCGAAGGAAACTTCCTGGGGAGCGGCCACTCTCCGCAAGTCAGATTGAGCGGGACGGGCTGAAGGTCGGGACTCGCGCGCCAGCTTTTCGCCTTCCCGACCTCCAAGGTCGTATGGTTTCGTTGGAAGAATATAGAGGGCGGCGGGTGCTCCTCGTCTTCAGCGATCCTCATTGCCAGCCTTGTGACGAACTCGGGCCCCATTTGGTCCGCCTGCACCGAAACCACTCCAATAACGGCTTGGCGTTAATCCTTGTTGGACGTGGCGACCCAGAGGAGAACCGCCGTAAGGCGGAGCAGCACGGGTTTCAGTTCCCAATCGTCCTTCAGAAGGAGTGGAAGCTTTCGAAGGAGTACGGGATTTTCGCGACCCCGGTAGCTTTTCTGATTCAAGAAGACGGTGTGATTGCTAAAGACGTGGCAGTTGGTGCGGAAGCTATTTTGGCCCTCGCCCGTAACGGGGTGGGTCGATCGGAGGAGGGATCCTATGAGCGCATTTCTTGATGATGTCTCGCGAATCATCGCCAGCCCAATTTCCCGACGACAAACGCTCAGGCTAGTCTGCGGAGCAGTTGGTGGCACCCTATTAGCATCCTTGGGTTTAGGTGGGGCTGCCGGACCCGCACAAGCCTTGGTCACCTGTCCCAAGGGCCAGACCGCCTGCGGCAACCATTGCTGCCCCCACAGTCAGACTTGCTGCGGGAATGGGAAGTGCTGTACGCCGGACAAAGTGTGCTGCGGCGGCCTGTGCTGCAAGGCCGGGCCGTCCCCAAGCACTCCTTGCACCGGGTCGAGTAAGTGCTCGTAATCCAAGCCGCAGGAAGATGCTTGTCTCCGTCGGACAAGGAGAACCCAAATCAACTGCACAGGGTAAATGATCTTGCGGCAGCTGGACGTTGCGCGCATCGAAGTCTCCCTTCGGGGGCGTTCTCGGTCGCTGCCTTTCTTGTTGGCAGTTGGTGCCGTGAGCTTGTTCCTCGCGGCACAAGTGTGGGTGGTTGGGATCGCTTCCTCATTCGAAAGACCTTCAACGGGTCGACTGCTCTTGGCCCTGGACTCAAATGACCCTCAGCTCCAGCACAGGCTCGGGCAAGTCTATAAAGACATCGATCCGGCCGAAAGTGTCCGATGCCTGCGCAGGGCCACCGAGCTAAGCCGCTACAGTCGGCTCTACTGGTCAGACCTAGCCTCAGCGTGTCAATTAGTTAGTGACATGCAATGCGCCGACCAGGCTACGGAACATCTGTTGAAGCTTTGCCCCATGGTGCCCTATTACCATCAGCTCGCAGCCGAATCTTATCTCCGCGAGAACCGGATTGATGAGTCTCTGGCGCAGTTCCGGCGCTTATTGGAACTTGACCCGACATACGCTACAGACGCTTGGGCCGCTCTTGGATCTGTGTTCGATCCCGACCTTATTTTTCAAAAGGTGTTGGCTACTAGCGTTGATTCAGGGGTCCAAGTGGGCTACGTGGATTTCTTGAGTGCCGAAGGCGACAACGACGCAGCCTACCGTATTTGGGGCTTCGTCGCAGCAAACCCTGGGCGTTTTCCCTTGTCTTCGGTTCAGCCCTACCTTGAACGCCTGATCAGTCTGGGCAGAATCGAGGAGGCTGCACATGTCTGGCAGGACCTACAGCGCCTGGCCATTGTTAAAGGTCCCGACGTCAAGGAAAAAGACAACTTGGTCTTCAACGGAGATTTTGAACAGGCGCCTTTAAGTGCGGGGTTTGATTGGCGGCCCGGCCCGGCAAATTATCTTGCTCTGGATTTCGCAGCTCCCGGAGCTTACCACGGTGCGCATTGCCTTCGTGTGGACTTTACAGTTGGTTCTAACAATGAATATGAGCTGGTAAATCAGATTGTGCCAGTCCATTCCAATCGTACGTACTCGCTGAAGGCCTACGTTCGCTCGCAGGACATCACCTCGACTAGCGGCCCTTGCTTGCGCGTGAGTGACGCCCAACAACGAGGATTCGAAGACGCTATTAGCGAGACGACCGTGGGAACGACCGAGTGGCACCCGGTGAGTCTGTCTTTTTCGACCGGGCCTGAAACAGAGTCTGTGCGGCTCTCCCTATGGCGACCTCGTGGCCGGATTTTCCCCATGGAAATCACCGGAAGTTTCTGGTTGGACGCGGTAACCCTCGAATGCAAGGATTGCGCCGTCGAGAAATGACTTCCGTCCGGATCGAGCCCAATCTAGCAGTTGCCTCGGTGGAATCGTTCGACGTTGCTCCGCGCCGACAAAGTGAGTTGGCGGCGGAGCCAGATCCGCTCGCGTTCTCCGTTGCTCGGGTCTTGCTCGTCGCCGCGTTGATCGGCGCGCCATTGGCCTTTGGCGGCGTGATTACCGGGGCCTGGGTTGCGCTGGGGATTGTGGCTAGCCTCTCGCTCATCTTGTGGGCCACAGGCAGCGTTTGGCAAGGGAGGCTCGAATTCGTCTGGTCGCCGCTTTACGTACCCTTGGCGACGTTTTTTCTTCTGGGACTCGCCCAGTATTGGGGGCGGCTTCCACTCGATCGGTCCGAAACGCGCCAGGCTTTGGTGCTGCTGGGGGCGGACCTGGCGTTCTTTTTCCTCGCCGTCCACCTATTGGCAAGCGCTGGCAGCCGGACTTGGCGCTTGTTTGGTCCCACCGTGCTGCTCTTTGCCGGCTCGTTGGGATTGTTTGCGATTCTGCAGATTGTTTCGGGGACCGCCCAGATTTATGGCATGGTGGACACTCCCGGTGATGTCCACTTTGGGCCCTACGTTAACCCCGACCACTTCGCCGGGCTCATGGAAATGCTGATCCCGGTTGCGATCCTCTACATTGTGGGACGGCATCGACGATCTTCCGTTGCGGCCCTGGTGTCGCTGGCTGTTATTGCTACGGTCGCGGTGGCGGCGTTGCTACTTTCCGGCTCCCGCGGCGGCCTGCTCGCGCTGTTCACAGAGATGGCGCTCGTGCTTGCCCTGCTCGGGTGGCGCGCTAGGACCGCTGAGAAACGGAGATTGGCCAAGGCTGCAGCGGCCACAATCCTGGCGGCAATACTGCTATTCTCCTGGATCGACTCCGGCCGGGCCTCAAAACACC
>Ga0209577_10002075_pt1 | contig 19449 bp, 18 predicted proteins | sample GraSoiAngelo_109_FD_185874 | JGI IMG/M metagenome (GOLD analysis project Ga0209577, IMG submission 185874) | Grasslands soil microbial communities from the Angelo Coastal Reserve, California, USA - 14_0903_12_20cm (SPAdes) (version 2) | ecosystem: Environmental > Terrestrial > Soil > Grasslands...
GGCCAGCTGCGGCGCGTAGCCCATCAGCTCCAGGGCCGCGCCTAAAAAGAAGGCGCCGGCCCGTCGCGGCTCCGGGTCGGAGGCCAGCTCGTCCAGCGCCCAGGTCGTCAGCTCGAACAGGCCCTCGACCGGGTGCCGGTCCTCGGTCATCCGCTCCGCCAGCTCCGCGACCAGGGCGGCGTGGGAGGTGCGCTCGAGGTCGGCTTCGATGCGCGGCTTCCGCTTGCGCTCGACCTGGGCGATCACGTCCAGGTTGCGCCCGTGGGCCAGGAGCACGTCGACCTGGCTGTAGACCTCGAGCGCGGAGGCGAGGCGCGACGAGGTCTTGCGGACGCCCTTGGCGATCGCGCCCAGCTTGCCGTGCTCGCGCGTGAGCAGGGTGTAGATCCGGTCAGCCTCACCGTAGTCGAGCTTGCGGAGGACGACCGCTTCGTCGCGGTACGTGCTCAGGCGAACTCGTCCTCCACGGGGACCCGTCGGTGCTCGTCGTCGGGCGGCTTGATGCCGGCTTCGAGCAGGGTCGAATGCGGCCAGTGCTCGTCGGTGGTGACCCGGACCTTGGTGACCCGGGAGCCGTTGACCTCGTCCACCTTCCAGTGGAAGGGCGGGTCTTGGAAGGTGGCCCCGGCGTCCGGGATGCTGCCCAGCATCGAGTTGAGGTAGCCGCCGACGGAGTCGTATTCGTCGCTCTCGGCGATGCCGAGCCCGAGCTTGTCGTTCAGCTCGTCCATCGAGTAGCCGCCGTCCACCACGGCCTCGTGGTCGGAGACGATCTCGAGCGGCTCCTTCTCGGCCAGGTCGTACTCGTCGCGGATCTCGCCGACGATCTCCTCCAGCACGTCCTCCAGGGTGACGATCCCGGCGGTGCCTCCGTACTCGTCGATGACGACCATCATGTGGGCCTTTTTGAGGCGCATCTCGTGGAGCAGCTCGTCGACCTTCTTCTGTTCCGGCACGGCGTTGATGGGCCGCAGCAGGCGCTCGATCCGGAACTCATTGGCATTGGTGCCGCGCACGAACACGCGGAGCAGGTCCTTGGCGTGGACCAGCCCGATGATGTGGTCGATGTCCCTCTCGTAGACGGGCAGCCGGGTGTGGCCCTTGGACTGGATGATCTGGACGATCTCCTCGGGCGTGGCGCCCTTCGCGACGGCCACCACGTCGGTGCGCGGGACCATCACCTCGCGGACCAGCTTGTCGCCGATCTCGACGATCGACTGGATCATCTCCCGCTCTTCCTCTTCGATTACGCCCTGCTCCTCGGAGACGCTGAGCAGCGTCATCAGCTCGGCCTCGGTGACGAAGGCTCTGACATTGCCGCGGCCGGGCACCACGACCCGGCTCACCGCGGTCACGAACCAGAGGACCGGGGCGAGGATGGTCGCCAGCCTGTCCACCGTGGGAGCCATCTGGAGCGCCACCTGGTCGGCGTGGCGCACGGCCAGGGTCTTGGGTGTGATCTCGGCGAAGATCAGCAGGAAGAGCGAGAGCAGAAAGCTGATCCCGAAGTCGGCGGCGGTTCCCAGGCCGTGCGACAGGTGGGGGTGGAGAAGGTCGATCCCGATCAGCGTCGCGGCGGCCGAGGCGATGATCAGGGAGAAGGTGTTGACGATCAGCACCGTCCCCAGGAAGCGCTGCGGATCCTGCTGTAGGCGCTGCAGGATCGCCGCGCGCTGGCTGCCGTCCTCGGCGAGGTGGCGGACGCGGAGCCGGTTGACGGAGGTGAGAGCGGTCTCGGTCCCCGAGGCGATCGCCGCCAGGAAGACGCAGATGACCAATACGAAGAGCTCCACCCAGTTCTGGGTGCTCATCTCAACCTCTTCTTATCGAAACAGCTCCGAAACGCTGCGGTTCTCGTGGACGCGGATTATCGCCTCCGCGAGCAGCGGCGCGACCGAGAGCACGGTCGTCCGCTCGCCTCGCTTCTCGGGCCCGATGGGAATCGAGTCGGTGACGATGACTTCGTCGATCGGCGCCGCCAGCAGCCGGTCCCGGGCGCCGTTGGTGAGGACGCCGTGGGTGACGGCGAAGAGCACGCGACGGGCGCCGTGGTCGCGCAGCATGTTTGCGATCGCGGCCGCCGTGCCGCCGGTGGTGATCATGTCTTCGACCACCACGCAGTCGCGCCCTTCGACGTTGCCGGCCACGGCCAGGATCTCCGACAGGTCCGCGCTCTCGCGCCGCTTGTAGCCGAACACGATCGGCGCCTCCAGGAGACTCGCCATCGTCTCGGCGCGCTTGGCGCCGCCGGCGTCCGGAGCCACCACCGTCAGCTGCTGCAGTCCGCGGGATCGGATGTGGGCGGCCAGGATCTGCTGCGCCGTCAGGTGGTCGGTCGGGACGTCGAAGAAGCCCTCGATGGCGGCGGCATGGAGGTCGAGCAGGAGCAGCCGGTCGGCACCGGCGAGGGTGATGACATTGGCGATCAGCTTGGCCGTGATCGGCTCGCGGGGCTGCGACTTGCGCTCCTTGCGGGCGTAGCCGTAATAGGGGATGACGGCGGTCACCCGCCCCGCGGACGCGCGCCGGAGGGCGTCCAGGATGATGAAGAGCTCCATCAGGTTCTCGTTGACCGGGTGGCAGGTCGGCTGAACCACGAAGACGTCGTGGCCCCGCATCGAGCCCTCGATCTTGACGTCGATCTCGCCGTCCGAGTAGCGGGTGATCCGAGGGTCGGTCAGCGGCACGCCGATCTCAGCCGAGATCTTCTGGGCCAGGTCGCGGTTGGCGTTGCCGGCGATCAGCTTCAGGGCACCCCAGGGAGACGACTCCTCGCTGGCGTACTCGACAGCGGTCGACACTCTTCCGATCACGCCTTCCTCCGTATCTGCCGGGCCGGCGCGCCGGCGACCGTAACGCCGGGCGGCACGTCTTCGAGCACGACCGAGCCGGCGCCGGTCTTGCTCCCCTTCCCAAGTCTGACGGGCGCCCTCAGCAGGGTGTCAACCCCGACGAAGGCGCCATCGCCGATCTCGGTCCGGTTCTTACGGACGCCATCGTAGTTGGCGGTGACGGTGCCGGCCCCGATGTTGACGTTGCGCCCGATGACGGAATCGCCCAGGTAGGAGAAGTGCGGAACGGCGCTGCCGGCGCCGATCCGGCTGCGGTTGATCTCGGCGAAGCTGCCGATGTGGACGTCCTCGGCGATCACGGTCCCGGGGCGGATCCGCACGAAGGGCCCGCAGTCGCTGCGGTCGCCGAGCTTGACCTGACGGAGCCAGGAACGCTCGACCCGACAGCCAGCGCCGATCTGGGAGTCGGCGATGTCGGTGTGGGGGCCGATCGAGCAGCCCTCACCGATCCGGGTGGCGCCCTGGATGAAGGTGAAGGGCTCGATCACCGTGTCGCGGCCGACCTTCGCCTCCGCGGAGACCCAGGTCGAGTCGGGGTCGCGGATGGTGACGCCCGACAGCATCAGCTCCTGCAGCTTGCGCAGCCGGATAACCTTCTCGGCCCTCGCCAGCTCGACCCGGTCGTTGATGCCCAGGGCCTCCTCGCTGTCGGCGATCTCGAAGACCTCGACGTGGTTGAGCGTTCCGACCGCGTCGGTCAAATAGAGCTCCCCGGCCTTGTTCTTGGGCTCGAGCCGCGCCAGAGCCGGCTGCAGGTCCTCGGACCGGAAGCAATAGACGCCGACGTTGATCTCGTCGATCCGCCTCTGGGCGGCGGTTGCGTCCTTGTCCTCCACGATCCTCACGAACTCGCCCTCGGCGTCCCGGATGACCCGGCCGTCGCGGCGGGAGGCGTCGTGAGTCGAGCCGATGGTGACCCTGGCCCGCGCTCGCCGGTGGCGGGCGACGAGCGCCTTGATGGTCTCCGGCCGGACCAGGGCGGCGTCGGCGTTGACCACCAGCACGTCGCCGTCGAGGTTCTTCGCGGGAACCTGCGCCAGGGCGTGGCCCGTGCCTTTGGGCAGCTTCTGGTAGACGACTTCCGCCCGCCGGCCGAGGTGCTCCGCAACCTCCGGCTGGGCGGGGTTGAGCACGACGATGACCCGCTTGACACCGGCCCTGCGGCAGGCGTCGACGACCAGGTCGAGCATGGGCTTCCCGCCCACGGCGTGGAGGACCTTCGGCTTTGACGAGCGGAGTCGGGTGCCGAGGCCGGCGGCTAGGATGACAGCCGTAAGTGGTCGCTGGCTCAAATGGTCCCCCGCTTGGGGGCCTCCAGTTTAAGCGATGCGGCTTTCCACCCCGGATCGGCGCCGTACTGCTGGCGGGCCTCCTCAGCGCCGCCTGCAGCCTCGGCTCGACGGCGGGCCGTTCGAGCCCCACGCCCAGTCCACGCCCCACGGTCTCGGTCAGCCCTTCGCCCGTAGCCCCGAGCTCGTACTGGGTGCTCGCGACCCTCGGGCTCCGGCTTCACCAGGCGCCCGACCCCGCGGCGACGGTGGTGACCGTGCTTCGGCCTGGCGCGCAGCTGGACGCCACCGCGACGCAGACCATCGGGGGGACGACCTGGCTTCACGTCCACGCCCACAGCGACCCGGCCATCGACGGCTGGGTGGTCAACGACCCCGGGCTCATCACCGACATCCCGATGCAGCAACACGACGACGCGAGCCTCGGTTACTCGCTGCTCTTCCCGGCCAGCTGGACTTATTCCGCCGCCGGCGCCACCCAATCGCAGTTCACCTCGGCGGACGGTTCCCTGAAGCTGCTGGTCTCGACGGCGGACACCGTCGCGCACCTGCCGGCGGCGCCCGCCACGGCCGGCAAGGCCGACCATGAGGAGGGGCCGGTCGATGTCTACGGTAAGAGCCCGCTGATCACCTTCTACAAGCTGACGGCCGGCGGCTTCGAGCTCGACCTGAGCCTGCTCTGGGCAGCCGGCCGAGCCTACGGCTTCTCCTATCGAGAGCCGGTGGCCGACTCCTCGCTGCTGAAGCAGATCCTGGCCAGCGTCATCATCCACTGAGCCGCGGCTCGGCCCGCGCCACGGCGGTCCAGCAGGCCAGGCCCGCCGCGGCTTTCATCGCCCCCTCCTCGGTCGACGCCTCCTTGAAGAAGGCGGAGCCGCTGCCGGTCATCACCCAGCCCTCGTCGAGACCGGCCGCGAACTCGGCGAGCCGAGGTTCGACAGCCAGGGCGGCGCGAAGGAGATGATTCCGGCCCCCGCCGCCCACCTCGTCAAACCTCCGATAGACGGCTCCCGTGCTGACCTCGAAACCGGGCCAGGCGATGGCGTACCAGCCGTCCTCGTCCGGCAGCGGCTCAAGTTGCTCGCCGCGACCCCCGGCGATCGCCCGGCCGCCACGCAGGAAGAAGGGAACGTCCGCACCGAGCCGGGCCGCCACCTGGGCCAGGTCTTCGCGCTCGGGGGCCAGCTCACGGAGGACGGCCGCCGCGTCCGAGCTGCCGCCGCCCAGCCCGGCGCCCGGCGGGATTCGCTTCTCGAGCTGGATCCGGACCGATTGCCCGAGCGCGGCGGCCGCGCGAAGGGCGAGGTTCGCCTCATCTGTTGGGGCTTCGAAGCCGGTGACCTCGATCGAAGGTGGCTCCGCCTTTTCCACCATCAGCAGGTCGGCGAGCGATACGGCCTGGAGGACGCTCTCGATGCGGTGGGAGCCGTCGGGGAACCGGCCGAGCACCTTCAGCTCCAGGTTGAGCTTCGCCGGCGCCCGGAGCCGGCCGGTCAATCCAGGGACCGGAGCCCGCTCCGGTAGGCGCGGCCATTGCGCTGGTAGTGCTGGGCCGGCTTTCCGGCCCATTCGGCGGAGGAACCGGAGACCGGCTTTTTGACGGTGGCCGGGACGCCAGCGGCGAGGTGGCCCTCGGGCACTTCCTGGCCTTCCATCAGTACTGAGCCCGCCGCGAGCACGGCGCCGTCGCCGATCCGGCTCCGGTGCAGCATGACCGCGCCGGTCCCGACCAGGGCGCCCTCCCCGACCACGCAGCCCTCGATGCAGGCGAGGTGGCCCAGGCTGGCGTTGCGGCCGATTACGGTCGGCAGGCCCTCGGAGCAGTGCACGATTGCCCCGTCCTGGACGTTGCTGCCCTCCCCCACCTCGATGTAGGACTCGTCGCCGCGCAGGACGGCCCCGAACCAGACGCTGGCGCCGGCGCCGACGCGCACGTCCCCGATCAGCACCGCCGTCGGCGCGATGTACGCGTCGGGATGCACCGTGGGCCGCTTGCCTTCGAACTCGAATTCGGGCACTGAGATCGGTTGGCTATAATCCCATACCGTGATCCCCCCAGCCCGGTGGTCGACCCGTGGCTAAGCGCACCGCGTCGGCGCGCAAGCAGGCACGCGCCACCGTCGGCCGGACGCTCCGGAACCGGTCCGTCCGCTCGGCGGTGAAGACGCGGGTGGTGCGGGTCCGAAAGGCGATCACGGAGCACGCCGAAGGCGTCGTCGAACTCGGGGTGTCCGCCATCTCCAGCCTCGACCGGGCCGCCGGCAAGGGCATCCTGCATCCCAACAACGCGGCCCGCCGCAAGTCCCGGCTGATGAAGGCGCTGGCTGCTGCCGGCGAATCCGCGACCGCCGCCCCCAAGCCAACCCGGACCAAGGCGGCTGCCAAGCCGGCAGCGAAGAAGGCGGCTCCGAAGAAGACCACCGCGCGGGCCACGAAACCCGCAGCCAAGCCGGCCGCCAGGGCGGCTGCTCGGCCGGCCGCTCGGCCCGCCCCCAAGAAGCGCTAGCAGCAGCCCGCTAAAGCCGGGCTAGAACTCCGTCGAGCCCGAGCTCGGCGTCGAGCTGGCCGCTCTTGACCTCCCACTCGTAGGCGAGTAGGGCTTTCAGCCCAGCCTCGAGCCGCGCCCCCTCCACGCTCCCGGCGGCCTCAAACGCCTTCTGGATCCGGAAGGGATGCTCCGACATCGCGTTTTGCACCTCGGCCAGGGATTCGCCCCGATCGCGGCGGGCCCGCACCTCCAGCACCATCGCCAACTGCCGGCTGAGGCGCCAGGCGATGACCGTCGGCTGCTCACCGCCACGAACCAGGCTCCGCGCGACCCGGAAGGCCTCGCCGGTCGGCCGGGGCAGGAGGCTGTCCGTGAGCTGGAAGATCTCCTCCTCGTGGCCGCCCGCCAGCAGCGCCAGTAGCGCGTCCCGGTCGAGCGGGAAGCCGGCCTCGTGATAAGCCGCCAGCTTGCGGAGCTCGGAATCGATGATTCCGAGGTCGGCCGGGCTGGCGCGCTGGACCATGGCGGCGACGCTGGGCGGCAGGCCGAGCTCGCGGGCCCGGTTTGAGGCCCAGTCGGACAGGGTCCGGCCCTTGAGCCGGACGAACTCCCTCGCCATCCCGGACTCGATCGCGGCGGCCGCCTTCAGGAGCGCGCTGCCGGCGCCCAGCCGGCCGCTGACCGTGATCAGCAGGCGGGTGGTCTCGGGCAGGTCCTTCAGCGCGCCGGCGAGTCCGTCGGCCCGGCGCGCGGCCAGCGACCGCAGCGCCACGACCCGGAAGGGGTCGAGGAACGGGAGCTGGCGGAGCGCGTCCCGCAGCCGCGCCGGGTTGATCCCGGACGGGTCGAGCGCCTCGTAACCGAAGTCCGAGACCAGCTCTGCCCGCCAGCGCTCGAGCACCCGGCGGCCCTCCTCCTCGACCAGGAAGGCCTCCTCCCCATGGAGGAGGAGAACCCGCGGGTCGGTCACAGTGCGGGGAGCCACGGGCAGATGTTAGGAGGCTCATCGCAGAGCCACCTGGATGCTGCCTTCCTGGGCGGTGCGGCGGAGGCTGCCGGCGGGAAGGTCTCGGGCAAGCCTCGCGCCGCCGCTCACCAGCAGAACCTTGGGCTGGGCTGCCTTCAGCAGCTCGGGCGCAGGTGCCGACCGCCCTTCGTCGGGGAGGAGCAGGTAGTCGCAGGGGCCGGTGAGACGGGCCGCCGCCTGGAGCTGCGCCTGCGGGTCAAGGTCGCTGAGGTCGCAGAAGGAGGGTCCGCCGGCCAGCGTAAAGCGCAGCGCGAGGTCGGCTGCCCCGGGCTCGTCCGCCGGGGCGCCGGGTTCCGGCGCCAGCACCTCCACCTTCAGCCCGGCCAGGGCCAGCCGTTCGCCCGCCTGGGCCCGAACGATCCGCGCGCCGCGCGCCGCCGCGGAAGCGGCGATCGTCCGCCAGGCTGTGCCGGCCAGGTCCGTGGCGGGCAGTACCAAGATGGCCGCTCCCCGGTCGAAGCTGGCCAGGCCGCCGGCATGAGCCAGCGACGGCGAGGTGATCACCAGGGCGGCAAGGCTGGTCTCCCAGGGCGCGAGCTGCTCGCCGAGGGCGGAGGAGAGCCGTGCCGGGCTGGGACCGCCGTCGACGAGGATGCGGCCGCCCGGGCCCGTCAGCAGCACCGCCTGGCCCTCGCCGACGTCGAGCAGCACCGCCGAGGGGGGCTGGGCGCGCCAGGCCACGACCTCACCGCCGGCGATGGCGATCGGCACGCCCGCAGCAAGCGCGAGGGCCAGCAGCCGGCGGCCACCGCCGGTCCGAAAAGCCGCGATCAGCCCGGCCAGGCCCGAGTAGTAGGCGGGGCCCAACCAGGCTGGGAAGCTGGGGACCGAGATCGCGGCGGCCGGCATAGCGGCCAGGAGGAACGCCACCTGCTCCAGGTAGGCCAGCAGGGCGGCGATCGGGGTCGCCAGCACCCGGCCGGCGTCGGGCAGCCAACCGAAGGGCGCCAGCAGCAGCCCGCCGCCGACCAGGACCGGGAGGAGCGGCAGGACGAGGGCGTTCGCCAGCGGTGCGACCGGAGAAAGGACGTGGAAGGTCGCGGCGGTCAGTGGCAACGTGCCGACCTGGGCGGCGCAGGTGACGGCGAAGGGCTCGCGGAGGACCGCCGGCACCTGCCCCAGGCGGGCCGAGATTCCCGGCGTCAGCAGCACGATTGCGGCGGTCCCCAGGAAGGAGAGCTGGAAGCCGACATCCCAGGCGAGCTCCGGCCGCCAGGCGAGCATCACGGCGCCGACGACGGCCAGCGACGTCCAGACATGGGCCGGGCGGCCGAGGCGGACGGCCAGCAGAGTGAGCCCGCCCATCGCTGCCGACCGAACCGCGGCCGGGGTGGCGCCGCCGGCCAGCGCGTAGAGGCCGACCAGGCCCAGCAGCGGGCCCAGTGACCAGCGGCCGAGGAGCGGAGCCAGGGCCACGCCGGCAAGGCGGGCGAAGACGGCGACCTTGAGTCCGCTCAGGACCAGGAGGTGGACGAGACCGGTTGCCTGCAGCGCCTGTGCCAACCGCGGCGGCACCCCGCCACGGATGCCTAAGACCACCCCGAGCAGGACCGAAGCGTGCGGTTCCGGCAGCACCGACCGGATCGCGGACTGGTAGACCGTGCGAGCCTCGGAGGGCACCTGCAAGGGCGACCAGGAAGCCGGCGTCACGCTGACCCTGGTGGCCGCCAGCTCGAGCCAGACCTGGCGCTGCGACAGGTAGGCGCGGCGGTCGAATCCGGGCCGCTCGTCGGGCAGTCGGAGGCGTCCGGTGACCTCCAGGCGGTCGCCGTAGGCGACGGCGGTGGAACCGCGAGCCCGGACCAGCAGGTTGCCGGCACCGGGGAGCGGCCGGCCGTTCGTCGATCGAAGCGAGTCCGGCTCCAACAGGACCTCGAAGCCGCCCGCGGCCGGTCGCGGATCATCGGCGGCCAGGCCCGAACCGATGACGCTGGCGCCGGCCAGCTGGGCGGCACGGATCGGGAGCGCGGGATCGGCGGGCGGCAGCTCAGCCCGGGCGAGGCCGGCCAGGGCCGCCGCCAGGGCCAGCCCCACCACGAGGGGCCGGATGATCAGGGCCAGGCCGGCGGCGGCCACCGCCAGACCCAGCGCTGCCGCGCCCAGCCAGGGACGGGCGGGCACGGCCAGGACCGCAATGCAGAGCGAAGCCGAGAAGGCGCTGCAAACCACCAACGCCGGCGTCGTCATCCCAGCGTCAGCACCTTCTTGGCGAGCGAGTAGTCGCTCTTGCTCATGCCCAGGACCGAAACCAGCTCGCTGAGGCTCGTCATGGGCCCGTACTGGTCGCGGTAGTCCACGACGGCTTGCGCCAACTCGGGGGTGAAGCCGGGGACGGCGGCCAGCTCCTCGGCGGTTGCGCCGTTGAGGGGCACTTTGGGGGCGGCCGCACCGCCCGCCGCGCCCTTCAGGAAGGGGACCTTGACCTGCTCGCCATCGCGCAACCGCCCGGCGAGGTCGGGAGTCCGCGCCGGGTCGGCGCCCGCGGCCAGGCCGCCGGCGGCGGCGATCGCGGCGTAGACGCGGTCGCCTCGCTGGAGGCGATAGAGGCCCGGGTGGACCACGGCTCCGCTGACGTGCACCAGCAGCCCGGCCGGGGGCGGAACCGCCGGCAAGGCGGCGGCCTGCGGCTGCAAAGACGCCCGCGAACCCGGCGCCGAGGGAGGTGCAAGCGCGAACGCGGCGGCCAGGATGCCGGCGCCGATCAAGGGCGGGACGACGATGAGCAACAGCCGGGGCCAGCCCGGTACCGGACGCAACATTTCGGGCCGCCATTCTCAACAGCCGGCGCCGAAAGCCGCTAGAACCCCGGTTAAGCGCTCCTCAGTGCTGCACCGCTCGCCAGCGGCGGTCCGCCAGCTCTCGGATCCTGCCGCTGCGCCGATCCCATTGGGCCCGGCGGTCAGGTATGGCTCTGCGCTCGACTGCCACGGTCAGCCACCGGCGGCGGCGGTCATGCCTCACCCGGCGCTCCGCCGCACGGCGGTCGTCAGCCTTTCCGATCCGGGTGGCCTGGCCCAGCGCCTCCACCTTCGCGGCGAAGGTTTCGAACTCCTCGATGAGCTCGGCCCCAAGCTCGGGGGCGATGATGCTCACAGCCTCCAGGAACCCACCGGCGCGGTTCATCGCCTTCATCGCGACGACCATCATGCCGGACGGCTGAACGACTCCCGCGCGGTCTTGAGCCGCCCACTCGGCGGCCTGCTCGGCGCTCTCCAGCATGCTCTTGAAACGAAGCGCTGCTCGCTCCAGTCGGTCTTCCACTCGCTGCCTCCTTTGTCCGGCACTGAATGGTTAGGCCCTCGGCACCATGACGGCTTGAGCGAGACGAACTTGCGACAGAGACGATATCTCAATCCCACGCCTCCTTCGTAGACTGGCCGTTGGCGGAACCAACTGGGGAGTGGCCAAGTGGTAAGGCGCCGGTCTTTGGAACCGGTATCGGAGGTTCGAACCCTCCCTCCCCAGCCAGAGGAAACGATCGACCGCAGGGGGTCGGCCGCGGTCAGCCGCTCGCGGGCCGGTCCTGCGCCCGGACGCCGTCCGGCTCGGGGTCAGCCGTCGCGGCGCTCGTGCCGGACCTGGTAGGGAGGGTTCGGCGGCGGAGGCGCCGCCTCGTAGCCAGAGCGCGAGGCAGCCTGTTCCTGCTCCTGCTGGCTGGTCGCGGCCAGCACCTCCATCTTGGCGGTGGCGCCGCGCCCGGTCTTGTACCACCTCTCCCACATCTGGGCTGCGACCTCGCGGCCGCCCAACCCGAAGGCGAGGGCGGCGGCGAGCGCGATGGCTCCGACGATGGCGGTGAAGAGCGTGTCGACCATGGTGGAAGCGATGCCCACCTGGTGCAGGGCGACCAGGACGGCGAAGGTGAGGATCCCGAAGCGGGCCACGACGGCCAGCAGGTTGGGGTTCTGGAAGCCCATCTCGCCGGCGCCGCCACGCACGACGTTGGCCGTGAAGTTGGCGATCAGAGCGCCGATCATCACCACCACCAGCGCCACGACCAGGTTGGGGATGAAGAGGACGATCGAGTTGATCAGGCCGGTCACCGCGGAGAGGTGCATGGCCTCGGCGGCCAGCTCCACGAAGATCAGGCGGATGAACCACTTGATCAGCTCGGCCAGGACCATGGAGGCGCTCGCCTCCCGAGCGCCCGACAGGTGGATGAAGCCGGTCACGCCGGTCCGCTGGGCGACCGTCTCGAAGCCGATGCGGCGCAGCAGCGTAGCCGCCAAGCGGGCCACCAGGTCCGCCAGGAACCAGCCGATGATCAGCAGGATGATGGCGCCGACCAGCGCCGGAAGGAAGGACAGGACGGCCACCAGGGCCGCCGTGACGGAGACGAGCAGCGCCTCTCCGAAGCTGGTTACCTGTGGCATTGGTTCGAGCTCTCCTTTGGGGTGGGCTGCGGCCGGAAGAGCCGAGCCTGACTGGACTAACTCGACTATATAACGTGATGCCTGGACTATCAAACAATGGTCCCCGGCGGGCGCTGAACTCGGACCTTCTTTTTAGATCCGCTCCAGCTCCGAGAGCAGCCCGCGGTAGGTCGCCAGCTGCTCGGCCTCCTCCACTCCGTACCAGGGCACGCTCAGCGCCAGCCGATCGGCGTGGGGCGCCCAGCGGCGGATGCCGGCGGCGACGTCATCGAGCGTGACCGCGGCCAGCAGGTCCAGCACCTTGTCCTCGATCAGCTTCTGGGCCGCAGCACGGCGGCGCTCGGCGATGGCGGTGAGGATCGCGTCGGCTTCCTCCTTGAGTCCCGCGTGATCGAGGACGCGGCGGTAGCCGGGAACGATGTAGGCGGTCAGCTGGCGGGCCAGCAGCTCGCGGGTCGGCGCGACGACGATCGAGAGCAGGACGACGGGTTCCGGACGGCCGGCGCCGGCGGCGCCCCGGGAGAGGGCCGGCCGGATGACCTCGTCGAGATAGGCCTCGGTCGAGAGCATGTGGGCGGCGAAGCCATCCGCACACTCGCCGGCGATCGCCGTCATGACCGGGTTGACGCCGGCCACGTAGATGGGCGGCTCGGGCCAGCCGGCGTCCTCGCCGGGCATGAAGACCGGCTGCTTGATCCTGTAGTAGTCGCCCTCGTAGCGGCCGTGTCCTTCCCGGTAGGCCTTGAAGCAGGCGCGGACGGCCTTCACGTAGTCGCGCAGCATCGGACCGGGATGCTCGGCGGAAACGCCGAAGCGGCGCTCGAGGGTCCCCTTGACCTGGCTGCCGAGGCCGAGCACGAACCGGCCGCCGCTCCAGCCGGCCAGGTCCCAGGCGGCCTGGGCGGTGGCAGCCGGGGAGCGTGCAAAGGCCACCGCGACGTTGGTGCCGACCTCGACGGCCTTGGTGGTGGAGAGGGCGGCGGCGCTGAGGAGGTAGGGCTCTCGACGGACGTCGGCGATCCAGACCGCCTCGGCGCCGGCGGCCTCCGACTCTTCGGCCAGCCGCTGGGCCTGGCCCATCCCGATTCCACCCGGCAGCATCACCCCCGGCCGCCGCGCACCTAGAGCCACCAAGCCCTCCCCCAAACAACCACCCACCCACTCTGGGGGTTGTCTCGATTGCGTCGTCCGGAGGGTATTGGGTGCGGGCCGGGCGGGCCAAGCACCCCGGTTAAGGGACCAGGTTGATCAGCTTGTCGGGAACGTAGAAGACACGGCTCGGCTTGTCCCCGTTCAGGAAATGCGCCACCCGCTCGCTCTGCAGCGCGCGCTCCAGCGCCTGCGCCTCGCTCAAGCCGCGCGGTACTTCCAGCGCCTCCCGACGGACGCCGTTCACCTGCACAACCAGGGTCACCGTGGGGTCGGTCGCGAGGGCCGCCTCGTACTCGGGCCAGGCCGCGTCCGCGGCCAGTCCCACACCGCCCGTCCGCTCCCACAGCTCCTCGCCCAGGTGGGGCGCCATCGGGTTCAGCAAAAGCACCAGGGTCCGGACCGCGAAATCCCAGGCCGCAGCGCGCGAACCCCCGCCCTGCAGGTGCTCTTCAAGCGCGTTGGCGAGCTCCATCAGCGCCGCCACGGCGGTGTTGAAGCGGTAGCCCGCGTAATCGTCGGTCACCCGCTTGATCGCCTGGTGGGTGCGCCGCGTCAGCAGCTCCTCGGTCGCGCCCGACCGCGTCACCGAGAACGACTCCGGCTCCAGCGCGAGGCGCCAGACCTTCTGCAGGAAGCGGACGGGGCCGGCGATGGCACGGTCGGACCATTCGGCGTCGTCCTGAGGAGGCGCCAGGAACATCAGGTAGACGCGGCCGGCGTCCGCGCCGTCATTCTCGACCATCTGCTCGGGCGCGATCCCGTTGCCCTTCGACTTCGACATCACCTGCCCGTGGCGCTTCAACATGCCCTGCGTGAAGAGGCGCGTGAACGGTTCCACCACGTCGCCCACCATCCCCTGATCGAAGAGGAACTTCTGGAAGAAGCGCGAATAGAGCAGGTGCAGGATGGCGTGCTCAACGCCGCCCGTGTACTGGTCGACCGCCATCCAGTGCGCCGCCAGCTCGGGGTCAAACGGCAGCCGCTCCTCGTGCGTGCTGGTGTAACGCAGGAAGTACCAGGAGGAATCGATGAAGGTATCCATGGTGTCCGTGTCCCGCTGCGCGTCACGACCGCAGCGCGGGCACTTGGTCTGGTAGAACTCGGGGTTGTCGGCCAGCGGCTTGTTCTCGGTGGGCAGCACGACCGGCAGCTGCTCCAAGGGCACCGGGACCAGACCGCAAACCTTGCAGTGCACGATCGGGATCGGACACCCCCAGTAGCGCTGCCGCGAGATCAACCAGTCGCGCAAGCGGTAGCGGGTGACGCGCTTGCCGATGCCGCCCTCCTCCAGGTGCTTGGCAACTGCGTCAAACGCATCCTGGCCCGAAAGCCCGTCGAAGCGGCCGCTGTTCACCATCCGGCCGTGGCCGGTGAAGGCGGCCTCGCCGACGCCCTGCTTGCCGGACTCGGGCGCGATCACCTCCACGATGGGCAGCGAGTACTCACGCGCGAACTCGAAGTCCCGCTGGTCGTGGCCGGGCACGGCCATGATCGCGCCGGTGCCGTAGCCCATCAGCACGTAATCGGCGACCCAGATCGGGATCGCCTCGTCCGTGAGCGGGTTGAGCGCGTAGCCGCCCGTGAAGACGCCGGTCTTCTTGGTCGCCGTCGAGAGCCGCTCGATCTCGGTCTCGCGCTTGGCCCGCTCGACGTACTCGCGCACCTCAGGGAGGCGCTCCCGCTCGGTGACGCGCTCCACCAGCGGGTGCTCCGGCGCCAGGACCATGAAGGTGACCCCGAAAAGGGTGTCCGGCCGCGTGGTGTAGACCCGCAGCGGCTCCGCGAAGCCCCGGACCTTGAAATCCACCTCCACGCCCTCCGAGCGCCCGATCCAGTTCGCCTGCATGGTGCGCACGTGCTCCGGCCAGCCCTCGAGCAGGGCGAGATCGTCCAGCAGGCGGTCCGCGTAGTCGGTGATCTTGAGGAACCACTGCTCCAGGTCCCGCTTCTCCACCGGCGTGTCGGGATGCCGCCAGCAGGCGCCGTTGATCACCTGCTCGTTGGCCAGCACGGTCTTGTCGATGGGGCACCAATTGACCAGCGACAGGTGCCGGTAAGCCAGGCCCTGGTCGAAGAAGAGCAGGAACAGCCACTGCGTCCAGCGGTAGTAGTCCGGCAGGCAGGTGGTGACCTCGCGGTCCCAGTCATAGAGGATGCCCATCAGCGGCAGCTGGCGCTTGGCGATGGCGATGTTGGCAAGCGTCTCCGTCTCCGGGTGCGTCCCCTTGGCGATGGCGGCGTTCTCGGCGGGGAGGCCGAAAGCGTCCCAGCCGAACGGGTTCAGGACCTCGAAGCCGCGCATGCGCATGAACCGCGAATAGAGGTCGCCGATGACGTAGTTCTTCATGTGCCCCATATGGAGCTCGCCGCTCGGGTAGGGGAACATCACCAGGTTGTAGTACTTGGGCTTCGGTGAGGAGTCCGAGGCGCGCATGACCCCGGCTTCCAGCCAGCGCCGCTGCCACTTCGGCTCGATCTCCTGGGGGACGTACCCCTTTCGCTTCACCTGCTCCATTCGAGTTGAAAGTTCAGATGTTACTAGCGAGGCCGGGGACCGCTTGGACGGCCCTCACGGCGCCGGTAATCTACCGCCTCGAGCCGCGAGCGCCTCGTGGCCGACGATCGCCAGCAGCACGATTCCCGCGCCGACGGCCTGGACGAAGCCGAAGCGCTGACCCGCCAGCAGGATCGCAGCGACCAGGGCCCAGGTCGGCTCGGTCGCGAGGATCAGGGCGGTCCGGCTGGCGGAGAGGTGGGCCTGGGCCCAGGTCTGGATGAAGAAGGCCACCGCGGAGGCGAGGACCGCGGTCACGCCGATCGCGAACCAGACGCTGCCGCCGGGCGGCCGGAGCTGGGGCAGCGCCGAGCCGCCGAAGAGAGCCGCCGCGGTAAGCATCTGGACCATCGCCAGGGGCGCCGGCGCCAGGCCCGGGGCGAATCGGCTGAGCAGGACGATGTGGACCGCGAAGCAGAGCGCGCAGGCGATCACGAGGAGGTCGCCGAGCTGCGGGAGCGCCAGGCCGGAGCCCGTCAGCAGCATCGTGCCGGCCAGCGCCGCGACCGCCGCCAGGATCGTCCGAGGCGGGATCGCAACGCCGAAGAGGCCGTCGATCAGCGGGGTGAAGACGACGAAGAGCCCGGTCAGCAGCCCGGCGTTGCCCGGGCTGGTCGTCTGCAGCCCGACGGTCTGGAAGAGGTAGCCAAGGGCCAGCGCGACGCCGATCGGTACTCCCGCTCGCAGGATCCTCCAGCCGGGCGGCCTGCGGACCACCGCGACCATCACCAGCGCCGCGATCGCGAACCTGATCGCCAGGAAGGGGAGGGTCGGATACTGTGAGATCGCGTCCTTGACCAGCACGAACGTCCAGCCCCAGACCGCAGTCACCAGGACGAGCAGGAGAACGTAGATCAATGGACCAGCTCTGGGCGCCCTGGCGGATGGCCTACATCGGCGGCCAACCGGAGCCCGGCTGTCTGTTCTGCCGCGTGCTTGCCGACCCCGCCAAGGACGAGGAGAACTTCGTCCTCTTCCGCCCGGCCGGCGCGCTGGTCATGCTCAACAGGTTCCCCTACAACAGCGGCCACCTCCTGATCGCGCCCATCCGCCACACCGGCGAGCTGGCCGAGCTGGCCGCGGACGAGGTCGGCGCCCTGATGTCCGCTCTCCAGCGGATGCTGACCATCCTCGGGGAGGTGGTGACCCCCGACGGGTTCAACCTCGGCGCCAACCTCGGCCGGACGGCCGGCGCCGGCATCCCCGATCACGTCCATTTCCACGTCGTCCCGCGCTGGAACGGTGACACCAACTTCATGCCCGTGCTGGCCGAGACCAAGGTCATCAACGAGCATCTGATGGCAACCGCCGCCAAGCTCCGGGCGGCCCTTGCCGCCGGCTAGCCGCAGCCTTCGGCTGCTCGCCTTCGCGGTCCCGGCCGCGCTGGCGGTTTCCGCGGTGCAGCCGCTGCTCGCAGCCTTCACCCAGCAGGTCAGCCTGCTCTGGGCGTTGGAGCTGGCGGCCCCGAGCCTGCTGGTGGCGGGTTTGCTGATGGTGGCCGGCCGGCTCACCGACCGCAAAGGCGATGCACAGCCGCCGTGGTATTCGGCCTGGGCGCTGCTGCCGGGGGCGTTCCTGCTCGCCGGCGCCGCCTCCATGTGCCTCTTCGGCGCCTTCGTCGAGATCCCGCAGATTCGTGTTGTCTCCTGGGAGCTGCTGCCGGTGGGCGCGATCGGCTGGGCCGCCGCGCTGGTCTGGGTCAGGCGCGCCGCCAGGTGAGGCGGCCGCCGACGGCGGTGGCGACCACGCCCTTGCCGTCGACGATGGTCAGGTCGGCGTAGAGGCCGGGCGCGAGCCGGCCCAGCTTCCGCTCCATCCCCGCCGCGTAGGCGGCGCCGGCCGTGTAGGCCCGGAGCGCGGTGGGCCTCGTCACGGCCAGCTCCGGGTGCCAGCCGGCCCGCCGCCGCCAGCTCGTGGCCGCGTCGATGCCCAACAGAGGTGAGACGTCCTCGACCGGTGCGTCCGACCCGAAGGCGAGCACAACGCCGGAGTCGGCCAGGGGCCGCCACGCATACGAGTAAGCCGTGCGCCCGGCCCATTCGCGGTCGGCGATCTCGCGGTCGGCGACGGCGTGGATCGGCTGCATCGAGGCGATCGCGCCGAGCGGCTTGAACCGCGGCACGTCCGCCGGGTGGACGCACTGCGCGTGCTCGATCCGCGGCCGCCAGTAGCGCCAAGCGCCGGCCAGGGACTCGAGCGCGTCCAGCGCGCGGCGGACGGCGCCATCGCCGATGGCGTGGAGGCAGACGTTGAGCTGGGCTGCGGAGCAGCGGCCGACCAGCTCAACCAGCTCGTCCTGCGGAAGCACGGGCATTCCGGTCCCGTCCAGCATCTCCGCCGTCCGGCTGCCCAGCGAACCGTCCAGGAAGGCCTTCACGCCCCAGATCCGGAGCCGGTCGTCGCCCCAGCCCGAGCGGATGCCGATCCTCTCGGCGGCGGCCAGCTCCGCCGCCGGGAAGTTCCAGGTCACCCGCAGGGGCAGTCGTCCGGCGGCGTGCAACCGCTGGAAGGAACGAAAGGCGCGCGGCGTGTCCATGGTGTGAACCGAGGTCAGGCCCTTGGCCGCCAGGGCTCGGAGCGCGGCCGACATCCCTCGATCGAACTCGGCCTCGGTCGGTTCCGGGACCGAGCGGCGGGCGACCGCGACCATCGCCTCCTTGACCGTGCCCGGTGGCCCCTGGTCCTCGTCCCGCAGCCCGGCGGCGCGGATGGCGGAGTGGCTGAGCCAGGCCGAATGGCCGTCCTTCCGGGTCAGGATGGCCGGCCGGCCGCCGGCCGCCTCGTCCAGCTCTTCCGGTCGGGGCCAGGAGGGATCGTCGCGCCAGCCGTCGTTGTACCAACCGCGGCCGACCAGCCAGGCGTCCTTCGGCAGTCGCGCCGCCCAGCGTCGCACGCGCTCCAGAGTGGCGCGCCGGGTGGGCACGTCCTGGAGGTCGACGGTCAGGTTGCGGAGCGCGAGCCACTCCAGATGCAGGTGGGCGTCGTGGAGGCCGGGGAGCGCCTTGCCGGCGACCTCGAACACCTCGGCGTCACGACCCGCTGCCGCTGCAGCCGCCGGCCCGACGGCCAGGATCCTTCCGTCGGGCCCTGCGGCGACCTCGAGTGAGGAGCCCCTGAAAAGGGTTGCCCTCACCGGCGATCCGGACTCAAGCGCTGGATCACAGCCCGTAGGTCTTGGCGATGATCTCCTTCATGATCTCGTCGGTGCCGGCGCCGATCCGGGCCAGGCGGGCATCCCGCCAGGCCTTCTCGACCGGAAATTCACGCATGTACCCGTGGCCGCCCAGGATCTGTATGGCGTCGTCGGCGACCTCGACCGCGATCTGGGTGGCCATCAGCTTGGCCTGGGAGATCTCCCGGACCGGGTAGTCGCCCTGGTCCCAGCGAGTCGCGCACTCATAGACGAAGGCCCGGATCATGTTGACCTTGGTGGCCATGTCGACCAGCTTGTGCTTGATCACCTGGTGCTCGGCGATCGGCTTGCCGAAAGCGCGCCGTTCCTTGGCGTAGTCCATCGCGTACTCGAACGTCTTCTGGGCGCCGGCCACCGCTCCGCAGGCCGCGATAAGACGCTCGCCCTGCAGCTCCCACATCAGCTGCTTGAACCCCTCGCCCTCCTCCCCGATCAGGTTGTCGAGCGGGACCCGGCAGTCTTCGAAGAGGAGCTCGGCCGTGTCTGAGGAGTGCATGCCGAGCTTCTCCAGGGTGCGGGTG
>Ga0209577_10002076_pt1 | contig 19435 bp, 21 predicted proteins | sample GraSoiAngelo_109_FD_185874 | JGI IMG/M metagenome (GOLD analysis project Ga0209577, IMG submission 185874) | Grasslands soil microbial communities from the Angelo Coastal Reserve, California, USA - 14_0903_12_20cm (SPAdes) (version 2) | ecosystem: Environmental > Terrestrial > Soil > Grasslands...
TTAGTCAGTGAGGTGTATTCGTGAGTTTAACAAATCGAACGGTATTTCGCTTCCTGGTTCTTACCGCCATGCTTGCAGCGATCGCAGGAAGCGCTCTCGCGCAGCTACCGCCGAAAGCTCCAAACTCCAGCGTCATCACTCTGACTCCTCAGCCGGGATACTTCACCGAACCCGCTATCGCCATCAATCCCAACAATCCGCAGCAAGTCGTCGCCGTGTATCAGGACAATGCTCATGCCGCGTATTCCTTCGATGCCGGCGCTCACTGGCAGATTGCCACCGGCGTCGGGTCGACGAAGTACCGCGTTTCTGGAGACGTTTCGGCGACCTACGACAATCAGGGCCACGCCTTCATCTGTTACATCGCGTTCGACAAGCTCGGCACGTTCGGTTATTGGGGACACAATTCCTCGCGAAATGGCATTTATGTGCGCCGCTCACTCGACGGCGGCAAGACCTGGGAGCCCAATGACATCGCTGCCACCGAGCAGCCCGACAAAACACCCGACGGAAAGGATGTTCCCTGGGAAGACAAACCCTACCTTGTCGCCGACAACAGTCACGGCCCGTACACAGGCAACCTCTATATTGGCTGGACGCGTTGGACGATTGCCGATTCGCGAATTCAGTTTGTCCGCTCGACCGACGACGGCAAAACCTGGTCGAAGCCCATCGAAATCGACAATGTGCGCGGCCTCCCGCGCGACGACAACGGCGCCAACGAGGGCTTTGCTGGCGCGGTTGGCCCCGACAGCGCACTCTACACCGTCTGGGGCGATGGCAGTCATCTTGTTTTCACTGTTTCTTCGGACGGGGGCCTCACCTTTGCCCCCACCCGCAACATCATTGATACGGCTCCCACCATGTTTGCCATCGACGCCGTGGCTCGCGCCAATGGATTCCCGCAAATTGCCATCGATCCGCGCGGCGGGCGGAAGGGCGGACGCCTCTACGTCACCTGGGCCGATTATCGCAACGGCGAAATCGATGTTTTCTGTTCCTCGTCCAAGGATTTTGGCGCCTCCTGGTCTCCTGCAACAAAGGTGAATACCGACCCCGTCCACGACGGTGCGGAACATTTCTTTCAATGGATGGCCGTGGATCGATCAGACGGTTCCATTTATGTGGTCTTCTACGACCGCCGCGGCGATCCGCGGAACCGCGCGCAAACGGTCATGCTCGCGCGTTCCACGGATGGCGGCCAGTCCTTCCAGAACTATTCCTGGACCGATCAGCCGTTCAATGCCAGGGGCGGCTTCATCGGCGATTACAACGGCCTGGCGGCCATGAACGGTCGGGTCTACGGCATCTGGACGGAAAAGCCGCAAAACATTGCAACGCGAGACACCGTTATTCGCATTGGTATTGCTGACTTCCGCACTTCGGTGACCACAAATTTTTCAGCCTCAACCAAAGCGAATCTGAAATAATTACCGAGCATTGAAAGACTTTCTTCAGCTTTTGAACGAATTTCGCGCGCGCTTTGGCGCAGATGCCAAGATCTATCGTGCGCCGGGACGCGTCAATCTTATTGGCGAGCACACCGACTACAACGATGGTTTTGTGCTGCCAGCGGCCATCGAATTCTACTGCTGGGTCGCCGCCGCACCGCGCGCCGATCGAAAGCTTGTCCTCCATTCCGAGAATTTCAACGAGACCATCGAGGCCAACCTCGATGCCATTTCTGCTGCGCGCAAAAATCACTGGTCCGGCTATCCCATGGGCGTTGCTTGGGCGCTCGAAGCGGCGGGGAAACACTTAAAAGGAGCAAATCTTCTCATCAGCGGCGATGTTCCCCTCGGCGCGGGGCTCAGTTCCTCGGCCGCTATCGAGGTCGCCGTCGGCTTCGCGCTCCTCGACCAAAGTGGACTCTCCATCAATCTTACGGAGCTAGCGCAGCTGTGCCAGAAGGCGGAAAACGAATTCGTCGGTGCGCATGTCGGCATCATGGATCAGTTTATCTCATGCTATGGGCGCACTTCGCATGCGCTGTTGCTCGATTGCCGGTCTCTCGAACATCGGCTGGTGAAGCTTCCGCCCGGAATCCAACTCGTGATTTGCAATAGCATGGTGAAGCACGAAATTGGCTCTAGCCAATACAATGCGCGCCGCGCGGCGTGCGAGGAAGGCGTAAGTACCTTACGCACGGTCCTGCCAGAAATCCGTGCGCTTCGTGATGTCACGCTCGCTCAGTTGGAGCGGCACCGCGCGCTTCTGAGCCCGAAGGTGTATTCGCGTTGTCATCACGTGGTCACTGAAAATGATCGCGTGCAAAGCGCAGTGCGCGCTTTGGAATCCGCCAATCTGCGCGCTCTTGGACAGTTGATGCCTGATTCGCATCGCAGCCTTCGCGACGATTACGAAGTAAGCTGCACGGAGCTTGACCTGTTGGTCGAGATTGCTGCTGCACAACCCGGCGTCATCGGCGCGCGCATGACCGGAGGCGGATTCGGCGGCTGCACCATCAATCTTGTCGAATCTAGCGCCGTCGAAGCTTTCAAACCAAATGTTGCCGCAGCCTATTTCGCAAAAACGGCGTTGCAACCGGAAATTTATGTCTCCCCAGCTGCGGACGGCGTTTGTCGGGTGGAAGTCAGTTCAAGTAAAGCTGGTACCTAAGAGGAGAATGGTACCGATCGATGCCATTCCGAGTAGAGCGAGAAATCTGCTATTCGAGTTTCGCGAGGGCTGGTTCCCAGAGGCTGCTAACATCCTTGTGTATCGTTCGTCATCATGAATTTTGAACAGCTGCTTTCCACTCCTCATAAACGCTTCAATCCGCTGCTGCGGGAATGGGTGCTGGTCTCACCCCAGCGCACCGAGCGCCCGTGGCAAGGAAAAGTGGAAAAATCTTCGCCAGCGTCTTCGGTGGCCTACGATCCCGACTGTTATCTGTGTCCCGGAAACAAGCGCGCTGGCGGCAAGCAGACGCCGCAATACAGGGAAACGCACGCCTTCGATAACGACTTTCCTGCGCTCCTTCCAGACAGCAGGTCGCTACACTATGAGGAAAACAGTTTGCTCGTGGCGCAAACCGACCGCGGCATCTGCCGCGTACTATGTTTTTCTCCGCGGCACGATCTCACGATTCCGCGGATGAGCCCTCACGAATTGCGCGGCGTAATCGACGCGTGGGCCGAGCAATATTCGTCTCTCGCGCAAATCCCGTGGGTTCGCCACGTCCAGATTTTCGAGAATCGCGGCGAACTGATGGGCGCCAGCAACCCTCACCCGCATTGTCAGATTTGGGCGAATGCGACGCTCCCGAATCTTCCCGCCCGGGAAGATGAATCTCTTCGCGCGTATCGCGGGGCAAAGCATTCCTGCCTGCTATGTGATTATCTGCAATTGGAGCTGCAACGAAACGAGCGGATCGTCTGCCAGAATGATGCGTTTCTCGTGCTCGTACCCTTTTGGGCGGTGTGGCCGTTCGAAACGCAGGTTTTGAGCAAGCGGCATGTTGCTTCACTGGATCAACTGAATGAGGACGAGCGCAATTTGCTCGGAGACATCCTTCGCCGCATCACCGTTCGCTACGACAATGTCTTCGAAACGGCGTTTCCATACTCCATGGGCTTCCATCAGAGGCCCACCGACGGTCAGCCGCACGAAGCCTGGCATTTTCACGCACATTATTTCCCCCCGCTGCTCCGTTCTGCTACCGTAAGAAAGTTCATGGTTGGCTATGAACTCCTTTCTTCGCCGCAACGCGACCTCACTCCCGAATCTGCGGCCGTGCGGCTCGTTGAGGCTGGTGAGATTCATTACCTCGATCGAGCGCAAAACAAGAACCAACCCTAAGCACGCTGGAGATCATTCGTTTGGTTGATGGCGCGCATCGTGAATTTGCCGTCCTCGCCCCCATTTCCTGCTGGCGCTTCTGGAGCCGGCTGGTTAACAATGCACGCATGAGCGGACTTAAAGGATTACGAGTACTCGCCCTCGAAAGCCGTCGGAGTGCCGAACTCGCCAAACTTATCTCCACCTACGGCGGAGAACCGATCATCGCGCCGGCCATGCGGGAAGTCCCTCTCGATTCCAACAGGGAAGCGCTTGCCTTCGTGGAAGGTCTGCTGGCAGGGCAATTTGATATGGTTATCTTTCTGACCGGCGTAGGCACGCGTGCTGTGCTCAACGTTGCCGCCACAAAATATTCTGGAGATGCCCTCATTGCTGCGTTCGAACGAGTGAAAGTGGTGGCGCGCGGGCCAAAGCCCACCGCCGTTTTGCGCGAGCTTGGCATAACTCCGGCTGTCACCGTTCCCGAACCCAACACCTGGCGCGAACTCCTCCAGGCACTCGACGAAACTGCGGAAGCCGCACCGCAGTTTCGGCTTCGTGGTGCGCGCGTTGCACTTCAGGAGTATGGTGTTTCGAATGCTGAATTAATCGCCGCACTCAGAGAACGCGGCGCCATCGTCACGCGCGTGCCCGTTTACAGGTGGGCTTTGCCTGAGGATGTCGAGCCGCTCCGGTCTGCAATCAACGAACTGGCTGCCGGGAAAATCGATGCGGTTCTCTTCACCACCGGTGTTCAAGTGGCACATCTGTTTCAGGTTGCTGCAGAGATGAAGTTCGAGGAGGCCATGCTTCAAGGATTGCGTGGGGCCATTGTGGCTTCCATTGGTCCAAGCACATCGGAACAATTATTGGAGAAAGGAATAAGGCCGGATCTCGAGCCTTCTCATCCCAAGATGGGTTTTCTCGTCAAGGAAACCTCTGAGCGTGCTGCCACTGTTCTCGCTCGGAAGCGCGAGAAAAGTTGAACTTCTCGAGGAAGACTCAGGAGATAATCTCTTCTTCCGTCCTCTTTTCGCCTAGGTCCAAAATCACTTCTTTAGGCTCGGCGGTTTCCCATCCCGAAGCGTCTTTTTCTTTTGCGACGGGCGGCAGTGGCTTCGCAACTTCGCCAATGATGAGCACCGAAGGAGCCGGCAGCCGCTCCTCGAGCGCAAGCTCTTGTAGCGTCGTGCGGTGAATCTGCTGCCCTGCCTGCGTAGCGTTCGCCACGATCACACACGGCGTCGCCCCTTCCAGTCCCCCTTCCATCAATTTAGAGGCGATCGCGCCGTAATTTGTGCCAGGCATGTACACCGCGTAGGTCGCGTCCTTCCACACCACATCATCCCATTCGGGTGACACATTTCCTGCGGTGTGATGGCTCAAGAAGACCAGCTTGGATGCATACCTTCTGTCGGTTAGGGGAAGCTTGGCTGCAGCCGCGGCGCCCATCGCCGAAGTTACGCCGGGAATCACTTCAAAATCGACTCCCGCGCGTGCCAGCGCCTCCATTTCTTCGCCTACTCGCCCGAACAGCAGGGGGTCACCGCCCTTCAGCCGCACGACTTGCTTGCCTTCCCGCGCAGCGGCGATCAGGAGCGCGTGAATCTGGTCCTGCGAAAGCCCTGGCTGACCGCAGCGCCTGCCGACGTTGCGCACTTGCGTCCACGCGGGGATCAGGTCAAGGATCTCTTGCGCCACGAGGTGGTCGTGCAGCACTACTTCAGCGCTCTTCAAAATGCGCGCCGCCTGCACTGTCAGCAGTTCCGGATTCCCTGGACCCGCTCCTATCAGGTAAACTTTTCCTTTTCGAATTGGTGTGTTCATGGCCTGGTTCCCGCCGCCACTCATTCCGATTCCCAGCGGCACTTGTAGTGTTCCTTAACCTCGGTAACTTCGGTCAGACGTGCAACCTTTGCCCAAGGTTCTCAAAGTGAGCCTACCACCCGATGGGACGCTCCAGCCCGGCGAACATTTCATTTGATGAATCGAAAATTTCGATAACGTCTTGCGTTTCAGGCGACGGCGTAGGCTAGGGAATTCCCATTCGATGTCAAGATTCTGCAAGACCTAAAGCTTTAACGCCTGAAAAAACAATCAGGTATCGACCCCTAATCGGAAAAGCGAACCACCCAACCGCCGTACCGGATCCTCCAAGACTGTCTTACGAGCCGGCAATTACCGTCGCGTGTCAATTTTTTGCGCGCTTGGGCTTATGCTTGCGGAGGAAAGACTTGAAGGCGTCCGCGCTGGCCAGATCATGGAGCAGCCGTTTGCGCTCCTCTGGATCCATCGTAGCCGCGAAGAGCTTTTCCCGTTCTTCACCGAGTTTCTGAAGCCACGCTTCATATTCGGGGCCGAACTGCTCTTCGAGTTCTTTGCGGAGCCTCTGCGCAAGGGCTGGGCTCTGACCCGAGGTGGACACGGCGATTTGCAGCGCGCCACGCTGTACCACCGCTGGGTAATAAAAGTCGCAAAGCTCGGGGACGTCCACGACGTTGCAGAGCACGCCGCGCGCCCGCGCTTCGGTCGAGATATTCTGCTGCAATTCAGGGTCGGAGGTGGCAGCCACGACTAGAAACATTCCATCGAGATCATTGGGCTCGCACGACCGAGCGAGCCATTCGATTTGACCTGCGGCGGCCCAGGATTGCACTTGCGGCGTAGCTTCGGGCGCGACGACGCGCACTTTTGCGGCAGCGGCGAGCAACCCGGCGATTTTTAGCTCGGCGACGTCGCCCGCCCCGAGGACCAGGCAGCGCTGTCCTTCGAGCTTCAAGAACATGGGGAAAAGGCTCGGGACCGGTGCCTTTTGGAGCGCAGGTTTCACGTTCCTATTTTAACGGAAAATGGAAACGGGAAAATTGAAAATGGAAATTCGCGGGCGAAAGGGGATAGCGAAACTGGGAATGCGAAGCTCGAAAAACGAAATTCGGAGAGCGTAGAGCCTTCGAGCGAGTTTCGAATTTCGCGTTTCGATTCTTAAGAAAGGCGGTCGGGAGTCAGGAGGGCGGTCATCTCAAGGACCCGTTGGTAATACTCTCGTTGCGTGAGCTGCGCGGCGGCCGGCTCATCAAGGAGAAAAGTCACGTCGGGATGGAGTTGCAGGGCAGAAGCAGAGACCGCGCAGGTAATGGGGCCTTCGATTGATTTGGCGACGGCGGCTGCTTTGGGCGGCCCGGTGGCAAGTAAGAGAATTTTGCGCGCCTCGAGTATGGTGCCAATTCCCATGGTAATGGCGCAGCGCGGGCTTTCTTCGCGGGGCCCAAAGAATTTGGCGTTATCATCGATTGTTTCGCGGCTTAGAACTTTCAGGCGTGTGCGCGAAGCCAAGCTGGAAGTGGGCTCGTTAAAGCCGATGTGCCCGTTACGCCCGATACCCAGAATCTGGAGATCAATTCCGCCGGCGGCTCGAATCGACTGTTCGTAGGACGCGCAGTAGGCATCGTAATCTCGGCGGACGCTGCCGTCAGGGATGTGGATGTTGCGCGGCTGGATATTAATGTGACGAAAGAAATGCTCGTGCATGAAATGATTGAAACTTTGCGGATGGGAAGCGGGGAGGCCGAGGTATTCATCGAGATTGAAGGTCGCGGCTTGGGAGAAATCGAGCGAGCCTGCCTGGTGCAAGCGCACGAGGTGTCTGTAGAGGCCAACCATAGTGCTGCCTGTGGCTAAGCCAAGGGTCAATGATGGGTTCTTCCGGATGGCGCCGGCGATAAGCTGCGCGGCCTGCTCGTTCACTTCTTGATTGTCGCGCTTCAGAATCACCAGCATGCGGCGGCCTCCCGAGTTCGGTAACATTCATGTTTCAGCGACAGTAGCCTTTAACAGAATCATTTAGGAATTCAGAAAGCTACTCACTTCCTTTGTAAAGTGATCGGCATCTTCGATATTGCAAAGGTGAGCGCCGTCAAGTTCGACATAGCGCGCCCGAGGAATGTGGTCGGCGAGGGAATGACCGTCCGCGGGTGTGGTAGAAGGGTCGTGCATCCCGGAGATCACAAGCGTCGGGGTGTTGACCCCGCCAAGTTGTTCCCGAAAATCGAAGGCTCGCACGGCCGCGCAGCAAGAAACGTAACCTTCCGGATGGATTGATTCCACCATCCGCTGAATGCTTGCGACTATCGACGGATTCTTGGCGCGAAAAGCTGGGGTGAACCAGCGTTCCATCGTAGCGGCAGCGATGGGCTTCATGCCTTGTTTACGCACTGTTTCGATGCGGGCGTTCCAAGTTTCGGCGTTGCCAATTTTGGCAGCGGTGCTGGCCAAGACGAGTTTTCCCAGGCGCTGCGGAGCATTTGCGGCAAGCCACATGCCGATCATGCCGCCCATGGAGAGTCCACAGAAGTGGAATCGCTCTAATTTTAGGGAATCAGCGAGAGCGAGCACGTCCTTGGCAAGGTTCTCGATGGAATACGGGCCCGGCGCGACGGAAGATTTTCCATGGCCGCGGGTGTCGCTCCGAACGATGCGCAGAGTTTTCGCGAATTCACCCATTTGCTGGTCCCACATGGAGAAGTCGGTGCCAAGCGAATTTGAAAGTATCAGGGCGGGCTTTCCAGGCAGACCTGCCAGAGCATAGTGTATTTGCGCGTGGTTTGAATCGACGAAGGGCATGAAGTCAGCGGCCAGCTTGTGGCTCACGTTGATGAGTCACTTGCATTCGCGCTTCCTCCTCCAGGTATTTTACGGCCAGCTGCGTTTCGCGAACCATCAATACGCATCCAGCGCACAATCCCAATACCGCGGATGCGCCAGTGAGGATTGCCAGACCAGCGGAGGCATAGAAAAGAGCGCCCTCCTCGTAGTAAGCCGCAATTGAGCCACCCACGGAAACCAGAGCAGAGGCCGCGAATAATCCGAGTCCAGCGTAGAAGAAGCGTAGCGCCTTGACGAGAAGTTGGCCGCGGACATGCAAAGGCGCCAACTGCGCGGACCACTTTTGGTGATGGGCGGTGCTCGGTTCAAAAGAGGCCAATTGCGCCGCAACTATGCGCGTGCGGTCCACGACGCGCGCGAGCCGATTGCTTGTGCCCAGCGCCAAGACGGAAGAGGCGTTCGTGAGAATGGCGGGAGCAACAACGGCGGTCAGAACCGCGAACGGATTGCTAGCCACCGAGGAATATTGCACGGCTCAACCTTTCCTTGCCTCTTTCGGCCTTATGGAATTCATGCGCCATGAGTTTCTGATCCAAGCCGCAGGGCGCGCGGGAGCAGATTAGGCCGTCCTAAGCGTTCAGGCAAGTTCTTATCGCGGACTACACGCGTTCGAGGATGACGGCGATGCCTTGGCCCACGCCGATGCACATAGTGCAAAGGGCGTAACGGCCTTTGGTGCGGAGGAGCTGATAGAGCGCGGTGGTGACGAGGCGGGCGCCACTAGCACCGAGCGGGTGGCCGATGGCGATGGCGCCTCCGTTGGGATTGACGTGGGGCGCGTCGTCGGGAATACCCAGGTCGCGGAGAACCGCGAGAGCTTGCGACGCGAATGCCTCGTTGAGCTCGATAACGTCCATCTGAGAGAGCGACAAACCTGCTTTGGCTAGGACCTTTCGGGTTGCAGGTGCAGGGCCCATGCCCATGATGCGGGGAGCCACGCCCGCGACTGCGGCGGCGACGAGGCGGGCCTTCGGCGTAAGTCCGTGACGCTTCGCCCCATCCGCCGATGCCAAAAGCAACGCGCATGCGCCATCATTCACGCCCGAGGCGTTTCCTGCGGTGATGCTTCCGTCGGGCTTGACGATGGGCTTCAGCTTCGAAAGAGCTTCTAGCGTGGTGTCGGGACGTGGATGTTCGTCCTGAGAAAAAAGCGTGGCGTCACCTTTTTTCTGCGGAATGGGCACGGGAACAATTTCCTGGCTCATGCGGCAGGAGCGGATGGCATCGGCGGTGCGTTGCTGGCTGCGCAGGGCAAATAGATCCTGATCCTTGCGCGAGATATGAAATTCTTCAGCGACGATTTCGCCAGTCTCGGGCATGGAGTCGGTGCCGTATTTCGCTTTCATGAGCGGGTTGACGAAGCGCCAGCCGATCGTAGTGTCTTCGAGTTTAACCGAACGCGAGAAAGCGCTGTCCGCCTTGCCCAGGACAAATGGAGCGCGAGACATGCTTTCGACGCCACCGGCAATCACGAGGTCCGCTTCGCCCGACTTGATAGAGCGCGACGCGATCGCGACAGCATCCATGCTCGAACCGCAGAGCCGGTTTATGGTCGCACCGGGGACCTCCTTGGGAAGACCGGCAATCAATAGCGCCATACGGCCAACGTTGCGATTGTCTTCGCCGGCTTGATTGGCGCATCCATAAATGACGTCGTCGAGGGCGTTCCAGTCGACTTTTGGGTTGCGCTCAACGAGAGCTTTGATGGGGACGGCCGCGAGATCGTCAGCGCGAACCGCGGCGAGCGTCCCGCCGTAGCGCCCGAAAGGGGTTCGAATGGCGTCGCAAATGTAGGCTGATTCCACGGGAGTCCTCGAAGATTTCTGCTGGTTTCTATCTTATATGGAATAGCCTTTGCGCGCGAATGGAGGCCTGTTGCAAATAGCTCTATAGATCTGTGCATAAATAATGCAATGAAGTAGCACAAAAAAGAAGGCAGTTCCGACTGCAGGATGCAGCGGCGTAGTTTCTCGGGTGAGACTTTGATCCGTTTGATCGAACGGAGGATGTCTTTCATCAGCTCATCGACATTCTTAGGGCAGCTGTTAGCAAGGTGCCTCTTGGCCAGCGACCACACTCCTTCATCGGGGTTGAGTTGCGGGGCGTAAGATGGAAAATATTCGATCGACAGACGCGGGTGTGGATGCAGGAGCTTCTGGAGCGGTTCTCCCTTATGGGTGGAGGAGTTATCCAGCAAAACAATGACTGGGCCGCGCAGGTGCCGCAGCAGCTCCTGCAGAAAAACGCAGACCTCCTCCTGTCCGATGTTGTCATAGAAGAGCAGATAGTAAAGGCCCAGTTGCTGTCGCTGGGGGCTCAGCGAAATTCCGGATATGACGGAGATCTTGTCTCGTCGCCCCTGGCGATGACGATGAATGGGAGTTTGCCCTTCTGGCGCCCAGGTTCGGACCACCGAGGGGATCAAGAGGAAGCCGGATTCGTCGGCAAATACGATGTGGGCACCCAGCCGCGCAGCGTTTTTTTTACCCGGGGCCAGTTCCTTTGTTTCCAGCGTTTGATTTTTCCTTCCTCCCGCTCCAACGCGCGTCGCTCGGGTTTCTGCGGGGTCCATTTCAAGCTGTGCATCAAGCGACCGACGTGGGCGCGGTGATAGCGGATTCCGAACTTCCGTTGGACGACCTCAGCAATGCGGACCGTGGTCCAGAGATTCGTCCGGTAACCCTGCGCGAGCGGTCCTCGAAGGAGGAGCCGCACCAAGCGTTTTCGTTGCGCCGCGTTCAACTTCCAAGGACGGCCTGGAGAGAAACGCACCCGCAAGGCTTTCGCTCCGCCACGCCGCCAGGCATCACGCCAGCGCCTCACCGAACTCGGATTGCATCCGATGCGCCGTCCCGTTTCGTGGAGAGAGTAACCAGCACGCAGCAACGCCAAAGCTCGCCTGCGCCGGTCTTCCAACAGATCGGCGCTCCCCTTCGGTCTGGGCATAGGTGTTCTGCCTCCTGAACACCCATTATGCGCATGTTGCCTTATTTATGCACAGATCTATAGGAAACGTAGAATGTATAGGTCAAAGGAGAAGCGCTTGGTGTAAAAAAGTTGACTCAGCCAGCGAGCTGATTCAAAAACACCAACGACGTCAGCAGCCTGATGTCGCGTCTATCGTTGGGCAATTTTCGGCGGTGCGGAGTCAGCGTCAGGCCGACCGCGGTTCACGTGGTTGGAATTCAAATCTTCGGCTGATTGCGCGGCGCAACCGTCATAGCACGGCATCGGATGCGACACCCCCGACATTAACCGGGAAGCTCACCGGGGGATAGTTCCCCGGTCCGAGGAATAACCCCTCCCGGTCATTGCTGACAACAACGGTCGTCGCGTGTGGGCCGTTCGATCCTTGCACGATCTCGAACTCGACGTAATCGCCCGTTTCAGTGTTCGGTAGCCCTCGCCCGCGATGGAGAAAAAGCAAAGCTGGCTATCGCCGGGTTGCGGGCTTCTTCACAAATCGATACACGAAGCGGAACAGGCCCACGGGAGCCACAATCGTACCCACAAAGAGCGCTACTGCGATCAGGTGCAAGAGCGGCGCTTCACGTCTTTTTCATCGCCTCGATGATGGATTCGTAATCCCTAGCCCGCTGCCGATATCCCTTCGCGGTTTCCTTCCACGCTTCGCGCTCCGAGTCAGGCAATTTCGGAAGCATAGCTTCGACTCGGCGGGCGTCTCCCTCCAGGGTCTGCGCTTCATCGGTCAAAAGCTTCATGACAATCGGCAGCATAGTGAAGCCTCCTCAGACTTACAGTTGGCCCTGCGAAATGCTACTAGCCAGCATTCGACCGAATCAATTGGCCGTAAATAGTACTGATGCCCAAAAACTAAATCTTCCGCATTGCGGATGCTTTGCAACGGCACTCTTCCGTAAGCACGTTCCGGACGAAGAGGTCGCCGAGGACTTCCCTGCTCTCAATGAGAGGGACTTGGCCTATGCGCGGCTTGCGGCACGACTTGGGCAGCCACCAGGACGGCCGAAAAAGCACTTGCGAATCGAATGGGAGCCCGGTGTTGCTAATTTATCAAATAGAGATGTAGTTCAGTTGGGTAGAACGCTGCCCTCTCGTTGGTTATCTCGCACTTCCACGGCCGACCAGTTTGGATCCGGTCGCTAGACATTCTACTTTTCCCCTGTTAACTCGGAACGGGGAACATTTGAAAAGTCTTGTTCTTTCCCCAACGGTAGATCGCGAAATCTTGGTCCAGTGTCAATATCTCTCCCGTCCCAAACTCGTCCGCCAAACAAATCAGGCAAGCATCGGCAAGATCGATACTACGGTCGCGGTACTTCCGCAGCGCATGCTTTACACAAGTGCTCTCCCGCGAAAGTTGGAAAGGAATCTGAAAAATACCCGCGGCAATGTTTTCGATCACCGCTTCTGGCGCACCCCGCAAGTTGCGCAGAAGATAGCAACTCTCTGCAATTACTGCTTCGCAGGTGATCAAGGGCGCCTTCAATTCTTGAACCGCTCCGGCGCACGCCCGGTGCAGACGCTCACCACGATCCAGGAGGCCAACGATGACACCCGTGTCGAGCAGGACCGGCTTCATCGCCCAAAGTCCCTTAAGTGTTTCTTACTCGATCCCAGGTCGCGCACATGGGACTCGAACTTGCCGAGGCCGATAATGCCGCGCTTCTTTCGTCGCAAATAGCTCGCTTCCAGAACACGCAGCCCTTCACGTACCACCTGCGAAGGAGTCCAACCCAATTCTCTTACCAGAACCGCAAGTCTCTTCCGCGATCGATCATCCAGTCTCGCTTGAATCGCTGATCTCATAACCCTATCGTACTACACACTACAATCTGTATGACATAGGAGGCTGCGGAGCAACAGGGACTCGTCAAGAACTTACGGGGCTCTTCGCAGAGACAGATAGTACCGCATGCGTACCATTCGAACGATCACGCTGTATGTGATCTTGCAAAGCTCTTATTTACAAGGTTTTACGCTAAGTTGATTTCATGGTTCGCTGCTAGTTCCGCATGATTCGAGTGAATTTGCGGGGAGCGCTCGACTACGGCCGTGCCTGGCCCACAAAGAAGTTGTAAAGCCAGCCAAAGATGAGGGCTGCGACGGCCCCATCAACAACGACATAGCCCGTACCGATCGGAACATCGCCAATGGTTCGTCTTTAAAAGAGATATTCCCGGTGCAGACCTCCATCTTCTCGACACGGGCCATTTCGCGTTGGAAGAAGAAGTGGATCGGATTGGGTCGCTAATGCATGAGTTTCTCGACCGAAAAATAAACAAGAAATAAGTATTGAAAGGGCGCCAAAAAGATCTCTTTTGATTTGGGTCCTCTCCATCGGATATGCAATGGAAGGACCCGGAATTGAAAGTTAGACGTTTGACGAAGTCGGACCTTAGGTGTGTCCGCCGAAAAGAACAGACCTTTTCGTCCAACGCGTAACGGTGGTGGACCCCAATGTCAAGACCATTTTTCTGCTGCGATAAGTTAATTTCGGATGAGGTCGGTTTGTTGTTGTTGGGCCTGTGGGAACTGTGAAAAAGCCGAGCGTTGTTGGCGAGGCTGTTTTCAAGCTGCGGGGGGAATCCGCGTTCTTTGCGGATTTCCACCGCAGCGTCAGTTTCCACAGGCCTTCCCTTCTTTCTTTTTTGCTACTTTTTTCTTTCTTCGTGATTCTCTTCAATTTTCCACAAAGAAATTTCTCTCCAGGATGGCCTAGGAACGATGATCGCCAACTCGCCCGACCCACAGCATCTCCGGTTTGGCCGCTCTTCAGGCGCATTGCCCTTTTCCAAAGTACATCGCCGCTGGCGTCTGATAATCCAGGCTCTGATGCAATCTTTCAAAGTTATAAAAATGAAAGTATTTTTCGATCCCCGTACGCGCCTCTGGAACTAATTGATAGTCCCTCAGGTAGACCTCCTCATATTTTAGGGAGCGCCACAAACGTTCGATGAAAATGTTGTCCAGACACCGTCCCCGCCCGTCCATGCTGATCGCGATGTTGCGCCGCTCCAATTCACCAAGGAACCGTTCGCTGGTGAACTGCGATCCTTGATCGCTGTTGAAGATTTCCGGACGGCCCCCTCGTAGTGCGCCCCGCAAGGCCTCCAGGCAGAACTCTAATTCCATCGTCATCGACAACGCCCAGCTCAACACGAATCGGCTGAACCAATCCATCACCGCCACCAAATACAAAAATCCGTGGGCCATGGGAATGTAGGTGATGTCCGTACACCACACCTGGTCCCGCCGCTCGATCCTCAACCGCCTCAGCAGGTAGGGATAGATCTTGTGCCCTTCCCCAGGCTGGCTCAGTTTCGGCTTCGCGTACACCGCCTCGATACCCATCACTCGCATCAGCCGCACCACCCGCTTGCGGTTTACCGCATGGCCCTGAGATTGCACCCAAGCTGTCATTCGTCGACTCCCATAGAACGGCACCCGCGTGTACTGCCGATCGATCAACCGCATCAGCCGTAGATTTTCCTGGCTCTCTTCCACCGGCTCGTAATACAAGCTCGCACGGCTCAACCCCAACAAGGCACACTGCCGCCGGATGCTGATTTCGGGATACTCCGGTTCTATCCAGCCGCGTCGATCCTCATTCGAGCAGGCCAGCTTTTTTTTTCAGCCACTCCAACTCCATCTTTAGCCGGCCGATCTGCTCGTACAGTGCCTCCGCGTCGAAGTCCCCGTCGCGAGCTTTCCGCGTACGACCATCCACAAAATGTTCTTGCAATTGCTCCAGGGCCGCCTTCCTCCAGTTCGCAATCTGCACCGGATGCACCTGAAACTGTGACCCCAATTGGCTCAGGGTCTTCTCCCCGCGAATTGCCTCCAATGCCACCCGGGCCTTGAATTTTGCACTGTAACGATTCCTCGTCGTTTTCATCGCTCCCCTTTGCGTCAACGACTTCGTCAAAATCTTAACTTATCGGGTGGTCTAAATTTCGGGGTCCACTATAGAAGCTCTCGCCTCGCGTATATATTCTTCGGTCCAATTGACCGGATTTCAGTCCAACTTCAGTCCAAAACGGACCATTTTCCGGGTGGATTTAGTAGGTTAGCGACGTAAGGACAGTTGAATCATCAGGATTTATGGAGCGGGCGATGGGAATCGAACCTATCGCCAATTTACTAAGTCCCGTTGAATCAGTTGGCCTTACACTCCTCGAAGACCGTATTTGGGTATAAAAAAAGGGGATTTTGCGCCCAAGTTGCGCCCAAATTTCCCCATCGCCCAAATGGTTTGGGCGATGTGAGCAAAGCCAAAAAGTCGCTTGGATTTGGGCGCAATTGGGCAGTCTCCACGCCACGAATTTGATGGCCAGTCCGATCTATGCTAATCTTACTGGTAAGAGCGGAGGCCACACTACAAATGGCACCATACGCCACTACAAAGCTATCCTCAAAAGGCCAAGTGGTCATTCCCGAAGACGTTCGTAATGACCTCGGCCTCAGCGAGGGCGACCAATTTGTTGTTATCGGTCAAGGGGATGCCGTCATACTGAAGGTCATCACGCCGCCCAAACTTGAGGAATTCCAAAAGCTGTTGAGCCGAGCTCGTGCGGAAGCCAAAAGACTAGGAATCAAGAAAGCAGACGTGAAATCTGCAATCGCCAAGGTCAGGCGCCGCGCGAAGTGACGATCAAGGCTATCCTCGACACAAACGTCGTAATTTCAGGAATCTTCTGGAAAGGTCCACCCTTTAGGATTCTGGAAGCCTGGCAGGAACAGCGCTTTCGCCTTGTGATCTCGGTGCCGATCCTAGAGGAATATCGGCGCGTCTTGGCCGAAATGGTAGGAGAGCATTTCTCCCCTGTACCTCATTCGATCCTCGGGCTCATAGAGCTTCACTCGGAGATGGTCGAACCCGTCTCTTTCGCAAAAGCAGTTTGCAGCGATCCCGATGACGACAAATTCCTTGAAGCCGCAGTTGCTGCCAACGCCGACTACGTGGTCAGCGGCGATGCGGCTTTATTGCGCGTAAGAGGTCATCGAGGCATCGGGATCGTCAAGCCTGCGGAGTTTCTCAAATTGCTTTCCCGCTGAACGGCCTTTTTCCAAAGCACTCGCTATCGTGCGTCCTGCCGAAGGCGGCTCGCGCTTGAATGCCTATCGTCCTGGCCAATTCCAAGTGGGAATATCCATTTCCCTTAATCCAGAAATCGTGGTTTCGCCAAACGTCTTTTCGAGCGTTATGGAATGGCAGCCGGGCTGTTGGACGAGTGCCTCGATTAACCTGGATGCATGCGTGACAACTATAATCTGCGATTTTTTGGCCGCCTGCCCTATTAGGCGTGCGAGTGGTGCGAGTAGATCAGGGTGCAAGCTCGTCTCCGGCTCATTCAAAACCATCAATGCTGGAGGCCTGGGTGTTAGAAGGGCAGCAATCCAAAGGACATATCGAAGCGTTCCGTCCGACAATTCTGCGGCGCTCAACGGTCTGAGCAGACCATGCTGCTCCATCGTTAACGCAAATCTTCCGTCGTCGCTCACCACTGAAAGAGCACTACCTGGAAAAGCGTCCGTCACCGCTGCGACGAGTGCGTCCCAGTCGCCAACCTCCCGGATTGTTTGAACCGCTGCTGCGAGATCTGCCCCGTCGTTGGCGAGGATAGGGGTTCGGGTACCAATCTGGGGCGAGCGCGCAGGTGCTTCTACATCGGTTCTCAAATGGTCGTAAAAGCGCCAAGCTCGAATGGATTCCCGTAAGAGGAGCATCTCCGGCGCGTGCCGGGGATCGGCTACCTGAGTCATCATGCTGTCGAAGGTGGAGAGGTTCTTCCTCACGAGGTTCCAGCTTCCCTGATCATCGCGAACGCGAATAAGCGGTCCTTGCCGGTCAACTAGGGTGGTAGAAGGACGGAGCACCGGCCCATGCCAGATGCACTCCCGTTTTATCTCGGGATCGAGACAGAACGCGGATGGACTGTCCTTTCCTTGTGGCGGTAAACCCAAGTCAATGAGATACCCGAACTCATCACCTGCAAAGCCAAGGCGGAGGTTAACGGGCTGCTTCCGAGAAGTACCCTGTACGGGAATCTCTCCCTGACGCATCCTGCGCGAAATAGATTCTGGCCCGGCCCAGAGCGTTGACTGCAATCCGCCCTCTCGTGCCAGCGATGGCACGACCCTACCTTGTGCCGTGTCAGCGAGAAGTCGCAGCGCGCGATAGAAGCTCGATTTTCCGCTTCCATTCGCCCCTGTAATCACGTTCAGCCCTTTGAGGGGAACGATTAATTTCCGCAAAGAGCGATAGTTGGAAATTGCTACGGCCGTGAGCATCGGTGAACATTATAGTTACAAGGCGTGGCACTTTACGTTACGGAGCGATCTTGTTCTACCTCCGCGGCTCCGAGCAGTTTGGCATTCAGCGAGCCACCTGTGAATAGCATCTCTTCCAGGGCGGCATCGAGGGCTTGCGGCTTAAGCGCAGCACTCCCGCCATTCTGGAGACAATACTGGGCAGACCTCCGCATCAGCTCCTTAATAAAAGCCGCGCTCGCGTTCTTAGTCTTTTTGACCACAAGCTCCACAGCTTCGTCAGTAAGTGCGAGTCCGCACGCGTAAAGTCCAACCAGTTGCCTGCGGCCTTGCTCATCTGGCAAAGGGAATTCAATCGCCTGGTCAATCCGGCCAGGTCGCGAGGGCAATGCTGCCTCCAAATGCTCGGGGCGATTCGTGGTCAGGACGAATAGAACGGCTGCATCTTCACGGAGACCGTCCATTTCATTTAGAAGTTTGTTCAGCAGGCTTTCGTCGCACGGCCCATACATTTCTTCCCGCTTACGAGCAATCAAGTCGACATCCTCGATCACAATCATGGCTGGCTGAAGAAACCTCGCGAGTTGGAAGTAGTGGTCCAAATAGGCTACTTGTTCGGATGTAATGAGCAACGTCGTGTGGTCTGGAAGCTGACTGGCCAGGTAGTGAATGGTGTGAGTCTTGCCTGTGCCGGGCCGTCCGTAGAACAGCAATCCCTTTTTGATCGGAAGGCCGAGTCTTTGTAATTGCTCCCGTTGCTCGATGAAGCCACGAATGTTTCGATCGAGAAGCCCCAAGGTTTTCTCTGGGAGAACAACATCCTCTCGACGGACGGTCCGAAGCTTGTGAACGCGCAAATTGCCAGTATCGCCGCTATATCTGTGTGTCACCTCAAACGAAATGACCTTACCCTTGAAGGAAGCCGTTGATCTGACCAACTCCTCGACTTCTTTTAGTAGTCGGCGTGAGAGATTCGCCCCGACTTCTCCCGGCGGGACGGCAATTTCCAAATGCGCTCCACTTGTCTGTCCATAACGTTCTGCAGGGCTCAAAAGCAGCGCAAACGGCGTATTTTCCGCCCGCGACAGCCACAGTCCTTGGCGTAAACACCGCGCAGGCAAGGGATCTCCGATGTCGATTTCTTCGTACTGCATCGGAGCGATGATTGCTGGGTCGTGGACATTACCCATCAGATTCGCAAACGTCAACGTAGAGTGATCATACTGTCTATGGAAGCCGAACTGTTGCGTGCCCGATCCCCCAGGCAATAACTTCTCAAGAGCAGTTTGCAAGTCCACCCGCGCGCTGGTTGGGAACATACGACTCGCGCTCACTAAGTTGTGGAGGCGGTATCCGCCAAAGTGTTTTCTTAGAGCAGTTTCCACAAGTTGCAAGCCAGTCTTTTTCTTTCTTTTCATGTGACCCTTATTTCGAAAATTGATGCCTGACAAAATTCAGTCGAGTAGGTGGATCAGTTCAATGATCCGTGATTCCGGCTCGAAAGTGGAATTCTTTTCCCATATAGATTACGCAATGACAAATGTCATTTGGATGGCTTGAAGCTCCTGGCCACCGATTACAAGCCCTTCGACCGCTTTAGCGGCTCGACGCGGTTTCCAACGGTTGCACGTCGCGTTCGACCTTGGCCGCGAGTTCGTCCTGAGCAACCTCCAGGTCGTAGCGGGTTTGGAGATTCATCCAGAAAACCGGTGCGTTCTTAAAGTAACGGGCCAGCCTCAGA
>Ga0209577_10002078_pt1 | contig 19422 bp, 16 predicted proteins | sample GraSoiAngelo_109_FD_185874 | JGI IMG/M metagenome (GOLD analysis project Ga0209577, IMG submission 185874) | Grasslands soil microbial communities from the Angelo Coastal Reserve, California, USA - 14_0903_12_20cm (SPAdes) (version 2) | ecosystem: Environmental > Terrestrial > Soil > Grasslands...
AGCCCGGCGCGACGGTTTCATAGGGGTAGACCTGGATTTCGTAGTTATCTTGAGCAAGGATCGGCAAGGCCCCAAGGGTCACGATCAGGGCGACGAAAAATGAACGTAAGCCCGCGGGGGCTCGAGGACATCGCAGAAATTTCAGGGGCACACACATTTAGACCAAGTTATCACGTGTACTTCTTTATCGACTCGTCGAGTCGGCCGAACAAAACCGAATTGTCCTAGCGCGGATAACGTTCGAAGTATTCCCGGTACAGATCGAGATTAAACAGAAAGGATTCGATTCTTTCTTTGGTCAACTTGTCCCAGTAAGTGCCGTAGCCCATCTTGCCCACATAATAAGCGTTTATCACCTGCTCGAATTGATGCCGCACCGGGATAGCAAGATACGGTTTGCCAAGGTAAAGCTAAAGCGCCTCAGAGATCAGTGAGAACCCGGAGTTCGCAATCACCGCCTGACACCCGGCCAGATCCTCCAGGAAGGCAGTCAGGCTGGGTTTTTTGAACACCAGATTCGCGTCCTGCCCTGGCGGCCGAATCCGTAGCACACGAAAGACTGCCGGATGCGCTTCATTAAGCCCACCAGCTCTTCTGAAGGAGAAGTAACATACACGAGCGCATAACCGCCTTCTCGGTCTCCTGCCGTTAGAACTTCCTTCCGCAAGATCGGCGACACAACAGAGGCATGCTTTCGTCTCAACTGAGCGGGAAAGAATGCTGTGATGAGGTACTCGCTGGCGTGGAGAATCATCAACCGGGTGACCAGCTTTGCCGTTAACGCTTCGCCCCGGTGCTGCTTGGGATAGTGAAGCCGGGCGCGCGTCAGCGCATGCTGGTTATCGATGGATATGACCGGCAGGCCCCGGTGATGCCCCACGTGGTAGGACAACGACTCGAAGTCCGTACAAACCAGTTCGATCTTCCATTGCTCGCCGAGCCGCAAAGCTTCTTGAAACTGCGGGCCGCCCTCGGAACCGTAACCAGATTCTTGATCACGGTCTTGCGATATCGAACCTCATTTCTCACATACGCGAAGCGCAGCCCGTAAATCTCGGTGACTTCGAAATCCGTGCTCAGGTTCCGCAGGCCGCGGTCGAATGACGCCACGTGCACCCTGTGTCCCTGCTGCTGTAAGTGCTGGATGACTTCTTTTGACCGAGTGGAGTGTCCGGAACCTTCGCCATCAACTGGGTGAAGGATATTCGCCATGCGCTGGATTGAAAGCTACCGCCCGACTCTTACCCCTCGCCGCTGGCGGAATTCTTCAGTGACCAAATAGAGCACCGGAATAAAGAACAGATTGAGGATGGTGGACATGATCATGCCACCGAAAACCGTTGTCCCCACCGAATGCCGCCCTGCTTCGCCGGCGCCACTGGCCACAACCAGCGGCACTACGCCGAGAATGAATGCGAAAGAGGTCATCAGGATCGGCCGGAGCCGGATGCGTGCCGCTCGAACCGCCGCATCCCCTATTGACATTCCGCGCTCGCGCAATTGCTCGGCGAATTCTACGATCAGGATGGCGTTCTTGCTCGACAACCCTACCAGCATCACCAGTCCGATCTGGCAATAAACGTCGTTCTGCAGCCCGCGCAGCCATTGCGCCGCCAGCGCTCCTAACATCGCCATGGGTACCGCCAGCAGCACGATGAAGGGCAAAACGAAGCTCTCGTACTGTGCCGAAAGGGTCAGATACACCACCAACGTTCCCAACCCGAATAGGATGAGCGAGGTACTGCCGGAAGCCAATTCTTCCAGCGACAAGCCTGTCCACTCGTAACTGAATCCCTGCGGCAGAACTCTTTTGCTCAAGTCCTCCATCGTTGTGATCGCCTGCCCGGAACTGAAGCCAGGCGCCGCTGCTCCATCAATCTCCGCCGACCGGAACAGGTTGTAGTGACTGATCACCTGGGGCGTAATGGTTTGCGTGATCTTGACCAGGTTATCCAGCGGGATCATGGCTCCCGTGTCGGAGCGCACGTAGAACTGCGCGATGTCCTGAGCCCGCGAGCGGAACTGCTTGTCGGCCTGGATGTACACGCGATAGGAACGATTGTTGAAATCGAAATCATTCACGTAGGCCGAGCCCATGTACACGCTCAGCGTGTCGGTAATCTGCTGCAAAGGCACGTGGAGGCTCTTCGCCTTCTCACGATCAATCGTCACCAGGAACTGAGGATCATTTGCCGTGTAGCCGGTGAACATTCCCTGCAAACCCTTTCGCCCGTTGCCCTGCCGCACGACGTCGCCAGTGACATTGGCCAGTTCCTGCAAAGTGTGTCCACCCTGATCCTGCACTTCAAACTGGAAGCCGCCGAATTCCCCCAAGCCTTGGACCGCGGGCGGGAGGAACGGAATCACGAATGCTCCATTCACCCCGAACAGCGGGCCGCGCAGCCGGTTCACCACCGCTTCCGCAGCGTGTTGCTCGCCTCGCCGCTCCGAATACGGCTTCAAAGATGCAAACACGATCCCGCGATTGGGCGCGTTCCCGCTGAAGCTGAAGCCTGTCACCGCAAACACGCTTTCCACCTCAGGGGTCTTCTCGAGGATGGCGGTAACCTGCTCGCCGATCTTCTTCGTGTACTCGATGGAGGCCCCGGAAGGAGATTGCACCGCGATGATGAACCACCCCTGGTCTTCGTTGGGGACAAACCCTTTGGGAACCCGGACAAACACGAAATAGGTGAGCCCCAGCCCAGTCAAGAAAAGCAAGATGGCCAGAGCCGGATATTCCAGGAATCTGCGCAGCGACGCCTGGTAGCCCTGCGTCACGCCCGTTACCGCCCGGTCCACGCCGCGGAAGAACACGTTCTTGCTGCCGAAACCGCGCCCCAGCAGCAGGGCGGACAGCGCCGGGGACAGCGTCAAGGCGTTGAACGCAGAAATAGAGATGGAGAATGCAATTGTGAGGGCGAATTGCCGGAACAGGATTCCGGTTGTCCCCGGGAAGAACGCGACGGGAACAAACACGGCCACCAGAACCAGCGACGTAGCAATCACCGCGCCCGTCACTTCTTTCATGGCTGCCGACGCGGCTCTGCTCGGGTCCCCTTCCCCTTCGCTGAGATGCCGCTCGATGTTCTCGATGACCACGATGGCATCGTCCACGACCAATCCCGTGGCCAGCGTGATACCGAACAGTGTCAACGTATTGATCGAGAATCCCAGCAGCTTTACGAAAGCGAAGGTCCCAATCAGCGAAACCGGAATGGTTACCGACGGAATGATCGTGCTCCGCCAATCTTCCAGGAAAATGAAGATCACGAGGATCACCAGGGCAATGGCCTCGATCAGGGTGGTGAGCACGTCTCTGATGGATTCGCCCACGGCATCGGTCGTGTCAAACGCGAGCTCATATTTCATCCCGGGAGGGAAGCGCTTGCTCAGCCGCTCCAGCTCCGCGATGGCCCGGCTGTCCACCTCCAAAGCATTTGCGGTCGAAAGTTGGGTGATGCCAATCCCGACCGACTCGTGGCCGTTGTACTCAAGATCGGAACCGTAATCTTCCGCTCCCAGTTCGGCGTGCCCAACATCCTTCAGCCGGACGATCGTGCCGTCTTTATTGGTCTTGAGAATGATGTCATCGAATTGCGCCGGCTCGGTAAGCCGCCCCACCGCCCGCACGCTGATTTGAAATTGCTGTCCCGCCTGGATCGGCGGCTGCCCGACCGACCCGGCGGCCACTTCAACGTTCTGCTCTTCGAGCGCATTAACCGCATCATCCGCCGTGAGTCCGCGGCCGGCCATGCGCACCGGATCGAGCCACAGGCGCATGGAGTACCGGCGCTCGCCAAAAATAAAAACTTCGGCCACGCCGGGCACGCGCTTCAGGCTGTCCCGTACGTAAACGTCGAGATAGTTGCTCATGAATAGAGGATCGTAGCGGCCGTCCGGCGAATACACCGCCGCACCAAACACGAAGTTGTTCGATGACTTGGTCACGATGACGCCGGTCGCCTTGACTGCGTTGGGCAACCGCCCCTGCGCCGTGTTGACGCGATTTTGAATGTCCACCGCGGCCAGATCGGGATCTCGGTTCAGATCAAACGTCGCCGTGATCTGGCTGAACCCGTCATTGCTGCTGCTCGAGGTGATGTACTTCATCCCCTCCGCGCCATTGATTTGCTGTTCGAGAGGTTGGGTGACGGCGGTCTCGACGGTCTGAGCGCTAGCCCCGATGTAGGCGCTGGTCACTGACACTTGCGGAGGCGCCAGATTGGGGAATTGAGAGACGGGAAGCGTGGGAATGACGACCGCGCCGGCCAGAATGATCATCAGCGCGCAGACCGTAGAAAAAACAGGACGCCGTATGAAAAAGTCGACGAACATGAATGTTTCAGGCTCTGGGCGTTAGGCTCTGGGCGTTAGGCTCTCGGCTCTTGGTCGCTCGCGGGCGACGCAGTCGACCATGAGCCGGAGAGCCCAGAACGAATCTTGGAACGGAGAGCCGATAAGCCAATAACCAAAGATAACCGAAATCGGAGAGCCGAATTCCAAGAACCTAAAACCCAGAGCCTGGAGCCTAACTTTGCGGCGTTACCGGCATCCCGTCCACCAGGAACTGCGTGCCGGAAACAATAATTCGCTCTCCCGGCTTAATCCCCTCCAGCACGGGGTAGTCGTTGCCCACCATCGGTCCCACCCGCAGTGGCCGTTGTCGAGCTCTATAAGACCCGTCCTTGCCCGGCTCGGCCACAAACGCGAAGTACTGATCGCCAATCCGCGACACGGCCAGCACCGGCACCACCGGGGTTTGGCGCCGTCCCCAGATAATGCGCGCACGAATGAACTGCGCCGTCCGCAGCCGCTCGTTATTATTTCCAATCAGCGATTTCACCAGCACGGTCTGCGTGGTGTTGTCCACCTGGGGAGAAATGAAGCTGATCCGGCTGCCGGCGATCACTTTGCCGTCGCTGTCCACAATCTGCACCGGCATTTTCACCTTCAACTGCCCCGAGCGCTCTACCGGCACATAGACGTAAGCCTCAAGTGTGCCTGGCTTGTCGACGGTAGTCAGCATGGTAGTGGTGGTCACGCGATCGCCAACCCGCACCGGGATGTCGCCGACAATCCCGCCCCGCGGCGCATCGACTTTGTAATACTTCAACTGGACTTGCTGCTCGTGTACCTGCGCCTCGAGCGACTCCACCTGAGCGTGGGCAGCTTCCAGAGCCGTTTTCGCCTGATCGAGTTCCTGCTTGCTGACAACCCCCGCCGCATACAACCCGCTGACCCGATCGTATTGCTGCTGCGCATACTTGAGGTTGGCTTCCTGCGCCGCCCGCGCATCCTGCTGGCTCTTAACGGTAGCTTGTTGCTTGGAAGGATCGATCTGCATCAACGGAGTACCGGTCGCCACCTGCTCGCCGGAATGAACGTAGATGTCCGTGATCACGCCTTCCACCTGGGGCATGATTACGGCCGAGTCGCGCGATTTCAGCGTGGCTACGTATTCGGTCGTGTCATCCACCGGGACATCCTCGGCGACTGCAACCTTCACCGCAATCGCCATGGGTCCCTGGGCGTGCGGATCGGACCCTTTGTTACAACCTGGCGCGATTGAAATCAGGAGCAGGAAGAGAGGCCCTACCAGACGCGATTCACCCCAGATGCTTCGATGAATGACGTTTTGGCCAGCTTTCCGCATTCTCGGTAAGCTATCACGCACCACCGGTCAGGTGCGAGAGAAAGGATGTGGACGGAACTGGGCAAGTACAAGTAAAGGAGAGTAAAGGAAGAGTAAAGGAAGAGTAAAGGACGAGTGTGGGGAAGGTCTCTGACCCGTCTGTGCGGGTCGAAGACCCGCCTCTCACCGAAGAATAAGCCGGTTAACGCTTGCGGGGCTTGGTTGCGGCTGCGAGCCGGCGTTCTTCCCGCGCCACCCAGAGGTACAGGAAAACTGCGGCCAGAATCACTCCACCGATTACGAGCGCCATACTAACTCCGATGGAGCCTACTTTAGGATCGTTGCCTGACCATCTCAAGTAACCTAGGTACCGCCCCGTAATGCACTTTAGTGGTCCCGCGTGACCATCCGTGCCGATGGCCGACCTCTTCGGTGACCGTAGCTGACCAAACTGTTACATTGTCACGCTATGAAGCCCGCACGCAGCTTTGCCAGCGACAACAATGCCGGAGTTCACCCTGCCGTCCTGCAAGCCATAGCGGCTGCCAACCAGGGCCACGTGGTCGGCTATGGCGACGATCCTTACACCGCCTCGGCGGTCGCTAAATTCCAGGAACATTTCGGTCCTGATACGGAGGTCTTCTTCGTCTTCAACGGCACCGCTGCCAACGTGCTCAGCCTCAGGGCGCTGACCGAGTCCTATCACGCAGTGATCTGCACCGAAGCCGCCCACATCTACAGCGATGAGTGTGGCGCTCCGGAGAAATTCACTGGCTGCAAGCTCATCCCCATCGCCGCCCCGGATGGCAAGTTAACAATCGATGCCGTGGAGTCGGCGTATCACGGAATTGGAGATCAGCATCACGTTCAACCCAGAGTGATAGCCATAACCCAGGCGACCGAGATGGGCACCCTTTATAAACCTGAAGAAATCAAGGCCCTGACACGCTTTGCCCACGATCATGACATGTTCGTGCACATGGACGGCGCACGCATCGCCAATGCTGCGGCCAGCCTCGGCCAGACGCTCAAGCAGGCCACCGGCGACCTCGGCATTGATGTGTTGTCCTTCGGAGGAACCAAGAACGGCCTGATGGCAGGCGAGGCCGTGATCTTCTTTAATAAGAGCCTGGCTGAGGATTTCCTCTATATCCGCAAACAGGGCATGCAACTGGCCTCCAAAATGCGCTTCATCGCCACTCAACTCGAGACCTTGCTCGCCGGCGATCTCTGGCTGAAGAACGCGCGCCACGCCAATCAGATGGCAAAGCTCCTGGAAAAAGAAATCAGCCAGATTCCAGCAATTGAGATCGTCTATCCGGTCGAGGCAAACGGAGTTTTCGCCCGCATCCCGCAAGCGGCCATCGCCAAAATCCAGAAGTGCTATTTCTTTTACGTGTGGAACGAGGAACAATCCGTTGTGCGCTGGATGTGCTCGTTCGATACGACGGAAGAGGACGTGAGTCAGTTTGCAGCCTTTGTTGCTAAGAGCGTAACTTGAGTGCGGCGAAGACCGTCGGTCCGGCAGGGCACAACTCCCCGCCTCGAACCAACTCTGACCGCGCCATTGCGTTTTGTGTTTTGTTCTGCTACTTTCTCGGCATTCGCACCACCATCACCAGGTCTGCTCGGTTTGATGCGCGAGGTTGCGTGTCCGGGAGAAGCTGATGAAGCGTAAGTGGCTCAAGCTCGCCTTAGTGTCTGCAATAGGGCTCTGCCTTATACGCCTTGCTGGTTGTGCGCGCGACCAGCAGTTGGTATCGATTACCGTAATCCCCAACACTGAAACTTTTGGTGCCGCAAACATCCCGGTGGCGGCGGATGCGGGCCTGAGCGTCCAACTCAGGGCACTGGGTAACTACATTCATCCGCCAGTCACCAAGGACATCACGAACGCGGTTACGTGGGCATCCAACGATGCCCAGATGGTCACCGTCACGCCGGGGGGCCTTCTCGCCGCTGCGGGGAATGCTTGCGGATCAAGTATCGTTTCAGCGACCGTCACAACCAGTACGTCAGGCGCCATCGTGACCGGCTCCATGACAGCCAACGTCGTGTGTTTCACTGGGACAGGCGGAGGTGGCGGAGGTCCGATACTCACAGTAGTTTTTCAGGGCGTTGGGTCAGGAACCGTAATCAGCACACCTCCAGGGATTAACTGCACGTCGACCTGCAGCGCAACTTTTACCAGTGGCACCGCTGTCAACGTTACGGCGGCGCCCAACACAGGGTCGACCTTTGGAAGCTGGACAGGCTGCGACTCCTTCAGTGGGCAGACCTGTATGATCAACAGCTTGACCGCTGATCATACGGTGACGGTCGCGTTTAACTAGGGGTGTAGCTCTCCGAGAGCGGGCGGAGTGCGCCCGGCGTGTTGTCCGCCCTAGCCTTCTTCTAACAGCTTCCCCAGAGTGGGCTTGTGCTTTTCCCGCCTAGCTTTCTTTTTCCTGTTCGGAACCGCGCGAGTCGGGGGAGGACTTCCCACCTGCTCCCGCGCCGCTGCCTTCACGGCCTTCACCGCCCGAAACGCGTTTGACTTCTTTCGCTTTGGCAAGGGTTTGTACTCACTGTTCGGGACAAACCAAACAGCAACGCCGGACTGAGCTCGTCAATTATGCAATAATCGGCTCTGTACAGCTTGAAGGCTAAGAGCTAAAGGCCAGTAGCTAAAAGCTGCCTTATGGAAGAGCGCGATTTCTTCGACGAGCGCCAGGAAAAGAAGACAGCCACCCTGAGCTGTCCTCACTGCCAGCAATCTGCCGAATACGAGCTGCTCTGGCTGGTGCGTACCAAGAAAAAGCAGCTGCTCGGCCGCGCCGACGACCGTGACCGCGCCCGTTTCGCCAAAGCCCGTTCCTACATGCTCCGCAAAGACGACATGATGATGTGCAAGAACCTGCGTTGCCGCAAGCGCTTCGAAGTCTCCGGCGTGCAGTCGGTAGCCTTTCTCGACTAGCGAGGGTTCCCTCTAATCCGGTTACTCATTTATACTGATTTGTTTATCCCACAACTGCCGAACCAATCCGTAGGTCTGGGCCAAGGAGTGTCCCGGTGAAAATCCTAGTCTGCATGAAGCAAGTCCCGCAGAAGGACGCGCCCCTCGAGCTCAATGAAACCGGCACCTGGATTCGGGAAGACGTCTCCTACGAGGTCAATGAGCCCGACGCCTACGCCCTTGAGGAGGCCCTGCGGCAGAAAGAAAAACACGGCGGAGAAGTGGTTGTGATCACCGCTGGCCCGGCCCGGGCCGCCCAAGTTTTGCGTGAGGCCCTCGCCAAGGGCGCCGATCGCGCGATCCACCTGGAAGACCATGCTTTCGTCGGGTTGGACCCATTCAACACCGCGCAAGCCTTCTTTGCGGCCATTAAAGATGAGAAGTTTGACCTGATTTTCACCGGCCTGCAGTCGGACGACTACGGGTACGCCCAGACCGGCGTGATTCTGGCCGAACTGCTGGGCTGGCCGCATGCGACCATCATCATGCAGATCGAGAAGAGCGACTCCGGCATTCGCGTCAAGCGCGAGCTGGAAGCCGGCTACTTCCAGTTTGTAGATATTCCGCTCCCGGCCGTTTTAACTATCCAGTCCGGCATCAACAAGCTGCGCTACGCAACCCTGATCGGCATCAAGCAAGCCAAGAACAAGCCACTGCGCAAAGTGATCATGCCGGAAGTGCAGTCCGCGATAGGGGGGAACCTGCAAAAAATCGAGCGCCTCTACGTTCCGCAAAAAACCAAGAACACGGAAATCATTGAAGGTCCACCCGGAGAAGTAGCTAAGAAATTGGTCGACAAGCTGCGCAATGAGGTCAGAGTTCTGTAGCTCGGGCTCATGAGTCGGATTCGTATCCGGGCGCGACTTTAGTCGCGCCGTCATTTCGCTTAATTAACGGCTTTAGGCGTTGAGTTCGTTAGCCAAGACGGTGTACCCGGACTGTCTGCCAGGCATCTCAAGAAGGCTATGCCAGACATTCCGCAGCCACGAATTCAGCAGGAAACCGCGCTCCTGGAGCGGCAGCGCCAGGCCGGGGTCATAATCACAGTCGGCAAGGTGCTGCTCTGGATGGACCTGATTCTGGCCTGTTTCGTTTATGTGGGGCTGAAGTCCGGCTCTCACTTTTTCTTGTGGTGGGTGATAGCCGAGGGCGTTCTGGGGTTTGCTCTGTTAGGAGCCGGCTCGCAGAAAAGGTCGGAGGCCAACCGCAGATTGGCAGAACTCTCGCCCACGGTTGGGGACCAGGACCTGCCCGACGAAGCCGAGCAGCAGCGCCGGGCCAGCTGATGGTTATTCGTCACTGAAACAGGCGGTTCCGCCATTCATACGGTATGCCAAAGGGGCTGTGCGCGCCCCGGGAGGCAGGTATGGCGGAGATGGAAAAGTCCGAGACCAGCTTCAGCCGGCTTTTTATCGGGCCGGCGGTGCTGGTGGCAGATTTGCCGGTGGTCTTTTTTTGCCATCGGCGTTTAAAGTCGGGCGGCACGGGCTGTTTATTTCCATCATCGGCGAGCTCGCGCTGCTCGGGCTGGTATTGATGATCACCGGCTTCAGCATGCGCCGGAACCGGACCGAAGAATGATTTTTTAGGTTGAGCGTCACGTCTTCAGAGAACCGAGAACTTATCCTGAGACCTGAGACCGGACACCTGAGACCCAAATCATGGCAGACACAATCCTGGTAGTCGTCGAGCAACGCGAGGGCAAATTCAACCGCGTCTCCTGGGAGACGCTTACCGCCGGCCAAGCGCTGGCGGCCGACACCGGCTGGGCTCTCGAAGCCGCAGTTGTCGGCGGCAGAGTGGAAAGTTTTGCCGGCGAAGTCGCGGGCAAGAAGGTTTCCAAGGTGTACGCGATCGAGTCAGCCAACCTCGAACCTTACACGCCTGACGCCTTCGTCGCCGCGCTCAAGCAGTTCCTCTCATCCCGTCTACCGAAGCTGGTGCTGATGCCCCACACTTACCAGGTGCGCGATTTCGTTCCCAAGCTGGCCACGGCCATGGGACGCACGGCCATCAGCGACTGCATCGGATATAAAAAGGACGGGGGAAAGCTCGTATTCACCCGCCAGATGTTCCAGGGCAAGCTGGCCGCCGACGTGAGCTTTACCTGCGACGCCCCCTGGTTCGTCACCGTCCAGAACGGCGCGTTTCGCGGCGACAAGGTTGAAGCCGGTGCCAGTGCCGCTCCCGTGGAGATGGTCAAGTCCGAAATTCCCGACGGGATCATCCGCAACAAGCCACAGGAAGTCTTCAAAGAAGCCAAGCAAGCGGTTGACCTGACACAAGCCGAAATTATCGTCGCCGTGGGCCGCGGCATTAAAGAGCAGAAGAACATTGATCTCGCCAAGCAGCTTGCCGATGCCATCGGCGGAGAAATTGCCGCGTCGCGTCCGATCTGCGATTCAGGCTGGTTGCCTATGGACCGCCAGATTGGGTCCTCAGGCCAAACAGTGGCTCCCAAGCTGTATCTGGCGCTGGGAATCAGCGGTGCCATTCAACATATCGTCGGCATGAAGGGCTCGCGCACCATCGTGGCGGTCAACAAAGACTCTGCAGCACCCATCTTCGAAATAGCCGATTACGCGGTCGTGGGCAATTTGTTCGACATCGTGCCGCCACTCATTGAGGAAGTGAAGAAGGCGAAAGCGGGCGCGTAACTTCCCGAGCGCTTTTACGAGTGTCCTGATGCTCGCAAAACAGCCCAGCCGATGGAGGGCGGAACGCCGTACAATGAGTGCTGCAGGAGCCGAGCCGCCAAGAAAGTTTTGAATAAGAATGCAAAAAAACGACGCGGCGCTCCAGAATCGGGTACTCTTGCCGGCCTTCGCTCTCGGGTGAAGCGAATCCGCAGGTAAGCGGCGGGAGCGGATCCACAAGAGGGTTGGCGTATTGCCGGCCGAGCGCCGACCTCATTCGTGAAGACAGAGAACGCTGACCTTGCCCCATGTCATCGACGCCAGTGTCATAGTGAAGTGGTTTCTACCTGAACCCGATAGCGATCGTGGTGACGGGCTGCCATTTCGTGACAGCCGATCAAGTCCTGGTAACCAAGCTGAGCATTGCAATGCCCTTTATCAGGCATGTCTCGAGCATTGACCTGTGACCCTTGTTTTCCGTAAACCCCTCGAAGGGATCGACCGTCCGCAAATGGAAGCGGACGTTGTCATTGTGGGTGGCGGTCCCGCAGGCATGGCCTGCGCCCTGCGCTTGTCGCAGCTCATCGACGCGCACAACGCCAAACATCCCGACGCACAGCTAAGCAAAGAAAACATCTACGTATTGGAAAAGGCGCGTGAAATAGGCCAGCACTGTCTTTCTGGTGCACTGCTCGACCCGCGCTCCATGCGCGAACTGCTGCCCGGTTTTGAAAAGGAAGCTCCCATCGATGCCGCAGTTAGCAAAGAAGGCGTTTATTTCCTCACCGAAAAAAGCAAGTTCAAGTTGCCTGTCACCCCGCCTACCCTGCGCGATCACGGTAACTATGTCATCTCGCTCAATAGATTCGTGAAATGGCTCGGTGGCAAGGTCGAAGAGACCGGCATCACGGTCTTTACCGGATTCGCAGGCTCAGAATTGCTCTTCGACGGCAATCGCGTCGCCGGCGTTCGCACCGACGACAAAGGCGTAGATAAGCGGAATCAGCAGAAATCGAATTTCGAGCCCGGCTACGACCTGAAAGCCAAGATCACAATCCTTGCCGAAGGCCCCTGCGGCTCGCTGACCAAACAACTCGTCGCCCGTTTCAATCTGGATATGGATCGCAATCCCCAGACTTACGGCGTAGGCGTCAAGGAGCTATGGGAAGTTCCGTCGGGCCGGATTGCCCAAGGCGAAGTGATCTACACCATGGGCTGGCCGCTGACCTCGAAAGAGTACGGCGGCGCCTGGATTTACGGCGGTAAGGACAACATTGCTTCTCTCGGTTTCGTGACCGGGCTCGACTATTCCGACCCTCGGGTCGACCCGCAGCGCGTCTTGCAGGTATTCAAGAAGCATCCTTTTGTGGCGCATTTGCTCGAGGGTGGCAAGATGATCCGCTACGGCGCAAAGTCGTTGCCGTATGGGGGCTGGTGGGCGATTCCCCCGGTATCAGGCGACGGCTGGATGATTCTCGGCGACTCGGCCGGTTTCCTGAACTCCGCCCGCCTGAAGGGAATCCACCTGGCAATCAAGAGCGGCATGCTCGCTGCGGAAACCGCCTGCGAAGCTTTCAAGAAGGGCGACGTGTCAGCAGGGACTCTCAGTGATTTCCAGCGTCGCGTCGAGGCGAGCTGGATCAAGGAAGAGCTGTGGAAGGTTCGCAACTTCCATCAGGGCTTCGAGCGCGGCCTCTGGGCAGGCATGTTCCACGTCGGCTTGCAGCAGATCACGGGCGGACGCGGCCTATACAACCGCTATCCGGCCAAGCCCGGCTACCAGCACATGCATAACCTGAGCGACTTGCCCAGAACCGGCGACGGCGAGGCTCATCTGCTCGGTCCCTACAAAGGCGATGGCAAGCTGACATTCGACAAGCTCACCGACCTCTACCATTCCGGCACCAAGCACGAAGAAGATCAGCCCGCCCATCTGGTCATTCACGACACCAACATCTGCGAGCAACGCTGCATCAAGGAATTTGGCAGCCCCTGCCAGAACTTCTGCCCCGCCAACGTCTACGAGATGGTGGACGACAGCTCCGCCCCGAATGGCAAGCGCATCAGCCTGAACCCCTCCAACTGCGTGCACTGTAAGACTTGCGACATTCAGGATCCCTATCAGATCATTACCTGGGTTCCGCCCGAAGGTGGCGGCGGTCCGAATTACGACGGCATGTAGGCCTGGGACAGGCGAGGGCGGCTGAGCGGCTGTCCCACGATTCCTCTGCTTGCCCTCAAGCGTATAATTTAGGTTCCGTTTCCGACCGCCGGAGCCTGTGGGCATACCCTGGTCACGGCGGCGAGGGTGAGCAACTGACAGATCAAGCTGCCGCCCGAGGGTACAGGTGGAAACGCCTGCGCCTCCCGTGCTTGGCGAGGAGCACTTGGAAAGGAGACATCCGCACGCCCTGCCGTGTCGCCTTCCCCTTCTCGCGAATTAGCACTTAGGAATTGATACGGGGCATTTAGCCGCCAGAGTTCGTGATGACCTGGCATCGCTTTTCAGGGGCTAACTGCTAACTGCCAATGGCTGCCCTCATTGACAAACACGGCCGCCCGATCACCGATCTCCGGATCGCCATTACCGACCATTGCAATTACAAGTGTGTCTACTGCCGCACGGGCAATGACGGGGCCATGTACGCCGACCTGCCCTTTTCCGACTACCTGCGCATGGCGCGCTTGTTCGCAGGCCTGGGAATCAAGAAAATTCGCATTACAGGAGGAGAACCGCTTCTCCGCCGCGGTGTCGTTGAGTTTGTCCGCGAGCTATCGAAGTTGCACACTGTGGACGGCGAGCCTCTGGACCTGGCCATAACGACCAACGGCCATCTTTTGGCCGAAATGGCGCAGCCACTGAAAGATGCCGGCTTACGCCGCATCACCGTCAGCATGGATGCCGTCGATCCTGATCGCTTTCGACGCATCACGCGCGTACCTAACGGATTCGCCTGTGTGCTGGCGGGGATTCGCGCCGCCAAGCGCGCCGCCCTGGCTCCAGTGAAGGTCAACTGCGTCCTGATGCGCGGCTTCAACGAAGATCAGATCATCCCCTTCGGCAGGTTTGCCCGGGAAGAAGGCGTAGTGCTGCGCTTCATCGAATTCATGCCCTTGGAAGAAGACCGGGTCTGGTCCCCCAACATAGTGGTCACGCTCGATGAAATTCTGCGCCGCATGGCCGAGTACCGGCCGCTGGTGGAAATTCCGCATGATCGTAGCGAAACCGCGCGCCGCTACAGGTTTGACGACGGCATCGGCGAGATTGGCATCATCGCCCCAGTATCCCACCCCTTCTGCAGCCACTGCAGCCGCCTTCGCATCACTTCCGACGGCAAGATCCGTACCTGCCTGTTTTCTGTTTGGGACCACGATCTGCACGAACTGATGCGCCGCGGAGCCTCGGACGAGGAACTCGTTGCCTTCATATACAGCGTAGTAGATCGCAAAGAAGCTCGCCACCACATCGGAGAGCCCGATTTCGTACCACCTTCCCGCACCATGGTCCACATTGGTGGATAGGGCCGTGTGAGGACGGCGAGAGCCTGAAGTTCCTAACGCCTAACGCCGGGAGTCCTTCACTGCCGCAACTGTGCGTATGTGGAGACGGGTCTCGGACCCGCCTCCACGCTTGCACCGGCGTCCAGCCGCGTGCACAATATACGGGTGCTCCAGTCACAAGCGGCTTGCGATGGTACGGACAAGAAATTCCGGCCAGCCGGCATCCTGGTGCATCTAAAGTAAGGAAAGAAACAGCTGTCAGCTTCAACATCCCCGTAGGTTGGGCGCACAAAGCGCGGTGAACCTACTGGAGCCGGCAGGGCTTTCAACAACCCCGTTCCGGGCGGCTCAGAAAATGGGACATACCGCCGCGGAACTGAAAGCGAGATACAGCTTGGCTACTCGACCAACCATCTGCTCTCTGGACAATTATCTTGTCCTGCCTGATCACTCGCTGGACGACCGCATCCTTGCTGCCAGAGAAGCCCTGGGCCGCGATGCCGTCATCCTCGGTCATCACTATCAACGCGATGAAGTGATTCGTTTCGCCGATTTTCGTGGCGATTCTTACCGGCTTTCGCAAGAGGCTGCCCGCGCCGCAGGCAAGTACATCATCTTCTGCGGCGTGTATTTCATGGCGGAAAGCGCCGACATCCTCAGCCGTCCCGGCCAGGTGACCATTCTCCCCGACCTGAACGCCGGCTGCTCAATGGCCGACATGGCCGAAATCACCCAGGTAGAAGACTGCTGGGAGCAACTGATCGCCGCCGGCTTAACCAGCGACAAAGGCGAGGGCATTACTCCGATCACCTACATGAATTCCAGCGCCGCCATTAAAGCATTTTGTGGCGAGCGCGGCGGCCTGGTCTGTACCTCCTCCAATTGCGCAGGCGCATTTAAGTGGGCATTTGCCAAGGCTCCCAAAGTCCTTTTCCTGCCCGACCAGCACCTCGGCCGCAACACTGCCTGCAACATGGGAATTCCGCTGAACGAGATGGCCGTATGGGATCCGTACATGCGCCACGGGGGTGTCACGCCGGAGCGACTGCGTGCCGCGCGCGTCGTCCTCTGGAAAGGCCACTGCTCGGTGCACCAGCGATTTTTGCCCGAACATGTGGATGCGGTCCGCGGGAAGTATCCTGGAGTCCGCGTGATCGTTCATCCGGAATGCCGCTGGGAAGTCTGCCGGAAGGCCGACGGCATCGGCTCGACCGACAAGCTGATCCAGATGATTCGCGAGGCTCCGTCAGGCACGAGCTTTGCCGTGGGAACTGAAATTCACCTGGTGAACCGCATGGGCAAGGAGTTCGCAGCGGACGGCAAGAAAGTCATTACCCTGGATGACTCCGGCTGCCTCTGCACCACCATGTTCCGCATTTCCCCCCAGCACTTGTGCTGGGCGCTGGAAAACCTGGTGGAGGGCAATATCGTCAATCAGATCAAGGTCAGAGACGACGTGAAGTTTTGGGCTCGCGCGGCGTTGGATCGGATGCTGGAAATTCAGCGCTGAATTCCCAATTGATTGCCAATTTCCGATCTGAGTCTCCGAAATCGACACTCGGCAATTGAAAATTGGCGATTTTAGAAAGTGAGGTAACCGGCCCCCTGGTTCCTTTCGGCACCTCACGGTTAGTCGGGAATGATTTAGAATGCTTCTATATCCAATATGTCCACTCGAACTTTTACCCTGGAAGAAGCTCAGGCCCTTCTGCCTGTACTGGAATCCCTGTTACGCACCGCCATTAAAGGCAAGAAACTGATCGAGCAGGTCGACGCCGAGATGCAGGAGACCGCCCACAAGGTATTTCTCAAGGGCGGAATGTTGCTCGATGTGGTGCATCTGGCCCGACGCAAAGCGGAACGAGAAAAGGCCCTGCAGCGCGTCAAAGACGCTCTCGCCGAGATTGATGCCACCGGAGTCCAGGTGAAAGACCTCGACATGGGCCTGCTGGATTTCCCCTGCCGCGTCGAGGGCGAGATAGTCCTGCTCTGCTGGAGGCTGGGAGAAAAGGGCATCGGCCATTGGCACGGTACCGAAGAAGGTTACGCCGGCCGTAAGCCGATTGATGAGCGAATTGTGAAAGCCGGGAAGAAGAAGAATTAGTTGTCAAGTTCCCGGTTTTCACTTCCTATTACAGTTCTCGCTTCTCGCTTTCCAGTTTCCCGTTCCGAGTCTCAGCAGCTTTCTCGACATCTACCCTTTAGTCCGGAGTTCTGGAACTTCGCTTTAGTCAAGCTGCAACGAGAACTAACCTAGGGCTGTCCCCCCCGATTCCAATGCGGAGCAAACGCCGAATTCACCAGCCACAAAACCGGCTTCAGCATGGAGTGGATAGCCTCATTCATGTGCTTGAAGTCAATGTGCGCCAGGTCATCGCTGGGCTGGTGGTAATCGCCGTGCAGTCCGTAGCTTGACACCGTTTGCGCCACCACGCCCTTCTTTGCGAACACGTAGTTATCAGATCGCCGGAAAAAGCCCTGGTCCGGGTGCGGATCAGCTACCAGGTGAGCCCCATGCCGTGCAAGCTCCGGCCCCAGGTTGGAGCGCTCCCATCCGGTTAGCCACAACGTATCTTCCGCTACCGCAGGGTCGGCCCGCCCAATCATCTCGAACTCCAGGCAGGCCGAAATATCGTGCAATGGCACCGGCAGATGTTCCCGGAAATAAGTAGACCCCAGCCCTCCGGTTTCCTCACTGCCAAAAAGCGCGAAGATCACCGTACGCCGCGGTTTCGGTTGCGACGCCAGCACCCGTGCCAATTCCAGTACAGCGGTCGCACCGGAGGCATCATCATCGGCGCCGTTGTAGATGTCATCGCCATTCACCGGCGCTCCGACCCCGAGGTGATCGAGATGCGCTGTCAGCAACACCACAGCATGCTGCTGCGAGGAATCCGTCCCGCTGATCTCACCCACTGCATTCCACGTATGGCTCTTCTCCACCGGGCCTGCTGTGGCTTTCATCTCAATGGTCGTCCCATCCGGCAAGTCACTCAGCACAGCCCCCGCCTCGCGGCTTACCGCGAAAGCGCTAAATTGCGGGCCCATGTCGGATCTGTCGGCGCCCTCAATTTGGACGGGCAACTCGGGCAACCTACTTCCCATCGGCTCCCAACGCAGGCGCAGCCGGGAGGATTCCGGGACAAGGACGGCCAAGGCTCCCTGGGAACCAATGCGGAGCTGCTCCCGGCGTATCTTGTCTTCGTGGGGCGCGGTGAGGAACACCACGCCCCCGGACTGGACGCGTTGATTTTCTCCCTTCGCCAGGTCGATCTTCTGTAGCGGACCGGAAAAGCTGGGATTTGCCAAGTAGAGCGCGAGGATCTCTTTGCCGTGAGTCCACGCGACTTCTCGCTCAGCAGGTCCAGAAGTGTGAAACTTCAATTGCGGAGCGCTCGTCAATTTCTGACGAAGCAAGGTCGCGCGTTGGAGGTAAGTACCATCATCCCCCGCCGGAGCCACTCCATACTGCTCCAATTCCGAAGCGATATAGGTGGCCGCCACCAATTCGTCCGGAGTCCCGCTGCCGCGCCCGCGCAGAGCGTCCGATGCCAGAAAGTCCATGTGCGCGTGGACACAGGGTGCGCACATCTGTAGGCCCCTCAACTTGCTCTGCGCCCGCGTAGTCTTTGCGGCCTGCCCATCTGCGATTACGACCAAGGCGCAGACCAGGGCGCCTAGCCGAATGTAATTAGCGACCGATGCCCGAATCATGAAATATACGATGCGGGAATTATAGGTGCCCGAGAGACACGTGGTTGCCGCATTCCCAAAGAAACGCGCAAGTTCGCCCCGGGTCAGCGTTCGAGTAAGGAGGACCTGGAAAGGACTCTGGACCGCAAAGAGCCACTCACCTTCTGCTACAATCGGCACTATGCCGGTAGTGGATCGCCTTGTGCAAGTGTGGGTTCCCTGAGGCCTCCTAAAATCATGTTGACTGCCAAGCGGAAGTTGTTGCTGCTGACTAGTTTCACGCTCCTCATGAGTCTGGGGTGGGCGGGCTGCCACGGTTTCTTTGTGAAACCGACGCTCACCGGCATTACCGTGACCACTCTGCAGGCCACTAACCTGCCGACCCAGGGCAGCACCATCCAACTCATGGCGACCGGGGCCTATGATGACGGCAGCCACAAAAACCTCTCAGGCGTCGCCACCTGGAGTAAGACCGATCCGCAAAATCTAGTGACGTTGAGCACCTCGTCACCGGGACTGGTGACCGCCAACGCTGCTCCCAACCCCGGTGTGCAGGTCACGATTCAAGCCGCGGCCCAGTCGTCAAACGGCAGCGTAGTATCCGGAACCATCACGCTTACAGTTGGGCAGTCTTCAACTCTTACGATTAGTTCCAGCCGGGGATCGACAATCAGCTTGTCCGGAGCCGGAGGAGCTGGGGCAACAGTGACTTTCAGCGCTACTCTGAACGGCACCGATGTCACGAATTCGACGACGTTTACTTCCAGCAGCCCTTCGGTCATCGCGATTACCACCGGCAGTACCGGCACTCTACAAGCGACGGGTACGACGACCATTACCGGCTCGGATTCTAGCAACGGGGCCAGCGGGACACTGCAGATCACCGTCAATCCTTAAGGCTCGCTCTTCTTCGATGAGGGCATCTTCCAAGACAGGAAGGTGCCTGTCTCCACTTAGGAGAC
>Ga0209577_10002079_pt1 | contig 19421 bp, 17 predicted proteins | sample GraSoiAngelo_109_FD_185874 | JGI IMG/M metagenome (GOLD analysis project Ga0209577, IMG submission 185874) | Grasslands soil microbial communities from the Angelo Coastal Reserve, California, USA - 14_0903_12_20cm (SPAdes) (version 2) | ecosystem: Environmental > Terrestrial > Soil > Grasslands...
CAGAGCATCACGGTATTTTTCATAGGCCGTGAGGTTGGGGAAGCTAATCAGGGCGAGCGCGGAATTCGTGGGACCGGCGAATTTGGTGGGCAGAAAGTATCCGATCAAGTCTCCGCCACAACGGCGAATCGGCTCCGGCCAGGCGCGGGCGTATTTTTCAAAATCGGAGTGTTTGTTCTGATCGATTTCATAGCGAATACAAAGCGTGATCATGGGTATTCCTCGTTTCCTATAAAGTTTCTGGCTGGGGAGAACTGGGCTGCGAGAACAAAATCCTTCTCGGTCAAACTTCGGCGCGAAAGCTGCGGCCCAATTCCCGGCCCAAGCCAAAGTAATGGCGGAAGTTGTAGATTAACGGCTGCCAGCGCGCCGGATCGATGTACCTTTCGCCGTGGACGATGTCCCGCCGAGCATGCACGCGAACTACAGAGACTTCCACGGCTGCTGCGCCTCCAATCGACTGGAGTTCGGGGCCGGTCATTTCCCGGATGTGGCAAACCCGGGCCTCAAGCTGCAGAGGGCACTCCAGAACCCGCGGCGGGGAGACGAGCTCGGAATCCAGTGGAGTTAACTTGGAAGCGCCGAATTTATCCGGCTCGAAGCGGAATTGCGCGGCCTTTGTTTCCGGTACGGGAAACTTTCCCGTCAGCGGGGCAAGGCGCTCCACGGCTTTCCAGAGATCAGGTCCAGGCACGTTCAAGACGCATTCCATCCCCCGGCACAGATTCTCGACGGTTTTGCCCACAAGCGTGAGGCCGAGCACGGCGGTCCAACCAAGAGTCCAGCACGAAGACATGGGCGCGAGGTTGGGTGAGCCATCTTCGTTGAGAGTGCTGACGAGAACTACGGGAGTTCCGAAGTAGAGAATCTTGGGCTGGATCTCGACGAAACCGGCTTCCGCCACCAGCATGCATCCTCCGGCTTGAAAGTAGCACGGGGGGCGTGCGGGGATGTTTCATTGCTAAATGAAACATGGTTGCAGCGGCGGCGGTACAATGCAAACATGAACATCAAATATCCGATTTCGTCTGTTGCCGAACTGCTGGCCGAACCGGCCCGTGCGGGAATGCTTGTGGCGCTGCTGGAAGGGCGAGCTCTACCGGCGGGAGAGCTGGCGATGATTGCTGGCGTGTCCGCGCAGTCCGCGAGCGCGCATCTCTCGAAGCTGGTCGACGGCGGGCTGCTCCGAGTGCAAAGCGAAGGGCGGCACCGGTATTATCGCATCGCGAACGCGGAAGTGGGACACGCGATTGAGGCGCTTGGCACGATCTCCACGATGCCGAATCGCTCAAGCATTCCGCAGAGGCCAGAAGCGGACGCGTTGCGCGCGGCGCGCTCCTGTTATGACCATCTTGCGGGGCGAGTCGCTGTCGAGTTGCGGAAGGCGCTGGAGGAGTCGAAAATCATTGTGCCTGTCGGCGGGCGGGATTACCAGGTCAGCTCGCGCGGCGAGCGCTGGTTTAGAGAAATGGGGATTGACGTTGGCGCGTTGCGAAGCCTGCGCCGCGCCTTTGCGCGGCAGTGCCTGGACTGGACAGAGCGCACGCCGCACGTGGCGGGAGCACTCGGCCGAGCGCTCTACGAGCGGTTGCTGGAATTGGGATGGATTGCGCCCCGACCTGGAACGCGCGCAGTCCGTGTGACACATCGTGGAGCAAGAGAGTTGCAGGCGCGATTCCGAATCATCGCCTGAATGGCTTTCTGCTAACATCCCGGCGGACGGACACAAGCGATTAAAGGTCGGGCATAAGATTAGGAACAGAGTCCAAAACGGTAAACGGAACATTTGGTTGCAGAATTGCGTACCTTCCCTTTGAACCCGGGATCACGCATTACGGAGGGATTGCAGATGAAAGCTATTTTGCGCCCGGCAAGCCTTTGGGGACGCGCTAAAGCGCGCCCCTACAAAGTGGCACGCGGGTGTCGCCGGGGATTTGTCTCGGCCGCCGTTCTAGCTGCCTTCGCGGCGCCTCAGATCCTGCACGCTGAGGAGGTGACCAAATCGTTTACGGTCACCGGACGGCCAAACGTGCGCGTGGAAACCAATGACGGCAGCGTGCGAGTCATTTCCGGAGACGCGAAGCAGGTGGAATTTCGGGTCGAGTATCAAGGCTACGAATTGGGCAGGAATCTGCGGGTCGACTCCCGGCAAGATGGTGACAAGGTTGAACTTATCGCCCGTGTGACAGGGCACTGGGGTATCAACTTCGGTTGGGGCCACAATCGGCGGCTGCACATTGAAGTGCGCATGCCGCAGCAGGGTGATTTGCAGGTGGAAACGGGCGATGGAGCTGTGGAGACCAGCGGCCTGAGCGGAACAATCAACGTACACACGGGTGATGGCTCGGTAAAGGCCAGTTCGCTCGACGGCACGATTGATCTCCACACCAGCGACGGCGGCATCACTGTGGACACGTTGAAAGGGAACATCCGCCTGCGTACCGGTGACGGAGGGATTGAGGCGCGCAACTTGGATGGCAAGGTCGAGGCCGACTCTGGCGACGGGCACGTGCGGCTGGCGGGGCGGTTTGAGGCGCTCAATGTGAAAACGGGCGACGGCAGCGTGAATACCAAGGTTCTTCCCGGCTCGAAGATGGCTGCCGATTGGACTCTACGCACCGGCGATGGCAGCGTGGACATGTCTCTGCCGGAAGACTTTCAAGCGAACATTGATGCCACAACCGGCGACGGACACATCAGCATGGGGGTTCCCGTGACTGTCGAGGGCACGTTCAGCAAGTCCGAGGTGCGCGGCAAAATGAATGGCGGGGGTCAGACGCTCACGATTCACACTGGGGATGGCTCGATTCGGCTGACGAAGAGCTAGCTTTTGCTTGCGTGTTCGCATTTCGTACCCAAATCCCGTGCCCGGCCGTGGTATGGAAGGGGGGCAAACCCGCCGTCTCCATGTGCCGCTCAAGCGGCTCAAAAGCCGCTGCTAGGCAGAACCCGCCTTCCCTAAAAGAGTACCAGGACAGCGACTGGAGGAAAATAGTGTCCGCTTTTGTCCCGTCAGCGTCACAGTTTCGTCCGGTGGCCAAACCGCTATGTATTGAAAATTCAAGCCGTTAGGGGTTGGCGAATGATTTGCTTCCTAAAGGGGCAAGACCAGGATAAGCCCTTGATCGTCATCGTCTTGCTCGCCGCCATCCTAATGCTTGTAGGCATCACCGCCGTTAGCGCGTTGGATTTCACCGACACCAAGCGCCGCTAGCCTTGGCTCTCGTTAGTGCGCAGACTCGTTTGGCCAAAATTCTGTCGCAGCTGTTTGAATGGCACGATATTGGGGCGCAGCATGCTGCGCCCCAACGGTGTACATTTCGATTGGAGCGGAAACCTTACGGTAGCGTGAGGGTGAAGCCTTCGCGGACGATGGCCGCTTTTTCCGTCCCTTGGTAGCTGTAAATTACCACCAGGATTTTATCCGCACCGACAGCCGGGTCACCGCCCATGGCGCCGTTGGTGACCACAAAGCTGATCTGGCCGTCGCGCATCCTGGCGCGTAGCAGTTCGGTCACGTTTACGGTGCTTCCCTGCCAGCCGTAATAAGCGCGGACGATGCGGACACCTTGGTAGTCATAGCGATCGCGGTCACGATCGCGGTCGCCGTAATTGGCTGGGCGATCGTTCCAATCGGTGCGGCGCTCTTCGCGCACCACGTTGAACATGCCCGCCTCGACGAAGCCGCCTTCTCGATAGTCAAATTCGCGCTCCTCTTGCCGGCGGTCTCTGGCCCAGATGCGCAGATGCTTGTCGGCGCCGACAGCCGGATCGCCGCCCATGGTTTGGTTGTTGACCGCGACGCGGCCATTCACGCCACCGCGGCTGATGAGATCCTTCAGGATATCGGTGACGTCGTTGTGCTGAGTCCGGGTGCCGTACTCCGCGCGGACGATCATCCAGCCGTCATTCTGGGCGCTCGCTGGCGCACTGAAGAAAGTGATTCCTGCGGCAGCAAAAACAGCCGCAAGGACAAAAATCGTATAGCGAGTGGAAAGCTTCATTCGAGACTCCTCCGTGGCGGAACCCCTCCGCCTCATTTCTTTCAATGTATGCCAGAACAAGAAACGCGTGGTGTCCAATGGAAGGGCGATTGTCCTAATCGTCTATACCGCTTTGCATACCGGCTCTTTGTTGATGCATAGAAAGCCCGGTGTTGGTTGACGCAAGTCGCAAACCCCGCCCCAGACCCGCCGCAACCATCGCCGATTTGCCCTGCTAGTTCCTTGTTCGAGTTCAGAACGCGAACCCACTACCGATGCGAGGCTACCGTCAACCGACAAGTGGCGGGCCCGCAGCCATCGCCCCAAACACGTCATCCTGCGCTCCTAGAATGTTGCCGTCGCGAAAACGCAGCCGTGCGCGAAGTCCGGCAATGGCTTAAGGAGGCATCTGCCCGCAGGTATTTCACAGCGGCATTTTCCGTGTTTTGCTCACTGCCGGGAGGTGACTGTCCGCGGGCGGGCAAAAGGGGACACATTGCCACGAATAGAAACAGTGACGTTGCATGTCTCATGATCTCGATACTTAAGACAACCTGATACCAGGGGTTCGTCTTTAGAAGCGGAGCCTTCCCCGAGCCTTCCCCTCCGGATTTGCAAAACGGGGGCGGTTCCCGCAATATTAATGGCTTGCTTAGGGCCGCAGCACGCTTCCGCTGTTGCAATCTTTGATTCAGTTGTTTTCAAATTGCAATTTTTATCGGCCAGATTCTGAGGATTCTGGCCGTACACAAAGTGGCTGCTGACATTCCCAGGGCGATTTTCGCCCGAGGAAGCTGTTTTCTCTTGTATCAGGCAAAAGCAGGTCCCTCGCTAGGCGAGGGATGACACCAAGACGAAAGCGACCTAGTAAAGGAGAGGCATGGAAAAGCCAGCGAAAATCGTCCCCGCCAAGGGAAAACTGGGCATCTTGACCCCCGGAATGGGCGCCGTCAGCACTACATTCATGGCGGGAGTCGAGTTGATCCGCAGAAACAAAGCGTGTCCGATCGGCTCTTTGACGCAGATGGGCACGATCCGCCTGGGCAAGCGCACGGAAGGGCGCTCGCCGCTGATCAAAAAATTTGTGCCGCTGGCGGACCCGAAAGATCTCGTCTTCGGCGGCTGGGACATTTTCAAGGACAACGCTTACCAAGCGGCGGCAAAGGCGGGCGTGCTCAACTCCGAGCATCTGGCGCACGTGAAGACGTTTCTCTCGAGCATTCAGCCGATGAAGGCGGCGTTTGACCGCGAGTACGTGAAGAAGCTGGACGGCTCGCACGTCAAGAAAGCGAAAAACAAATACGAGCTGGCGCTGCAGATCAAAGAAGACATTGCGAATTTCAAGAAAGAGAAAAGAGTGTCGCGGCTGGTGACCTGCTGGTGCGGTTCCACGGAAGCGTTCATCAAGGGGGAAGAGGTGCATTCGACGCCGGAGAAATTGGTTGAGGCGATGAAGAACAATCACCCGGCGATTGCGCCTTCGATGCTATACGCGTGGGCTTCGGTGACAAGCGGCGTGCCGTTTGCCAACGGCGCGCCGAACCTGACCGTGGATATTCCCGCGATTCAGCAACTGGCGCACGAAAACAACGTGGCCATTTGCGGAAAAGATTTCAAGACCGGGCAGACATTGATGAAGACGATTCTTGCGCCGGGATTCAAAGCGCGGATGCTGGGCTTGCAAGGCTGGTATTCCACAAACATTCTGGGAAACCGCGACGGCGAAGTGCTCGACGATCCGGGCTCGTTCAAAACCAAGGAAGAATCGAAACTTGGCGCGCTCGAATACATTTTGCAGCCGCAGCTCTATCCCGCGCTCTACGGGAAGATTCATCACAAGGTGCGCATCAACTATTATCCGCCGCGCGGCGACAACAAAGAAGGCTGGGACAACATTGATATTTTTGGCTGGCTCGGCTACCCGATGCAGATCAAGGTGGACTTTCTGTGCCGCGACTCGATTCTCGCGGCGCCGATTGTTCTCGACCTAGTTTTGTTCCTCGACTTGGCGCAGCGTGCGGGGATGCGCGGCATCCAAGAATGGCTGAGTTTCTATTTCAAGTCGCCCATGACCGCGCCGGGACTTTACCCAGAACACGATTTATTCATCCAGTCCATGAAGCTGAAAAACACTTTGCGCTGGATGATGGGCGAGGATTTGATCACGCACTTGGGGCAGGAATACTACGACTGAAGCATCGATCAGGGAGCGGAGAGTCGCAAATCCTCTGGGTTTTGCCTCTGATCTCTGATCGCTGGTCTCTGATCGCTGGTCTCTGTTCTGCGATCTCCTCACGCGCGTGAGGGACAGACCGGCCCTCGAGGCTGCTTTGAGATGCAGATGCCGTGCTTCGGCACGGCACTACGCAAGGAATCTCCGCTTTCAGTCGTTGGCTGATGCGTGGGAGACCGACTTGGCCTCGACGGCGTCGAGGACGCGGGCGGAATAAATCAACGCCGCGCCGGCGTTCATGCTTACGGCCACGCCCAGCGCCTCCGAGATTTCTTCCCGCGTCGCCCCCGCCTTGAGCGCCGCATCGGTGTGAAACACGATGCAGCCATCGCAGCGCGTCGTGACGGCCACCGCTAGCGAAATGAGCTGGCGGGTCTTCTCGCCGAGCTTGCTCGTTTTCGCGTTCGCGGCATTGAGCGTCTGATAGCCCTTCAAAGTGTCGGGCGACAGCTTTCCAAGTTCTCCGACGCGGGCGCCGATTTCCTTGTGGTATTGATTCCAATCCATGACCATGGTTTTTCTCCTTGGGTGAGAATGAGCAGTGGACCTGGATTATACGCGATTAGCCGGGGAGATCAGAGATCGGAAAGCAGAGATCAGCAAAGAGCGACCTAAAGCTGGAATAAGTCGATCCCCGGTCACCGTTCTCCGATCACTGTTGAATTATGATATCTTCTCGAGTTCACCCCGGCCTGCCTCAGGTCAGGGAGTTGTTGCAGAGCGGTGCAGCCCTTTCCTTTTATGCCCGCAAGAAGTCGACCCAGGCCTAAGGAGCAGTTTTCCATGAAAAATTCCTACAACGGCAAACCCATACCAGCCGACGGAGAAGCCATTGGCTACAGCGGCGGCGAATTGCAGGTGCCGGACACGCCGATCATTCCGTTCATCGAAGGCGACGGCACGGGGCGCGACATTTGGAAAGCGTCGCGGCGGGTGTTTGACGCGGCGGTGGAGCAAGCGTATGGCAGGAAGCGGCGCGTGGCGTGGTTCGAGGTCTTCGCCGGCGAAAAAGCGTTCAACGCGTTCAAGGAATGGCTGCCGAACGATACCGTGGATGCCATTCGCGATTTTCGCATCGCCATCAAAGGCCCGCTGACAACCCCGGTAGGGGGAGGGATTCGCTCGCTGAACGTGACGCTGCGGCAGGTGCTTGATCTTTATTCCTGCGAACGGCCGGTGAAGTACTTTCCGGGAGTCCCCTCCCCCGTGCGGGCGCCGGAAAAGATGGATGTCATGATCTTCCGCGAAAACACGGAGGACGTGTACATCGGGATCGAATGGAAGTCCGGCTCGCCGGAAGTGAAGAAGCTTCTAGAGTTTTTGAACAACGAGATGCTGAAGGACACCAAGAAGCAGATTCGCTGGGATTCCGGCGTGGGCGTCAAGCCGATTTCGCCGACAGGGACGAAACGGCTGGTCCGGAGAGCCATCAAGTACGCGCTTGCGCATGGACGGAAAAGCGTCACGCTGGTGCATAAGGGGAATATCCAGAAATTTACGGAAGGCGCGTTCCGCGATTGGGGCTACGAACTGGCGCGCGAAGAATTTCGCGCGCAGACCGTGACAGAGCGCGAGAGCTGGATTCTCGACAACAAGGACAAGAATCCGGCGCTAACCAGCGAGCAAAACGCCGCGATGATCGAGCCAGGGCTCGAGCAGGCGACCCAAGCGTTCAAGAAGACGGTGTATGACGAGGTGAAGAAGACGCTGGATGCGATTTACGCGACGCATGGCAAAGGCCAGTGGAAGCAAAAGCTGATGATCAACGATCGCATCGCGGACTCCGTGTTTCAGCAGGTGCTGATGCGCGCGGATGAGTACAGTGTGCTGGCAACTTCCAACTTGAATGGCGATTACCTTTCCGATGCGTGCGCGGCACAGGTCGGCGGCCTGGGCATGGCGCCGGGTTCGAACATCGGCGACGGTTACGGCATTTTCGAAGCGACGCATGGCACTGCGCCGAAGTACGCGGACAAAGACGTCATCAATCCGAGTTCGGTAATGCTTTCGGGCGCGATGATGTTCGAATTCCTGGGATGGAAGGAAGCCGCCAAGCTGATTGAGGACGGCATTGCGCGCACGATTCAGCAGAAACGGGTGACCTACGATCTGGAACGGCTGATGCCAGGAGCGAGCAAGGTGGGAACTTCGGCGTTTGCCTCGGCGATCATCGAGAATATGCGAGGAGCTGCGGCGGCGAGGCGGTAAACCTAAGCCATGTAAAATCAGCGTCTTAGAGAGAATGCGGGCTAACGGTCGCGTAGCAAAAGACTCCGCCATGTAGTTTGTAAGGCCAGGTGGTTTGCGAATAGATGCGGCCTGGCCGCTTGCGTTTTCGCAGTGACCTACGACACGCCAAACTGCAAGAGGAAACGGCTTCCAGCAAATTCTCTGCGGAAGGGTAGACTCGCAGGCGAGGAGAAAGAGGAGACTTCATGCGGAAGAAAGTAACGGTTGTAGGAGGCGGCTTTGTGGGATCGACGACGGCGCAGCGCATTGTGGACAAGGAGCTGGCGGACGTAGTGCTGACAGATATTTTGGACGGGCCACCGGCGGGAAAAGGTCTGGACATGCTGGAATCCGGGCCGATTACGCGGACGGATTCGCACGCGGCGGGCATCTGCACCGCGAATGGAGATTATTCGGCGACGGCGAACAGTGACGTGGTGGTGATCACCGCGGGCTTTCCCCGGAAGCCGGGAATGAGCCGCGACGATTTGCTGAAGGCAAACTATGACGTGGTGAAAGCCGTCGTCGAGCAGATTGTGAAGCATTCGCCGAATTGTATCCTCGTGATGGTGACGAATCCGCTGGACGCGATGGCGCAAGCGGCGCTCAAGATCAGCAAGTTTCCGAAGAACCGCGTGATGGGCATGGCGGGAGTGCTAGACTCGGCGCGGATGAGCTCGTTTGTCGCCATGGAGTGCAAGGTGAGCGTAGAAAACGTGCATTCGTTTGTGCTGGGTGGACATGGCGACGACATGGTGCCGCTGCCGCGGTATTCGACAGTGGCGGGAATTCCCCTCCCCGATCTGCTGCCGAAAGAGCGAATCGACGCGATCGTCGAGCGCACGCGCAAGGGCGGTGCGGAGATTGTGAACTTGCTGAAGACGGGCTCAGCGTATTACGCGCCGTCGGCAGCGGCAGTGGAAATGGTGGAAGCGATTCTGAAAGACAAGAAAAAGATTCTGCCATGCTGCGCGTATCTCGAAGGCGAGTACGGGATCAAGGGATTGTTCGTCGGCGTGCCGGTGAAGCTCGGTGCAAAGGGCGTGGAAGAAATCATCCAGATCAAATTGACGCCGGAAGAAAACGCCGCGCTGCAAAAGTCGGCCCATTCGGTGAAAGAATTGGTGACCGTGCTGGGGCTGTGAAATAGCCGGATTGCGCTGCGACATGTCGCGCGGGAGAACGAAATGAGGTTTCTCTTGCTCTTTCTTTTGATAGTAGTTGGTGGCCTCCTTGGATGTTGGTTTATGGTTTGGTGCGTGGGAATTCGCCTTGGAGAGGACGAGACGAAGAAATTTGTCCTGTCGATTCTTCCTCCTTATCTTCTGACTCTGATTCTTCTCGCCGTCCCCTTCTTTCACGGCGCGGCATTTCGGAACTTACAGTCCGGTTTGAAGTGGGACCTAGACAGCGTATGTGAGCTGGCGGGGCTTCTTGGATTTTACCTGTGCGGTGTGCTGACGTTGATTCACCAAAGGCTTGCGGCGATGGAAAAACGACTGGCCGCGAGAGATCAGCAACCATGAAGATGACGAGGAGAGCGATGAGATATTGGAAGGCTTTGCTGATTGCTTGCCTGCTGGGGTTTGCGGCGATGTCGTTGGCGAAGATTGGCGAGAGCGAGACGAAGCCAGTGCGCGTGGCGCTCGTGAAAATGCCGTATGTAGGTGAACGGAATGTGCCGGACACCTCGCGCGGGCCGGATTACCTGGAAGAAGGCGGCATTCGAAAGTTGCTGGAACAGCAAGGCGTGCAGGTCGCGCCGACTGACGCGGTGCGGCTTACTGCGGATGAGGAGAAAGCCTACGGTTCGTGGAATCATTTGGCACTGGCGGCAGGCGATATGGCCAAGATAGTTGCGGAGGAGCGGCGCAAAGGCGATCTCCCGATTGGGCTGCTGGCAAATTGCAACGGGCTTCTGGGAATGCTGAGCGGGCTGCAGCATTCAGGACCAACCGCGAAGCCGCTGCGCGTTGGCATGGTGTTTATTGACGCGCACGGAGACTTCAATACGCCCGAGACGACGCTGAGCGGCATGCTTGGCGGAATGCCCGTGGCTATCGCCGCTGGGCAGTGCTTGACGCGCATGCGCATGAAGGCGGGACTCGAACCAGCGATTCCCACGAAGCACATCGTCGAAGTGTGCGTGCGCGATACCGACCCGCTCGAGCAGGAACTGCTCGACCGCTCGGAGATTCAGCAGCTCACGCTGGAAGATGTGCGCACGCGCTCCGCTAACTTGCATCGCGAAATGAAGCGGCTCTCCGAGCTTACCGACGTAATTTACGTCCACGTGGATATGGACGGGCTCGATCCGAGCGAAGTGGCCGGGGTCGCGCTTCCCGTTCCTAACGGGCCGACAAGCGCGGAATTGGCAGCGGCGCTGACGGAGATGTTCAAGTACGAAAAGGTGGGTGCGTTCGGCGTGGCGGCAATGCCTTACGACGATCGCGACAAAACCGGCATTTCGCGCAAGGCGGCGTACAACTTGATTCTTGGCGCGGTGAAGGGCGTCGAGGAGCGGAAGAGCGACTAATAGAAAGCTAAGCTCGCAAAAAGCCGCGGGGCTTCGGCTAGGCGGCGCACTCGCCGCGGCCAAGTTTGAGAGAGAACGTTTCCGTGTCGCCCCAGTCGAGGAAAATGTCTTCGGTCGAGCCGGTCACTTCGACGAGCGGGTGGAGACGCTCGACAATCGCTTTGTCGGGGGTGCGTCCCACCCAAGAGGAGAAGGATTCGCCGGTCTGGCGATCCTGCTGATAAAACGAGAGAAGCTCGCGGACGATGGCGGGAATGGGACGCGCGGGAACGGCCATAATCTGCCGGCCGAAGCGTACGCCGTCGCCGTTCACACGGCCGCCCAAGAGCAGTTGGTAGTAAGGCGCTTGCTTTTCTTCGATCTTGCGAACGTTTCCGTAAAAGCCGATGTCGGCAATGTGATGCTGGCCGCAGGAATTCGGGCAGCCGCTGATTTTGATGCGCAGCTTTTTGATTTCGGGATCGCCGTATCCATCCAGTGCGCGCGAAAGTTCATCGGCCAGGGTAAGCGAACGCGTAATGCCAAGATTGCACGTAGTGGCGCCGGGGCAGCCGGTAACGTCGGAAATCGTGCGCGCGCCAGGAATGGCCAGGTCGAGAGCGCGAAGGTCGTTGTAAATTACGCGCACGCAGTCGAGCGGCACCCAGGGAATCACCAAGTCTTGATTGATGGCAATGCGCACGCCGGTGAGATTGTGATTTTCGAGAAGATCGGCGAGGCCGCGCATCTGCCGGCTATGAAATGTTCCCGCGGGAAGCTTGATCCAGATGGCGCCATAGCCGGACTGACGCTGCTTCATCAGATTGTGCTCGGCCCAGCGGTCGTACTCGGAATCGGATGCGCCATTGTCCAAGGTGAGGGTCAAAGGCGCAGGAGAGATATTGACGAGAGTGGGGCGAATCGGAGAAGGCAAGGTAAAAGCTTCGGCGGGCGCTTGCGAGGTTTTGCGTTTTTCGAAGACCAGACGCCGAAACTCTGCAATGCCCTTCTCGCGCAGAACAAATTTCATGCGCGCTTTGAATTTGTTTTTGCGATTGCCGGTTTCGTTGAAGACGCGCAGAACGGCTTCGACGGTGGGCAGCAATTCTTCTTCCGGCAGAAAATCGGTGAGCACCGCGGACTCGGTTGGGAGGCTGCCGAGCCCGCCACCGACGAGAACCTTGAAGCCGCGCCGGCCGGTGCCGTTCGAACCGCGGATCTGCGCGATTAAGCCTACGTCGTGGATGCCGGCGACGGCGCAGCCTCCGTCGTCCTCGCAGCCAGAGAATGCAATCTTGAATTTGCGCGGCAAATCGTGAAAATCCGGATGGCGCAAGAGATAGCGCGAAACGCCCAGCGCGTAAGGCGTAACGTCAAAGGCCTCGCCGGGGCAGATTCCTGAAAGCGGGCAAGCCGTAACGTTGCGCACGGTGTTGCCGCAAGCTTCGCGTGTGGTTAGGCCGCAATCCGCGAGCAGGCGCATAGCCGCGGGCACGTCTTCGAGTTTGACGAAATGGAACTGCACGTTTTCGCGCGTCGTGAGATGGCCACGGCCGGTGGAATATTCGTCGGCGATGCGCGCAAGGACACCAAGTTGCGACGGCTTGACCACGCCGGCGGCAACTTTCACGCGCAACATCTGGACGCCGGGCTGCCGCTGGCCGTAGGTGCCGTGCTTCAGGCGAAACGGGCGGAATTGCTGTTCGGTGATTTCGCCGCGGCGGAGTTGGTGGACGCGCTCTTCAAAGCGCGCGATCTCCGCTTCGATGGCTTCGCGCCTATGCCGTTCTTCTAACTCTGTTGTTACCGTGGTCGCAACGCTCATAAAACGTGGCCCCCAAATCTGTTCCTGGGCGAAATTTCCAGCCGAAAATAAAAAACCCACTCGCCAGTTGCTCTGGCAAGTGGGCTTCGGAACTCTTATGATTACCTTATGCTAAGTCCGGAAATTCCTCTGGCCAGAGATGGGTGTCATGTGACACATGGCGCTACACGCGCAGGGACAACACATCATCTGGCAGCAGTTCTTCATACTTTAACAGGATACTTTCCGGGGGCTCCCTTTGTCAAAGGAAATCCCTACCAAACCTTGGATGCATCGCATTCAGAAAAGTAATCCATGAACGGCATCTTTTTCTGGACATTTATTGCGGCTTTATCGGCGAAGACGCTGCGGCCTTATGGGCCGTGGCAGCGGGCTTTGCTGGAGCTGACGCGGCGGCGCCCACCAGCGTGGCGTGCTTGATGACGTCCAGCTTCGGGTATTTGTGATCAAGGTACGGCTTGCCAAGTTTGGCGATCTGGTCCTGCTCGCCGGTGGGCTGGTCGCCATACTGGTCGTAAAGCATTTCCACAACTTTCATCCCTTCGGCGTCCACAACGCCAAACGGCGCAAAGCCCTGCGAGTCCAGAAACGAATTGTCCTTGAAACTAATAAAAATTTGCGTGGAGCGCGAATTGGGCTGCGACGTTTTGGCATAGGTTACGTAGCCGCGCTTGTTGCTCTGCGTGACCGGATCGTCCTTGATATTGGCATTTTCCCAAACAGCAGAAACAGGCGGATAGGAACTGATGCCGAATTGCACTACGAAGCCGGGGACGGCGCGGAACACCACCATGTTGTCGTAGAAATGATGCTTGACGAGGTTATAGAAGCGGTCCACGCCGATGGGCGCCCAGGCGCGCGTGACGTTCATGGTGAAATCACCGCGCGTGGTCTCGAATTTGACCTGGAAGGTTTCCGGAGCCTTTTCTTTGAGCAAAGCGGGATGCAACAACGAGCGATCGTAGCCGGCCGCAGCGGACCTTCTGGCGGCTGGCGCCGTGGGTTTTGCTGGAGCCTGTGCCGGAGTTTGCGCTTGTGCGTGCAACGCGAGTGCGAATACAGCTACGAAAATTCCCATTACTGGCTTTCTCATTCCGTTTCGTCTCTCCTTTCAAAATCGACCGCAAGAAATCCTACTTCGGCGCTTGCTTGAACAACTCCCGGCTGACCCGCTCGACTTCCGCCATGACGCGGAGAGTATTTTCGCCGAGAATCTTCTTTACGTCACCCTCGGAGTAGCCCTTTTCCAAAAGAGCGTCGGTGATTTTGGAAAGCTTTGAAGCGTCTTCCATGCCATAGGGCATGTTCGCGCCGTCGAAATCGGAACCTAGGCCGACGTGGTCCACCCCCGCGACTTTCACCGCATGATCGATGTGCTCGATAATCTTCGTCCACTTCACGCGCGGGAGCTTCCCTTGCTCGACGTATTCGCGCGTGAGACGGTCGCCTTCGAGAAGTTGGCAAGCTTCGTCTTCGCCGCAGCGCTTCTGCACTTCTTCGCCGATGGCTTTGTTGATTTCGGGTTTGGCTTTCTCGGCGTTGCGAAATTCCTGACTAAGGAAGCCGACGTGGTAGTTGATCTGGATGACGCCGCCCTTTGCGGCCAGGTCCATCATCATCTGGTCGGTCATGTTGCGCGGAGCGTCGCAAAGAGCGCGGCAGGAAGAGTGCGAGGCAATCATCGGAGCTTTGCTGACTTCCAGCGCGTCATAAAAAGTCTTGTCGCTGACATGGGAAATGTCCACCATGATCCCCAGGCGATTCATCTCGCGAACGACGTCTTTACCGAAATCTGTGAGGCCATTGTGTGCAGCGGTATCGCTCGAGGAATCAGCCCATTCATTGTTGCCGCTGTGAGTCAAGGTCATATAACGAACGCCCAGGCTCGCGAATTCCCGCAGCACCTCGAGGTCGGAATTGATCATATGACCGCCCTCGACGCCCAGCAACGCCGCAATCTTGCCTTGTTTGCGAGCGGCGCGGACTTCATCCGCGGTAGTAGCCAGAACGAGGTCTTTCGGCTGAACTTGTACCTGCTCGCGAACTGCCCCGATCTGATGCAAAGCGCGGTTCACTGCTTCTTGCCCGGTAATTTTGCTGGGAATCCAGATGGAAAAGAAAATGGCGCCCAGGCCGCCTTTGCGCATGCGAGGAATGTCAATGCTTCCGTCCGTGTGGCGCGCGCCAATGTCGAATTTTCTGTCAAGGAAGCGCTGCGTGGTGTCGTCGTGCGTGTCCACGACGATAGAAGAGAAATGCAGTTTTCTGGCGCGCGCGGAAATGTCCTCGGACTTCACGGCCACCGCCAACAAGCCACCCGCCGAAACACAAAGCGCGGTGGTGAGGAAGATTCGGAGCATCTCAATTCTCATTTCTCCATAAAACACAAAAAGTTTGCTTTTTATTGCGCCTGCAGCTCCCTGCTGACTTTCTCGGTTTGCTCCATCACCCGCAGCAAGTTGCCGCCAAGGATTTTGCGGATGTCCTCGTCCTTGTAACCTTTGCGCATCAGCGCTTCGGTGATTTTCGGCAGCTTCGAACAATCTTCCATGCCCTCAGGCATGGTGGCGCCATCGAAGTCGGAGCCGAGGCCCACATGATCGGGGCCGACGAGCTTCACGACATGATCGATGTGGTCAATGATTTTTTCCCAGCTAACATGAGGAAGCTTCCCTTCCGCGGTCAGCTGCTTGTTCGCGTCGGTCATCTTGTGCTGGAGGCACTCCTGATCATCACCGCAGCTCTTGGCGATGGCCTCGAATCCTGCAACGATGCCCCCTGACAATTTATCGTAGGCATCTTTGTAGGCCTGGTCGATGAAACTGCGTTCGTAATTAACTTGGATGACGCCGCCCTTCGCTGCCAAGGCCTTGATCATGTCGTCGGACATGTCACGCGGATGATTGCACAGAGCGCGGCACGAGGAGTGGGAAGCAATGAGCGGAGCCTTGCTGACTTCGAGGGCGTCGTAGAAGGTTTTGTCGGAAACGTGCGAAATGTCCACCATAATGCCCTGGCGGTTCATTTCGCGGACGACTCCCTTGCCAAAATCGGTGAGCCCGTTGTGCGCCGGCTTGTCGGTGGAGGAATCCGCCCACTCGTCGTTGTAGAAGTGGGCGAGGGTCATGTAGCGCACGCCGAGATCGCCAAACATGCGCAGCACACGAATGTCGTTGCCGATCATATGGCCGCCCTCGACGCCAATGAGCGCGGCGATTTTCCGCTGGGCGTGCGCGTGGCGGATTTCGTCAGCAGTGCGGCAGAAGACCAGGTCTTTCGAATATTTAATGACGTTTTGGTGCACGGCATCAATCTGATCGAGAGCTTTCTGCACCGCGGGCGGACCCATGATGCGGCCATCAATCCAGATGGAAAAGAAAATGGCGTTCATGCCTCCTTCGCGCATGCGCGGGATATCGACGTGGCCATCGGGGTTGCGCCTGCCGAGGTCGAAATCCTTGGAGAAGAACCGCTGCGTCGTGTCGTCGTGCGTATCTAGCACGATGGAAGAAAAGTGCAGCTCCCTGGCGCGCTCGGCGATGTCCTCCGCCTTCGCGGGCTTGCCAAGCCGCGAACCAGCAAGCAAAGCGCAAAGACACAAACCCATGGCGAAACCATGGCTCAATCGGGTCACATGACACTCCCCGGGGCTACCAGAAAAATGCCCCCTCAAAAATGTCCGCGAGATTCTAACTCAAGCGCCACGCGGTAGCACTGCAGAAAAGCCGCCTGAGGCGCGATCAGCCGACGCCGCTGACGACCGTTTCCGGGCGTTCGCGGAACGCTGCCCTGATGTAGTCCGCGTTGCTCTGGGCGATGACTTCCAGCTTGATCTGTTTGGGGCAAGCCGCTTCGCATTCGCCGATGTTGGTGCAATTGGCAAAGCCTTCGCGGTTCATCTGCCGCACCATGGACAGGGCGCGGCGATTGCGTTCTGCCTGCCCTTGCGGAAGATGCGCGAGATGCGAAATCTTCGCGCCCACGAACAATGCCGCGGCAGCGTTCGGACAAGCGGCTACGCAGGCCCCGCATCCGATACACGCTGCTGCATCCATCGCGAGATCGGCGTCCTGCTTGCGCACGGGAATGGCGTTCCCGTCCGGCGCGCTTCCGGTGGGCACGGAAATAAATCCGCCCGCGGCGATGATGCGGTCGAAGGCCGATCGATCCACGACCAGGTCTTTTACAACCGGAAACGCCGCGGCACGCCACGGCTCGAGGTAGAGCTCGTCGCCATCCTTAAAGTGGCGCATGTGCAACTGGCAAACGGTGGTGCCTTTGAAGCCGCCGTGGGCCTTGCCATCGATCATGAAGCCGCACATGCCGCAGATCCCTTCGCGACAATCGTGGTCAAACGCGATGGGATCCTCGCCTTTCTCGATCAGCCCCTGGTTCAGCACATCCAGCATCTCGAGGAACGACATGTGCTCGTTCACGCCAGGAACCTCGTAGCGAACCATGCGCCCGCGGTCCTGCGCGTTTTTCTGCCGCCAGACGTGAAGTATCAGTTTCATCTCACTTGTAGCTCCGCTGCGAGGGCTTCACGTAATGGAAGACCAAAGGCTCCTTGTTCAGCGAAGCCGGGCGGCGCGCGCCCTGGGATTCCCACGCGGCCACGTAAGAATAATTGGCATCGTCGCGCAAAGCCTCGCCCTCGGGCGTCTGGTACTCCTCGCGGAAATGCGCACCACAGGATTCGTTGCGGTGGAGCGCATCAGCGCACATCAATTCGCCGAGTTCAAAGAAGTCGGCTACGCGGCCGGCTTTCTCGAGGGACTGGTTGAATTCCTCGTTCGAGCCCAGCACGCGTACGTTTCTCCAGAAGTCTTCGCGCAGTTCCGCAATCATGCCGGCCGCTTTCTTCAAACCGGCGGCGTTGCGCGACATGCCGCAGTACTCCCACAAGATTTTGCCCAATTCGCGATGGTAAGAATCCACGGTTCGCTTGCCGTTGGCGTTCAGAAGCTTCTTGGTGATGATATTCACATTGGCCACGGCCTCTTTTGCCGCCGGAACGTCTTCAGAATATTTTTCGTGCTTGGTGCTAGCCAGGTAGTTTCCAATGGTGTACGGAATGATGAAATAGCCGTCTGCGAGCCCCTGCATCAGCGCGCTGGCCCCCAGCCGGTTCGCGCCGTGATCGGAGAAATTCGCTTCGCCGAGTACGAACAGCCCGGGAACCGTAGACATCAAGTTGTAATCCACCCACAGCCCGCCCATGGTGTAGTGCGTGGCGGGAAAGATGCGCATCGGCACTTCGTAGGGGTTTTCGCCAGTGATGCGCTCGTACATCTCGAATAAGTTGCCGTACCGCTCGTCAAGCTTGTGCCGGCCCAGGCGCTTGAGGGCATCCGAAAAATCGAGATAGACCCCCAGCCCTGTTTCCCCCACGCCGCGGCCCTCGTCGCATACGGCTTTGGCGGCGCGGGAAGCGATGTCCCGAGGTACCAGGTTACCGAAGCTGGGGTAGCGGCGCTCGAGATAGTAGTCGCGCTCGTGCTCCGGGATAGAAGCGGGCGGACGTTTGTCTCCGGCCTTTTTGGGAACCCAGATGCGGCCGTCATTGCGCAGCGACTCGGACATCAGCGTGAGCTTCGACTGATAATCGCCCGAATGGGGGATGCAGGTGGGATGAATCTGCGTGTAGCACGGATTCGCAAACAGCGCTCCACGTTTGTAGGCACGCCAGATGGCCGTGGCGTTGCTGCCCTTCGCATTCGTGGAAAGATAGAAGACGTTCCCGTAGCCGCCGGTGGCTAAAACCACCGCGTCGCCGAAGTGCACGCTCAGCTTGCCGTCGCAGAGGCTGCGCGTGACGATCCCGCGCGCACGCCCGTCAATCACGATCAAGTCGAGCATTTCCGTGCGGGGATACATCTTCACGGTACCCAGCCCGACTTGCCGCTCCAGCGCTTGGTACGCGCCAAGGAGAAGCTGCTGTCCCGTCTGGCCACGCGCGTAAAAGGTCCGCGAAACCTGCGCGCCGCCGAACGAGCGATTGTCCAGCAGCCCGCCGTACTCTCGAGCGAACGGCACGCCTTGCGCCACGCACTGGTCGATAATGTTCACGCTCACTTGCGCCAGGCGATAGACATTGGCTTCGCGCGACCGAAAGTCTCCGCCTTTCACCGTGTCGTAGAAGAGCCGGTACACGCTGTCGCCGTCGTTGTGATAGTTCTTCGCGGCGTTGATCCCGCCTTGCGCGGCGATGGAATGCGCGCGCCGGGGCGAATCCTGGAAGCAGAAACAATCTACGTTGTAGCCCAATTCTCCGAGGCTAGCGGCCGCAGAACCGCCGGCGAGGCCGGTACCAACGACGATGATGTTGTGTTTGCGCTTGTTGGCGGGACTGACCAACTTTAGCCCGAACTTGTGCGTCTCCCACGACTTTTCGATTGGTCCGGTCGGGGCGTTGGAAACCATTTCCATGTGTCCGCCCCCCCTCATACCGGCTTGATGAAACCGGCCAGCACCGAGACGGGAATCGAGATATAGCCGGCGGCAATCAGGATTGCTGCGATCTTGGCCCCCCGCTGGATCCAGGGCGTGTACACCGGATGGCTGTAACCGAGCGACTGAAACATGCTCCACAGCCCATGATACAGGTGGTAGCACAACATGATCATGGCAATAATG
>Ga0209577_10002080_pt1 | contig 19420 bp, 18 predicted proteins | sample GraSoiAngelo_109_FD_185874 | JGI IMG/M metagenome (GOLD analysis project Ga0209577, IMG submission 185874) | Grasslands soil microbial communities from the Angelo Coastal Reserve, California, USA - 14_0903_12_20cm (SPAdes) (version 2) | ecosystem: Environmental > Terrestrial > Soil > Grasslands...
CTCTTCAGGACCCGGATGCACGGCAGGTACGCCTCGTGGACGACGCCGTGCATCTCCAGGCTCTTGTGCGAGTGGAGCAGCCGCCCGAGGTAGTCGAGGATCTTCGGGGTGACGAGCTGGCCGGGCACGAGCACCGGGATGCCGGGCGGGTAGGGCACGATCTGGTCGGCGCAGATCCGGCCGGCGAGCTGGTGGTTGATGCGCTCGCGCTCGTCGAACACGGGCAGCAGCTCGCCGCCGCAGTAATAGGCGTCGCGCGGCAGGCAGCGCAGCCGCGTGAACCCGGGGATCTCGGGCGTCTGCACCAGCCGCCGCGGCGGGCGGCCCTGGCGCGCGATGCGCATCAGCGCGTCGTAGAGCCGGGAAACCTTTGAGCGCGTGGTGCCGACGGTGAGCAGCAGCGTGAGCGTGTTGAAGGTCGATTTCTCGACCTGGATGTTGTAGCGCTCGAAGAGCTCCTTCTGCAGGTCCTCCACCGTGTAGCCGCAGCCCGAGATGTCGATCGTCACCTTGGTCGGGTCGAGCTGGATGCCGTCCGCGCGCACTTCGGGCGGCAGGAGGTCGTCGAGCTCGAGCACTCGAAAAACACGCGTGGAGTTGATGAGCTTGCGTACCTCTGCTGCGAGCTCGAGCGTGCGCGAGAGCAGCTTGTAGCCTTCCATCACCGCTTGCTTCCTCGCGATGTCGAGGCTCGCAATGAGCCCGTACTGCGGGCTCGTCGAGGTATGCATGTTGAAGTTCTCGCGGAAGAGGTGCTCTTTGAAGTCCGGGTCGTTGACGTGGATCATCGAGGCCTGCGAGAACGCCGAGAGCACCTTGTGCGTCGACTGCGTAGCGTAGTCGGCGCCCGCCTCGAGCGCCGTGGGACGGAACTGCGGATGAAAGCGCGCGAAGCCGTACCAGGCCTCGTCGACGATCACCTTGATGCCGCGCTTGTGCGCAGCCTCGACGATCGGCGGCAGGTCGTAGCGCAGCCCATCGTAGGTGCACGAGGTGATGATGAGCGCCTGCGCGTCCGGATGGCGCTGGATGGCGCCGAGCAGCACCTTCTTCGGCACCGGGCCGTAGAGCCCGTACTTGCGGTTCAGCGCGGAGTCGAGATACACCGGGTGCGCGCCGGAGAGGACGACCCCGTGGTGCACGCTCTTGTGGCAGTTGCGGTCGAGGATCAGCTTCTCGCCCGGCGCGAGCAGCGTCTGGAAAATGACTTTGTTCGCCGTCGACGTCCCATTGGTCGCAAAGAACGTGCGCTTGGCGCCGAATGCTTTTGCGGCTTTCGCCTGCGCTTCCGAGATCACGCCCTTCGGCTCCATCAGCGAGTCGAGCATCGGCACCGATACCGACAGGTCGGCGTCGAACACGTGCTCGCCCATGAAATCGTAGAAGTCGTTGACCCACGGACTGCCGCGCAGCGACTCGCCCGATGAATGGCCCGGCGTGTGCCACTGGTCCTTCGCCATCCAGACGTAGTTCTTCAGCTGGTCGTAGAAGGGCGTGCGCGCGCGCTCCTGGATCTGCGCGTTGAGGATGCGGTAGATGCCGCGGTAGTCGCGCTCCTCGCGGTAGAAGTAGCCGTCGACCGCTTCCGCAAACAAGGCGTCGACGATGTCATCTTCCTCCTCGCGCGCGATCAGGATGTAGACGTCGAGCTCGGGCCGAAAGCGCGTGATGCGCTGGACGAGCTCGAGCGCCGACATCTGCGCCTTGGATTGGCGGCCGTTCTTCAGCGTGTAGAGCGTGTCGTCGACGAGCACCGCCTGCAGGTCGCCGTCGCGCGCGATCACCGCGAGCGCCTCTCTTGCGGTGGTGACGCCGGTAAAGCCGATGCCGAGCGGATTGTCGAGCGAGCGCGCGGCGGCGTTCAGGCCCTTGACGAACTCGCGCAGCACCAGCGGCTCGTCGTTCACCACCAGGATGCGGCTCGCGGGTTTCGCCACGACCTAGCCCCTATAATCGGGCGCATGCCCGAATCGGCAGCGGCCGAATTCGTGATCCAGGCAATCACTCTCGATGGCAAACCCTTCCGGCCGAGCGACTGGGCCGAGCGGCTCTGCGGCGTGATGGCCGCGTTCGGCGGCGATCATCGTATGCAGTATTCGCCGTTCGTGCATCCGATCACGGTGGACGGCGTGCGCTGCGTGGTGGTGGACCGGCGGCTTGGAGAGATAGAGCCGATGGCCTATCGCTTCCTCGTCAACTTCGCGAAAGACAACGAGCTGCGGGTGCGCGAGGGCCGCCTCGAAGAGCGCACCCGGCTCGCCGAAGTGCAGCGTGTGGGCGATACGGCGTAGGCTACTTCAGCGTCTTGATGACCTGCGCGAGGCGGCTCTTGTGACGGTCCCCTGCATTGCGGTGCAGGATGCCTTTCGCCACTACGCGGTCGATGACGCGCTGCGACTCGTGCAACGAGGCGAGCGCGGCGTCCTTGTTGCCGGCCGCCACGGCCTTGCTGACCTTCTTGATCGCGGTGCGCACGGCGGTGCGCAGCGCCATGTTGTGGTCGCGCCGCTCGAGCGCCTGCTTGGCGCGCTTGCGCGCGGATTTGATGTTCGCCATGAAGGATGCGGGTCCCGAAAAAGGGGCGAGATATTAACACGGACGGGCCGCTGAGCGCATGAACCTGCTGCGCGCCCTGGTGGCTGTCTCGAGCCTCACGCTCGTGTCGCGCATCCTCGGCTTCGTGCGCGACTTCTACATCGCGCGCGCCTTCGGCGCGGGCCTCGCGACCGATGCCTTCTTCGTCGCCTTTCGCATCCCGAACCTGCTGCGGCGGCTCTTTGCCGAGGGGGCCTTCTCGCAGGCCTTCGTGCCGGTGCTCGCCGAGCACAAGAACCGCCAGCCGGCGCAGGAAACGCGCACGCTGATCGATGGCGCGGCGACCGCGCTGTTCCTTGCCCTGGTGGCGGCGGCATTGCTCGGCATCGCGCTCGCACCGCTGATCGTCTACATCTCGGCGCCGGGCTTCGCCAGCGACCCGGGAAAGTTCGGTCTCACGGTGACGATGCTGCGCATCACCTTCCCCTATATCGCGTTCATCTCGCTTGTCGCCTTCTCGGCGGGCGTGCTCAACACGTGGAACCGTTTCTCGGTGCCGGCAATCACGCCGGCGCTGCTTAACGTCTCGTTCATCGTCGGCGCCGCGTTCTTTGCCGATCACTTCGATCCGCCGATCGTGGTGCTCGCCTGGGCGGTGTTCGTCGGCGGCGTGCTGCAGCTCGCGCTGCAGGTGCCATACCTCTACCGGATGGGCCTTCTTCCGCGCTGGCGGCTCGACTTCTCCCATCCGGGCGTGCGCCGCATCCTCAAGCTCATGGCACCCGCGGCCTTCGGCGTGTCGATCAGCCAGCTCTCGCTGCTGATAAATACGATCTTCGCCTCATTCCTCGTCTCCGGCAGCGTGTCGTGGCTCTATTACGCCGACCGGCTGATGGAATTTCCGGCCGGCATGCTCGGTGTCGCGCTCGGCACGATCCTGCTGCCGAGCCTCTCGAAGTACCACGCGGATGCCGACCATGCGGAATACGCGCGGCTGCTCGACTGGGGGCTGCGGCTCACCGTGCTCCTCGCCGTGCCCGCCGCGGTGGCGCTGGCAGTGCTCGCGATGCCGCTGATCGCGGCGCTCTTCCACTATGGGCGCTTCACGCCCGAGGATGCCTGGATGACGCAGCGCGCGGTGGTGGCCTACAGCATCGGCCTCGTGGGCATGATTCTGGTGAAGATCCTGGCGCCCGGGTTCTACGCGCGCCAGAACATCACTACGCCGGTGAAGATCGGCATCCTGACGCTCATACTTACGCAGCTCATGAACCTGGCGTTCATCGTGCCGCTCAAGCATGCGGGGCTTGCGCTCGCGATCGGGCTCGGGGCGTGCGTGAACGCGGCGCTCCTCTATCGCGCGCTGCGCGCGAGCGGCGCCTATACGCCGCAGCCGGGTTGGGCGATGTTCTTGCTGAAAGTGCTCTGCGCCGTCGCCATCATGGCGGCCCTGCTCTTTGCGGCCATGGGACACGCGAGCTGGTGGCTCGCGGCGGGCTGGCAGAGGAAGCTCCCCGCGCTCGCCGGCCTCGTCGTGCTCGGTACGCTCGCCTATGGCGCGTGCCTTGCGCTCTTCGGCTTCCGGCCGCGCGACTTCTCGCGGCGCGCGGCGACCTGATGAGCGCTCCCCTCGACGCATTCGCCCAGGTGCTCGCGCAGGACGATGCGCGCATCGATCTCGCGCAGGCCTGCCTGATGATCGCCGAGGACGCCTATCCCGCGCTCCCGATCGAGCGCTACCTCGGTGATATCGAGCGCATGGCGCTCAAGCTGCGCGCGCGCTTGCCGCAAGCCGATGGCGCCGAGGAGCGCGTCGCGGCGTTGAACGAGTTCCTCTATGAGGATCTCGGCTTCCACGGCAACGCCGATGACTACTACGACCCGCGCAACAGCTATCTCAACGAAGTGCTCGACCGGCGCACCGGCATTCCGATCACCCTTGCGGTGCTCTACATAGTGCTTGGGCGGCGCGTGGGCCTGCCGCTCGAAGGCGTGTCCTTCCCGGGGCATTTTCTCGTGCGGCTGCGGCTACGCACGGGCATGCTGGTGCTCGATCCTTTCGAGGGCGGCATGCCCCAGTCCGAGGCGGATCTGCGCAGCCGGCTAGCGCGCGTGATCCCGCCCGGCGTCGCCGGCAATGTGCCGGTGGCGGAGCTGCCGCTCGATCAATTTCTCGAGCCGGCGACGAACCGCCAGATCCTGGCGCGCGTGCTGCGCAACCTCAAGGCGATCTACCGCGACACCGACCAGCCCGAGCAACTGCTCGCCGTGCTGAACCGCATGCTGCTCGTCGCGCCCGATGCCCCGGCGGAGCTGCGCGACCGCGGCATCGTGTATCAGCGCCTGGAGTGCTACCGCGCGGCGCTTAAGGACCTCAGGGACTACCTGGAGCGAGAGCCGCAGGCCTCCGATCTCGATGAAGTGCGCGCGCGCCTGATGGAGGTCTCGGCGCGCTGCGCGCGGCTCAATTGACCTACAATCCCGCGCTCATTTCCAACCAACCCCGAGGGAAAAGCATGCAACGGAGATCCTTCCTTAAGAAGGCGGCGGCAGGCGTCGCCGCCGGAGCGGTCGCCGCGCCGGCGATCGCGCAGTCGCAGCCGACGATCCAGTGGCGCCTTGCCGCAAGCTGGCCCAAGAGCCTGGACACGCTCTTCGGCGGCGCGGACCTCGTTGCGCGCCGCGTGGGCGAGCTCACCGACGGCAAATTCCAGATCCGCCCCTTCGCCGCCGGCGAAATCGTGCCGGCGCTGCAGGTGCTCGATGCAGTGCAGGCAGGCACCGTCGAGCTCGGCCACACGGCGCTCTACTACTACTTCGGCAAGGATGCGGCGTTCTCGCTTGCCTGCGCCGTATGCTTCGGCCCGAACACGCGGCAGTCGAATGCCTGGTGGTATCACGGCGGCGGTGAGCAGGCGCTGGAGCCGCTCATGAAAGAGTACGGGATGAAGGCGATTCTCGCGGGCAACACCGGCTGCCAGATGGGCGGCTGGTTCCGCAAAGAGATCAAGACCGTCGCCGACCTGAAGGGCGTGAAGATGCGCATCGGCGGCATGGCCGGGCTGGTGCTTGCAAAGCTCGGCGTTGTGCCGCAGCTCATCGGCGGCCCCGACATCTATCCCGCGCTCGAGAAAGGCACGATTGATGCGGCCGAGTGGGTCGGCCCGTACGACGACGAGAAGCTTGGCTTCAACAAGGTCGCGAAGTTCTACTACTACCCGGGCTTCTGGGAAGGGGGCCCCATGCTGCACACGCTCGTCAATTTGAAGAAATGGGAGGAGCTGCCCAAGCACTATCAGGCGGCCCTTATGACGGCGTGCGCCGAAGCGAACGTCTGGATGCCGGCGAAGTACGACGAGCTGAACCCGATCTCGCTGCGGCGGCTGGTGGGCTCGGGCACGCAGTTGCGTCCGTTCCCGCCGGCGGTGCTGGAAGCGGCGGAGAAGGCGGCCTATGAGCTCTACGACGAGCTGAAGCCGAAGAGCAAGCACTGGGCGCGCATCTATCCCGAGTGGCTCAAGTTCAGGAACGAGCAATTCCTGTGGTTCCGCGTCGCCGAGCAGCGCTACGACAGCTACGCGTTCAACTCCAAGATCGGACAGGCCGCAAAGTAACCCGCGCCTGCTCGGAAGAAACCCCGCTGCGGCGGGGTTTTTTATTTCCCGCCGAACTGTTTCTGCAAATCGTCGCCGGGAGCCTGCTCGGATTTCGGCGCGCCGCCGGGCGGCGCGCCGAAATCGGGCGGCGTCGCCTCGTCGCGCTGCTCCTCGGGCGTTTCCTGCGGGATCTCGATCTTCACTTTCGATGGATCGAATGTCGTGCGCTCGATGTTGCCGGTGACGAGCCAGGGGAAGATGATCACGATCCCCACCATGATCACCTGGATCACCACGAAGGGCACCGCGCCCCAGTAGATCTGGCCGGTGCTGACCGGAGCGGTTGGTTTGCGCGTCAACTTGTCGATGTACTCCCTGTCCGGCGCGACGCTGCGCAGATAGAAAAGCGCATACCCGAAGGGCGGATGCATGAACGAGGTTTGCATGTTGACGCCGAGCAGCACGCCGAACCAGATGAGGTCGATGCCGAGCTTCTCCGCCACCGGGCCGAGCAGCGGCACGATGATGAACGCGAGCTCGAAGAAGTCGAGGAAGAAGGCGAGCAGGAAGGTGAGCACGTTCACCACGATCAGGAAGCCGAGCTGGCCGCCCGGCAGGCTGGTGAGCAGGTGCTCGATCCACAGGTCGCCGTTCACGCCGCGGAACGTCAGGCTGAACACCGTCGAGCCGACGAGAATGAACACCACGAAGGTGGTGAGCTTCGCCGTGGAGTTCATCGCCTGGCGCAGGAGCGACCAGGTAAGGCGCCGATTGATGAGCGCGAGCACCAGGGCGCCGGTCGCCCCCATCGCGCCACCCTCGGTCGGCGTCGCGACGCCGATGAAGATCGTGCCGAGCACGAGGAAGATGAGGGCGAGCGGCGGGATCAGCACGAACACCACGCGGGCAATGAGCTTCCAGCCGCGCAGCGGGCGAGCCTCCGGCGGCAACGCCGGGGCAAAGCTCGGATAGAGGATCGTCATGCCGAGCACGAACAGGGCGTAAAGCGCCGTCAGCACCAGGCCGGGAAAGATCGCGCCGGCGTACATGTCGCCGACCGAGCGGCCGAGCTGGTCGGCGAGCACGATCAGCACCAGGCTCGGCGGAATGATCTGCGCGAGCGTGCCCGAGGCGGCGATCACGCCGCTCGCGAGGCGCCGGTCGTAGCCGTAGCGCAGCATGATCGGCAGCGAGATGAGGCCCATCGAGATGACCGAGGCCGCGACCACGCCGGTGGTCGCCGCGAGCAGCGCGCCGACGAAGACCACCGCGTAAGCGAGGCCGCCACGAATCGGGCCGAAGAGCTGCCCGATGGTGTCGAGCAGATCCTCGGCCATGCCGCTCCTCTCGAGGATCAATCCCATGAAGGTGAAGAATGGCACCGCGAGCAGCGTGTCGTTCGACATGATGCCGAAAATGCGTTCGGGCAGCGCCTGGAACAGCGCCTCGTTCAGCAGTCCGAGGTGAATGCCGACTAGGCCGAAGGACAAGCCGAGCGCGGCAAGCGCGAACGATACCGGGAAGCCGAGCAGCAGGAAGACGACGAGCCCGGCGAACATGATGGGCGCGATGTTGGCGACGATCCAGGCGCTCATCGCTTGCCCTCCTGCTGGACGTCCAGCACTACATCAAGGCCGGGATCCTTGTGCTTCTCCACCGGGTCGGGAATCAGTCCGCGCAGGTACGCGATGCGCTTGATGAGCTCGGAGATGCCCTGCGCGCTGAGCACGAAGAACCCGAGCGGGACCAGCAGCCGTACCGGCCAGCGGATCAGGCCTCCGGCGCTGCCGGAGATCTCGCCGCTCGTCCACGCGTTCATGAACACGGGCCAGGAGAGCCACATGATGAAAAGCGACATCGGCAGCAGAAAAAAGACCAGCCCGAAGATGTCGATCCAGACCTGCGTGCGCCGCGAGAGGTGCGACGAAAGGACGTCGATGCGGATGTGCTCGTTGTGCAGAAGCGTATAGCCCGAGCAGAGCAGGAACACGACGGCGAAGAGATACCACTGCAGCTCGAGCCAGGCGTTCGACGCGAGGTTGAGCGCATAGCGCGAGGTGGCGTTGGCGGCACTCACCAGCACCATGATGAGCACGCACCAGTACACCAGGCGTCCGAGGTGCTCGTTCAGCGCATCGATTGCTCGCGACAAGGACAGCAACGGCTTCATCAGCCCTCCGCCAAGACTCGGTTCAGCTCCTCGTCAGCCGGCGCGCAGACGCTGCGCGCGCTCTTGAACGGCCGCATGCAGTTGCGGCTTGTAGCCTAAGGCAAAGAACACTTCCGCGGCGAGAAAGATCGGCGCGATAAAAATCTGCAACAGGTTGTCGGCGAGCGCCGGGCGGCGCCCTTCGTAGACATGCCCGACGAGCTGCAGGATCCAGCCGCCGATGAAGAGCACGGCAAACCAGGTCCAGCCGGCTACAGCGCCGAGCGTGGCGATGCGCTCGCCCGCCCACAGCAGCGCCGCGAAGACGGCAAGCATTGCGAAGCCGAACGCGATGTCCAGCACGAAGTAGTAGAGGAGCACGATCGCGGCCAGCACCATGCCAGCACTGACCGCCGTGCCGCCGAGATCGAAGCGCAGCCACGCGAGCGGAATGAATAGCGCGAGCACGATCACCGGCACACCAATGAAATGCGTCGCCTTGTTGCGCCCGTCCTGGTGGTACGCCGCATAGATTGCCATTTGCTCTTCGAGCGACTTCATCGGAGGAAACGTCGGCGCGCAAATTTCATTCTATAATTCAGCATTTTAACGACTCCATGGTGGTCACGCACGGCTCTTTGCGGAGCGCCCGGAGCCGCACCACGCTGACCATCGGCAGCTTCGACGGCGTGCATCGCGGCCATCGGGCGCTGATCGAGCGCGTCGTGGCCAAGGGCGGCGAGCTGGGCGTGAGCTCCTGCGTACTGACATTCGAGCCGCATCCGCGCGAATTCTTCGCCGGCGATGCGGCGCCCCCGCGCCTTACGCGGCTACACGACAAGCTCGAGCTCCTCGCCGCGGCGGAGGTGGAGCGCGTGCATCTCATTCGCTTCGACGCGCGCTTTGCGGCGATGAGCGCGGCGCATTTCATTGAAGATGTACTGGTGCGTGGGCTCAGTGTGGCGTGGTTGCTGGTCGGACGCGACTTCCGCTTTGGCGCCAAGCGCCAGGGCGACTTCGCCACGCTCGAAAGAGCCGCCCGCCGCCACGGCTTCGCGCTCGAAGCGATGCCCGATGTTTCGTTCGACGGCGAGCGCGTCTCGAGCTCGACGGTGCGAGCGGCGCTGGCGGCGGGCGATTTCGCGCGTGCCGAGCGGCTGCTCGGCCGGCCTTACACGATCAGCGGCAAGGTGGGACGCGGGGCGCGGCTCGGCCGCGAGCTCGGCTTTCCGACGGCGAACATTGCGCTCGCGCAGCGGCCGCCGCTCGCCGGCATCTACGTCGTGGAGGTTGAAAACTTCGGCCGCGGCGTGGCGAGCGTAGGACGGCGCCCGACGGTCAATCCGGTGGCGAAGCCGCTTCTCGAAGTACATCTCTTCGACTGGGACGGCGAGCTCTACGGGCGGCGGCTGCGCGTGCGCTTCCTGCGCAAGCTGCGCGACGAGGCGAAATTCGACGATCTGGAGCGGCTGCGCGAAGCGATTGCGCGCGACGCCGCCGAGGCACGCGAGTACTTTGCGCGACATGGCTGATTACAAGGACACGCTGAACCTGCCGGAAACGCCGTTTCCGATGCGCGGCGATCTCGCCAAGCGCGAGCCGCAATGGGTGAAGGACTGGCAGGACAGAGGCGTCTACCGCCGCCTGCGCCAGATCGCGAAAGGCCGGCCGCGCTTCGTCCTGCACGACGGGCCGCCTTACGCGAGCGGCGACATCCACATCGGCACGGCGATGAACAAGATCCTGAAGGACATCATCGTCAAGTCGAAGACGCTCGCGGGCTTCGACGCACCTTATGTACCCGGCTGGGACTGCCATGGCATGCCGATCGAGGTGCAGATCGAGAAGAAGTACGGCAAGAACCTGCCGCCGCAGGAGACGCAGCGCCTGTGCCGCGCCTTTGCCGCCGAGCAGATCGAGCGGCACAAGAAGGACTTCCAGCGCCTGGGCGTGCTTGGCGACTGGGAGCATCCGTATCTGACGATGGAGCCGGTCACGGAAGCGAACGAGATCCGCGTGCTCGGCAGGATCCTGGCGAACGGCTTCGTCTATCGCGGGCTGAAACCGGTCAACTGGTGCTTCGACTGCGGCTCGGCGCTCGCCGAGGCGGAGGTCGAGTACGAGGAGCGCAAGGACCCGGCAATCGACGTCGGCTTCGCGTTCACCGAGCCCGACAAGCTCGGAAAGGCCTTCGGCGTCAGGGTGGACAAGCCCGGCTTCGCGGTCATCTGGACCACCACGCCCTGGACCCTGCCGGGCAATCAGGCGCTGAACGTGCACCCCGAGCTTACCTACAACCTCGTGGAGACGCGCAAGGGCCTGCTCATCCTCGCAGCGGAATTGCAGCACGCGTGCCTCAAGCGCTACGGCCTCGAGGGCCGCACGCTCGGCTCGTGCAAAGGCGCGGCGCTGGAGCACATCCGCTTCCAGCATCCTTTCTACGAGCGTCGCGCGCCGGTGTATCTCGGCGACTATGTCACGCTCGACACCGGCACGGGCATCGTGCATTCGGCGCCGGCGTACGGGGTCGAGGACTTCGAGTCGTGCCGCCGCTACGGCATGAAGGACGACGAGATCCTCACGCCGGTGATGGCGGACGGGAAGTTCGCGTCATCGCTGCCGCTCTTCGGCGGGCTCTCGATCTGGGACGCGAACCCGAAGATCATCGCCGAGCTGGAAAAGCGCGGCGCGCTGCTGCACCACGAGATCTACGTGCACAGCTATATGCACTGCTGGCGCCACAAGACGCCGGTGATCCTGCGGGCGACGACGCAGTGGTTCGCCGCCATGGACAAGCCCGTACGGGGCGAGACGCTGCGCGGCATGGCGCTGCGCGGCATCGAGCAGACGGAGTTCTTCCCCTCCTGGGGCAAGGCGCGCCTGCACGGCATGATCGCCAACCGGCCCGACTGGACGCTCTCGCGCCAGCGCCAGTGGGGCGTGCCGATGCCGTTCTTCCTGCACCGCGAGACGGCGGCGCTGCATCCGCGCACGCCGGAGCTGCTCGAGCAGGTCGCGCAGCGCGTGGAGAAGCACGGCATCGAAGCATGGCAGAGCATCACGACGGAGGAGCTTTTAGGTGCCGACGCCGCGCAGTACGAGAAAAGCCGCGACACGCTCGATGTGTGGTTCGACTCGGGCTCGACGCACTACACCGTGATGCGCGCCTCGCATCGCGCAGACACCGGCTTTCCGGCCGAGCTTTATCTCGAAGGCTCGGACCAGCATCGCGGCTGGTTCCATTCGTCGCTGCTCGTCTCGTGCATGCTGGATGGCGTGCCGCCCTACAAGGCGCTGCTCACGCACGGCTTCGTCGTCGATGGCGCGGGGCGCAAGATGTCGAAGTCGCTCGGCAATGTGGTGGTGCCGCAGGAGGTTTCCAATTCCCTCGGCGCGGAGATCCTTCGACTGTGGACCGCGACTACCGATTATTCGGGCGAGCTCTTCATCTCGAACGAGATCCTGAAGCGCGTGGTCGAGACCTATCGGCGCGTGCGCAACACGCTGCGCTTCCTGCTCGCGAACACATCGGATTTCGATTTCCCGCGCCACGCGGTGGCGGTGCAGGACATGGTCGAGATCGACCGCTATGCGCTCGCCATGACCGGCGACATGCAGAAGGCGGTCACCGCCGACTACGAGCGCTACCAGTTTCACCTCGTGGCGCAGCGGCTGCAGTCGTTCTGTGCCGAGGACCTGGGCGCCTTCTTCGTCGACATCCTCAAGGACCGGCTCTACACCTGCAAAGCGGACTCGGCCGCGCGGCGCTCGGCACAGACGGCGCTCTATCACATCACGCAGAGCCTGGTGCGCCTGATGGCGCCGATCCTCTCCTTCACCGCGGAGGAGCTGTGGCAGGCGTTCGCCGGCAAGCGCGACGACAGCGTGTTCTTCCATACGTGGTATGAGCTGCCGCAGCCGGCGGACGCGGTGGAGCTGATGGCGAAATGGGCGCGGCTGCGCGAGCTGCGAAACCCGGTGCGCAAGGAAATCGAGACGTTGCGCGCGGCGGGCAAGGTCGGCTCGTCGCTGCAGGCGGAGGTCGACTTCCATGCCGACGGCGCGGACTACGAGGTGCTCGCGAGCCTCGGCGATGACCTGAAGTTCGTCATGATTACCTCCGCCGCGCGCGTGCATCGCGCGCGCGAGCTGCGCGTCGAAGTCGCCCCAAGCAGCAACCGAAAGTGCGAGCGCTGCTGGCACTACCGGCCCGATGTCAACGAAGACGCGCTCTGCGGCCGCTGCCAGCTCAATCTCAACGGCCCCGGAGAGACGCGCCGGCATGCTTAGCGCCTGGCGCTGGTTCGCGCTCGCCGCGGCGATCGTCGCGGCCGACCAGGTGACGAAGGCGATCGTGCTCGGCCGGTTCAGCTACGGCGAGCGGCTCGAGCTGACGGGGTTCTTCAACCTGGTGCTGGTCTATAACAAGGGCGCGGCGTTCAGCTTCCTCTCCGATGCGGCGGGCTGGCAGACGCCGCTGCTCATCGGCTTCGCGGTGGTTGCTGTCGGCATCCTCGGCACGCTGATCGTGCGCTCGCCGGGGCGGCGGCTCTTCTGCACCGGACTCGCGCTCGTCCTCGGCGGCGCGCTCGGCAACCTGATCGACCGCTTCCGCTATGGCCAGGTGGTCGACTTCCTCGACTTCCATGCCGCCGGCTGGCACTGGCCCGCGTTCAACGTGGCCGACTCGGCGATCACCATCGGAGCGGTGCTCCTCATCCTCGAAGGCTTCGCGCACCATGAAGGCCGAGCTCGCGCTCCTTCTTAAGGCGTTGGCGTTCGCCGCCCATAAGCACCGCGACCAGCGGCGCAAGGACGCCGAGGCTTCGCCTTACATCAATCATCCGATTGCGCTCGCCGATGTGCTGGTGAACGAGGGCGGGATCACGGACTTCGAGGTGCTGTGCGCGGCGCTGCTGCACGATACCGTGGAAGACACCGCGACGACCCACGCGGAGCTCGTCGACGCGTTCGGCTCGCGCATCGCGCGTATCGTGGCGGAGGTCACCGACGACAAGCGCCTGCCCAAGGAAGAGCGCAAGCGCCTGCAGGTCGAGCACGCGCCCAAGCTCAGCCACGAGGCGCGGCTGGTGAAGCTCGCCGACAAGCTGTGCAACCTGCGCGACGTCGCCGAGCGGCCGCCGGCGAAATGGGATCTCGCGCGGCGGCGCGAATATTTCGACTGGGCGAAGCGCGTGGTCGACGGCATGCGCGGCACGCATGCGCGGCTCGAAGCGGCGTTCGACGCCGCCTACGCCAAAAAGCCGGTTCAGTAAAATAGGCCGATGGACGTCCTGCTCGCCAATCCGCGGGGCTTTTGCGCCGGCGTAGAGCGGGCGATCGAGATCGTGGAGCGCGCGCTCGAGCTGCACGGCGCGCCGATCTATGTGCGCCACGAGATCGTGCACAACCGCTTCGTGGTCGAGCGCCTGCGCGCGAAAGGCGCGGTGTTCGTCGAGGAGCTCGGCGAGGTGCCCACCGGCAGCATCGTGATCTTCAGCGCGCACGGCGTGGCGAAGGCGGTGCAGGCGGAGGCCGACCGGCGCCGGCTCAAGGTGTTCGACGCGACCTGCCCGCTCGTCACCAAGGTGCACATCGAAGTGATGAAGATGCTGCGCGAGGGCTACGAGATCGTGATGATCGGCCACCGCGGCCACCCGGAGGCGGAGGGCACGATGGGGCAGGCCGCGAGCGGCATGCACCTTGTCGAGACACTGGAGGACGTCGCGGCGCTCGAGGTGCGCTCGCCTCACAAGCTCGCCTATGTCACACAGACCACGCTCTCGGTCGACGATGCGCGCGCCATGGTCGAGGCGCTGAAGGCACGCTTCCCGGCGATCCGCGGCCCGAAGAAGGACGACATCTGCTACGCCACCCAGAACCGCCAGGATGCGGTCAAGTTCATGGCGCCGCAGTGCGATGTCGTCATCGTCGTCGGCTCGCCGAACAGCTCCAATTCCAACCGCCTGCGCGAAGTCGCCGAGCACATGGGCGCGCAGGCGTACATGGTGGACACGGCTGCGGACCTGCGCCCCGAGTGGCTGGCCGGCAAGCGGCGCGTGGGCGTGACGGCCGGGGCATCGGCGCCGGAGGTGCTGGTGAACGAGGTGATCGCGCGCTTGCGCGAGCTTGGCGCGAGCGGCGTGCGCACGCTGGAAGGGATCAGCGAAACGGTCGTCTTCACGCTGCCGCGCGCGCTCGCGCGCTAGGCAACAATAGTTCACAAAAAAGCCACCGCTCGCTTGGCGGCGGGCACCGTTTGTCGCTCCTTTTTGACGGGCTGGAGCGACAGCGGGCAGCATCGCCCCACAAGAAAAGGGAGCGATCCATGCGCCGTGCCCGGGGTTTCACGCTGGTCGAGGTGTTGATCGTGGTTGCGGTCATCACCATCCTGACTAGCGTCGCGTGGCCCTCGTACTCGCGCTACGTCAAGCGCGGCTACCGAGCCGCCGCGCAGCAGTTCATGATGGATATCTCGAGCCGGGAAGAACAATACCTGCTCGATGCGCGCGCCTACACCGCGGCGCTCGACGGCACCGGCCTCAACCTGGTGCGGCAGGGCTGGACCTGCAGCGCCACGACCTGCGGCAACGCCAACTACGACATCACGGTCACTGCGACGGCCGGCCCGCCGCCTGGCTACACCATCAACGCCACTGCAAAAGCGGGCCAGGTCAGCGATGGCGACCTGAGCCTTAACAACCTCGGCACCAAGACGCCCGCCAACTACTGGTAAGAGCGCATGCGCACCGTCGACTACAACAGCCAGAAGCGCCTGCCCGGCTTCACCATCATCGAGCTGATGATCACGATCGTCATCCTCGGCGTCCTGGTGACGCTCGCCATACCTTCGTTCAACGACCTGATCGTCAGCACCCGCATCAAGGGCGCGGCCTCCGACATCTATGCCGCGCTTACGGTCGCGAGGAGCGAAGCGATCAAGCGCAACATCAATGTCACCGTCGGCCCGCTCACCGCCGGCGGACAGTGGGTCAATGGCTGGCAGGTCACCGCGGTGATCGGCGGTACGCAAACCGTGCTCGCGACCCACGGCGTCCTCAGCAACCTGACGGTGGAGTGCCCGGGGGGCACGGCGTGCACCCAGACCTTCACCTACGCGCGCAACGGGCGCCTGACTGCGGGGACGCTCACGATGAATGTGGACGTCGCTTCGCCGCCGACGCCGAGGCGCGTGCCGATGCGCTGCGTCAACGTCGACCTCAGCGGGCGCGTCAACGTCACCGCCGACAACAACCGCGATGGGAACTGCGCCAATGGATAAGAGCCGCGGCTTCACGCTGATCGAGGTGCTCATCAGCATGCTGATCATGGCGATCGGGCTGCTCGGCCTCGCGGGCATGCAGGCGGTGGCGCAGCGCGCCGAGGTGGAGTCCTACCAGCGCGCCCAGGCGCTGGTGCTCGTCCAGGACATGGTGGACCGCGTCAACGCCAACCGCAAGGTCGCCGGCTGTTACGCCTTTACGCCGACCGCCGGGTCGTTGTACGCGGGAACCGGCGCAACGGCTCCGACGTGCGCCGGCGCCTTCGGCACGGCGCAGCAGCGCGCGCAGGCGGATGCCGACATGCTCGCCTGGCACAACCTTCTGACAGGCGCCGCCGAAGCGCTCGGCGCCAACCAGGTCGGCGCAATGGTCGGGGCGCGCGGCTGCGTAATTCTCGATACAACCGTGGCCCCGAACGTCTACCGCGTCCAGGTCGCCTGGCAGGGAATGACCCCCACGGTCAACCCGACCTCGATAGACGCGAAGCTCACCTGCGCGACCGGCCAATACGGCACGGACTTGCAGCGCCGCGTCATCAGCCAGTCCTTCCCGATGGCTTGCCTGAACTGCTGAGCCATGAAATCCAACCGCGCATCCCGTTTGCACAGAGCACAGGGCTTTTCGCTCGTCGAGCTGATGATCTCGCTGGCGATCGGCCTCTTGCTGCTCACGGCGCTCGCCACGCTATTCGACAACTCGAGTCGCACGCAGCGTGAAGTGGGATTGTCGGCCCAGCAGATCGAAAACGGCCGCACCGCGATCGACATCGTGTCGGAGGACGTGCGCCACGCCGGTTTCTGGGGCTATTACGGCGGCAGCTTCTCGGCGCCCGGCGCCATGCCCGATCCCTGCGCCCTCGATGCCCCCTCGCTCACCACGGCGATGGCGCTCCCGGTGCAGGGCTATAACGCGCCGATCGCCACGCTACCGACCTGCCTGCCCGCGGCGAACTATCTCGCCGGCACCGACATCCTCGTCGTGCGGCACGTCTCGAGCCTGCCCGCGGGAGCGCTCTCCGCGAACGGCATATACGTGCAGGCGAACGCGACCAATACGCTCGTGGCGACCGGCGGTGGCACCTTCAACCTTACGGCGCGTAACGGCACCGGGGCGAACGTCGCCGCGCCCATCCGCGCTTACGAGACGCACATTTACTTCGTGAGCCCGTGCAGCGTCCCAGCCGGTGCGACCTGCGTGGCGAGCGATGACGGCGGTAAACCGATTCCCACGCTCAAGCGCCTGGAGCTGACTCTCGATGGTGGCGGCAACCTCAACATGGTGACGGTGCCGCTGGTGGAGGGAATCGAGAACTTCCAGGTCGATTACGGCCGGGACACGGACGGCGACGGCTCGCCCGACGGCGCCGCCTACACGGCGGACCCGAGCACCGTTCCGAACTGGATGCAAGTCATGGCCGTACAGCTTTACCTGCTCGCGCGCAACACCGAACCCTCGACCGGCTATACCGACAACAAGACCTATCAGCTCGGCACTGCGGGCACCATCACGCCGACCGGCGCCGCCACTCAGTACCGCCGCCACGTCTACACGTCGGTGGTGCGGGTGAAGAACCCGAGCGAAAGGCTGGAGACGCCATGAGCGAGCGTCGCTACGGCAGCCGGCAGGAAGGCGCGACGCTCCTCGTCGTACTGGTGATGCTCGTCGTGTTGACGCTCTTCGCCGTCGCGGTGATCAACCTCTCGAATATGAACGCCCGCGCCGTCGGCAACATGCAGCAGCGCAAGAACGCGGAAATGGCCGCCCAGAGCGCGATCGAGCAGGTGCTCAGCACCAGCGCCAACTTCTATTCGCCGGCCGCCGCGATCACCGTCGCCGGCTTGCCGACCGGCATGACCGCCACCGTGAGCAACCGCGTGTGCCTGGGCGCAACACCCGCCACCGGCTACAGCCTCGCCCAACAGCTCGTACCCGAGGACGACTATTGGGATTTTCAGGTCACCGTGACCGACAGCGTGAGCGGCGCGGCCACCGTAGTGCATCAAGGCGCAAAGATCCGAATGCTCGCTAATAACTGCCCGCTTTGAAGCGGGCTGGGAGTTAACAATGAACATTCGAACAATAAGAAATGCTCTCGTCGGCGCCGCTCTCGGGCTCGCAGCCCCGGCCGGTTTCGGCGCCTTCGATCCGGTCAACGACGACACCGACATCTTCCTCTCCGATCCGTCGTTCAACGCCGAGCGCCCGAACGTCCTCATCATCATGGACAACACGGCGAACTGGAACCAGCCGTTCGTGGCGGAAAAAACCGCGCTGGTGAACGTGGTCGGCAGCCTCGGCTCGGGCCTCAACGTCGGCATGAGCATGTTCACCGAGACCGGTAGCGGCAATAGCGGCAACGATGGCATGTATATCCGCTATGCCGTCCGGCAGATGACGTCGACCAACAAGACGGCGTTCCAGGCGCTGATCAATTCACTCGACCAAACCGGGGACAAGAGCAATGGCGGCAAGGCGGCGCTCGCGATGTACGAGGCGTATCTCTATTACGCCGGCCGCAATGCCTACGGCGGTTCCAACAAGGTCAAGCGCGACTACGCTGGCAACACAGCGGGCGGTCCCGCGGGCGCTGTCCCTGGCTCGTTCGCCGGTAATGCCTTTGCTAACAACAGCACTACTACCTATACCAGCCCGATTGTCAGTCCGTGCCAGAAGAACTTCATCATCTATCTAAGCAACGGCAAGGCCCAGGACAACACCAACGACCTCGGCGCTTCGCTGAGCGGGTTGACGAGCGCCAACGGTGGCGTGGCGCCGAGCCAGATCACATTGAGCAACGTTTCGCCCGACAGTAGCTCCCAGCAGGGCAACTGGGCCGACGAGTGGGCGAAATGGATGTCGATCAACGATTGCCGCACTGGAGTTACCGATGCCAATGGCGCCGGCAACGACATGCCGGGAATCCAAACCGTCGTGACATACACAATCGACGTCGGCCCGGCGGTCGTCACCGACAACAGCGTGAACGGCGCGGGCTGGTCCACCCTGCTCAAGAGCATGGCTTCGAGCAGTGGCGGCAAGTATTTCGCTATCAACAACAGCGATCCGAACGAGGCGCAGGCCATCCAGGACGCGCTGACCACGATCTTCAACGAAGTGCAAGCGGTGAACAGCGTGTTTGCCGCCACGACATTGCCGGTGAGCGTGAACGTGCGCGGTACGAACCTGAACCAGGTTTATATCGGCGTGTTCCGCCCGGACGCCAACAAGCTGCCCCGCTGGCTTGGCAACCTGAAGATGTACAAGCTGGGCGTTGATACCGCCACGCAGACGCTGTTCCTTGCCGACGCCGCCGGCAATGTCGCCTCGAACTCGTCGACTGGCTTCATCAGCAGCAGCTCGCTGAGCTACTGGACTTCGTCCTCCAGCTTCTGGGGCTTCCGCGCCCCCGGCTATGCGACCACGGACGTCGGCAAGCAGTCCGATTCTCCGGACGGCGATCTCGTGGAGAAAGGGGCGGCGGCCGAACGTCTGCGCGTTCTCTTCCCCGCGTCCCAGGGAACAAGAAACGTATTCACATGCACGAGCTCGGGGGGCGGCGTCTGCGCCAACGGCACCACGTTCTCGGCATCAGTCCCGTCGACGGTGTTCAGCGCCGGCGGTACGGGCAACCCGCCAGACAACACAGATATCACCGCGGCGGACCTCGGCTCGTACCTGACCTATCCGGTGAATTCGCTCCAGTCGGCGGATAACGGCAACGGAACGTCTACCGTCACGGCGATCCTTGGTGCCGTCCCGAGTCCGAGCTGGTCGACGGGCAGTCAGGTGGTGCGCATCTCCGGCGCGCTGCCGAACGTCTTCAACGCCAATCCGGACCCGACGATTTCAAATTACGT
>Ga0209577_10002082_pt1 | contig 19405 bp, 18 predicted proteins | sample GraSoiAngelo_109_FD_185874 | JGI IMG/M metagenome (GOLD analysis project Ga0209577, IMG submission 185874) | Grasslands soil microbial communities from the Angelo Coastal Reserve, California, USA - 14_0903_12_20cm (SPAdes) (version 2) | ecosystem: Environmental > Terrestrial > Soil > Grasslands...
CTCGCCGTTCCTCGTCTTCTTCGCCGGTCTGCTGACCGTCGGTGCCGCGATCGTCCTGTGGTTCGAGCTGCTGCTACGCGCCGCCGCCGTGTACGTGATCGTGCTGATGCTGCCATTGGCGTTCGCGGCGCTCGTGTGGCCGGCGAGGCGGATCTGGGCGATTCGCGCGGTCGAGGTGCTCGTCGCGCTGATCCTGTCGAAGTTCCTGATCGTCGCGGTGCTGTCCCTGGGTGGAGCCGCCCTGAGTCAGAGCTTCCTCACCAGCGTCAGCGGGATGCTGGCCGGCTTCGTTCTGCTGGTGATGGGCGCGCTCACGCCCTGGGCCCTGCTGCGGCTGCTGCCGCTCGGAGACCTGGCCGCGGGCGCCGCGGGCGCGCTCCGCGCCGATGCTTCCGGCGGGGCCAGTCGCCTGCTCGAGACCAGCGATGGAGGTGGGAGGAGCGCCCATGAGTGGGCGCAGAGAACCGCCGAGATGCGCCGGGACGCCGAGGACCTCCCAAGCGAGCCGGCGGTCGATGCTGTCTCCCGGCCACCGCACAACGGCCCCGCCGAGGCCGACACGCTGATCGGCGCCGCGACTCCGCCGGCGGGGGACCTCGGAGAGAGCCGACCGGCGCCCGGTCCGGGAGACCATCCGGCGCGCGCCGAGCACTCCGAGGGCCCAACCGACCCTGAGCGCCAGCCACCCCGGGAGCGCTCCCCCGGGCTGGGTCCGATCTGGCAGATGGAGGACTTCAGCTGGCCGGTCACGGCGCTCGGGCTCGAGGACGGATGGCCGCCTACGCCGATCGAGGACCAGGTGGGGCGCCCTGCGGAAACCACCGGCGATCACCGCGATCAGACCTCGGATCCCGTCCCGTCTCCCCACGAGGACCACGACCCCAGGCCGTCGCCGCAGCCATCCGAGGGCGGCTCGCTGTGAGCGATCCGAGCGATCAGCGCCTGAGCTACCGCTTCGGCCCGCTGGAGCGGCGCGGCCTCCTGGGGGCCGTCAGAGGCGGCCAGGCGATGCTGCTCGCCGGCGCGGCGGCGGCCGCGATCGTCCTGCTCGACCTGTACCCCACGGCGACCGGAGGCTTTCTGGCGGTGGTGCTGTTCGCGGCGGCGGCCGGCCTGGGTTTCGCACCGATCGGAGCGAGAACCGCCGAGGAGTGGGTGCCGGTTGTGGCGGCCTTCGCGATGCAGCGGTTACGCGGCCGCCACCGGTTCGCCTCGACCGCGCCCCTGTCGGGACTCGTCGCCAGGGGTGTCGGCGCGGGCCGCCCCCGCCTGAGCGCACCCGAAGCCGATGCCCCGCCATCGCTTCGAGGCGTGGCGCTGCTTGAGATCCCCTACCGCGACCGGTCGATAGGCGTCGTCTGCGAGGCCCGGGGACGGAGACTCACCGCGGTGCTGGCGTGCAGAGTCGTGGCGTTCTCGCTGCTCGACCCGGAGGCCCAGGAGCGTCGCCTCGCCCGCTGGGGGCTCGTCCTCTCCGGCGCCGCCGGGACCGCGATCCGGCGGATCCAGTGGGTCGAGCGCACCGCCCCCGCACAGGGCGACGAGCTTGCGCGCTGGCTTCACGCCGAGCGCGATCCGGCGATCCCGCTGCGCGGGACGCCAATGATCGACTCCTACCTGGAGCTGATCAGCACGACCGCGAAGGTGACCCAGGAGCACGAGATCCTGGTCGCCGTCCAAGTCGACGCCCGGAGCGTCCGCGAGCGGGGGCCCAGCGCCACGACGCGTGCGCTCGTCGAGCAGACCGAGCGCGTCGCGCAGGGACTCGAGAGCGCCGAGGTGACGGTACTCGGGGCGCTGAGCCGCAGCCAGCTGGCCAGGGCGCTGCGCACGGCGTTCGATCCGTACGCCGGGACCGAGCTCGCCGCGCTCGAGGCGGTCGACAGTGGGGGAGACCGGCTGCGCGAGTCATCGGCGTGGCCCCTCGGAACGCAGGAGCACTGGGACCACTGCCAAGCCGACGGCGCCCTCCACGCGACCTACTGGATCGGCGGCTGGCCCCGGGTCGACGTCTCGCCGATGTTCATGGACGCCCTGCTCGGGCGCTCGAGCGCCGTCCGCACCGTGGCGGTCACGATCGAGCCACTCCCGCCCGACCGATCGACGCGGCAGGTGGAGGCCGCGGTGACCAGGGATCGCGCCGACCGGGAGCTTCGCCGGCGCTTCGGCCAGTCGGAGACGGCGCGACAGCGGCAGGCCGGTGAGGCGACCGCACGTCGCGAGGCCGAGCTGGCCGCCGGGCACAGTGAGGTGAGGCTGGCCGGCTTCGTGACCGTTACCGGCAGAGACGGCGATGACCTGCGCCGGGCCTGCTCGGAGGTGCACGAGCACGCCGCCCGGGCGCGGATCGAGCTCCATCGCATGTACGGCCAGCAGGCGCGGGCCTTCACCTTCACTCTCCCGCTCTGCAGGGGGCTGAGATGACCGAGGCCGTCTCGCTGCTCACGTACGTGTGGCACTACCTGGTCGCGCGCATGCTCTACGACCAGCTGGTCCGGCCGCTCGCCCACGGCGACCCCGCCGGCGTCTTGTTGCTCGCCTGCGTCGCTGCGGGTGGGTTCTTGCTCGGGCGGCGGACCAGGCGGCGGGCATGAGGCTGCGGGGCGCCGAGCGTCCGGGACACCGGTGCACCACCCGGCACGCCCAGGCGATCTACCCGTTCATCTCCGCCGGTGGCCTGGGGGGACGGGGCGTGTTCATCGGCCGGGACGCCAGCGGAGGTGCGTTCTGCTTCGACCCATGGCTCCTGTACGGCGCCGGGGTGCTCGACGACCCGAACGTGATCGTGCTCGGAAAGCTCGGCCAGGGCAAGAGCTCGCTGGTCAAGACGCTGCTGTGGCGAATGCTCCTGTTCGGCCGGCGCGCCTTCGTGCTCGACGTCAAGCGCGAGTATGGGCCGCTCTGCGAAGCCGCCCGAGTCACGCCGATCTCGCTCGTGCCCGGCGGCGGAGTGCGGCTCAATCCGCTCACCTCCCGGCCCGAGGAGCACGCCCAGTTGGAGCTGCTTCGCGCGGTCGCCACGACCGCGCTCGGGGGACCACTGACGCAGATCGAGAGCGCCGCCCTGCGCGAGGCGCTTCGCGCGGTGCGCCTGAGCGGTGCCCGGGAGCCAACGCTCCCCGAGATCGCGGCGGTGCTGTTCTCGCCGGTAGGCGAGATGGCGTCGCGGCTCCGTACCACCACCGAGCGCCTGGCCGCCGAAGCTCGCCGCGCGGCGCTGGCGATCCAGGATCTGTGCGAGGGCCCGCTGCGCGGGATGTTCGACGGTCCCACCTCGCCGGGGCTCGACCTCGACGCGAAGCTCGTAGTGGTCGACCTGCACGCCGTGCGGGACTCCCCGGCCGTCGGCATCCTGATGGCGTGCGCGACGGCCTGGATGGGGGCGCGCTTGGCCGAAATGGCCGATCAGCCCGGGCGCGAGCGGCTGATCAACGTCGCCGACGAGTCCTGGAAGATCGTCCAGCACACGGGGCTTGGCGAGTGGTTTCAGTCGAACTTCAAGCTGGCGCGCCAGTTCGGCGTGATGAACATGGTCGTGCTGCACAAGCTCGCGGACCTCCAGTCGGCCGGAGACGCGGGATCGCGCGCCGCCCGCATCGCCGAAGGGCTGATCGCCGACGCCTCGACCCGGGTCGTGTACCACCAGGACGAGAGCCAGATCGAGGTGACCCGGCGGCTGCTCGGGCTCTCCGAGAACGAAGCGCGGCTGATCTCGATGCTGTCCGCCGGCCAGGCGCTGTGGCAGGTCGGCGGCCGCTCGTACGTCGTCCAGCACTACCGCTCGGGGCTGGAGGCGCGGCTGACCAACACCGACACCGGGATGCGGACCGGGCACGCGGCGGTGCTTCGGGGATGAACGCCGCACTGCCTCCCGAGCTCGTCGAGCTGGTGTACGAGCTCCTCGACGCCCACGAGGACACCGCCGTGCTGGCGGCCGATCTCGGCGACCTGGCGTGGGAGCTCCATCTGGACTACCTGCGCGCGCTCCAGCGCAAGGGCCGCGAGCTGCTGGCGCGGGCGTCGCTAGAGGAAGCCGCCGGATGAGCCGGCCTCGCGCGGAGCCGATCTCCGATGCAGCCGCGCTTGCGGTCATCGGCTGCATCCTCGCGGCGGGGCTGTGGCTGTGGCTCTGGGCCGGCATCGCGGGCGCCGTATTCGGGCACGGCTGGCCGGGCGGCGGACTCGGCGATCTCCTGGGCGCCGCCACCCGCCTGCCCGGGCATCTGGCCGACCCGGCGGCCGCCTGGCCGCCGGCGGCACGCTCGCGGCTACCGGGCCCGGCGGGCTTCTACGGCGCGCTGGTCGTGCTCGTTGGCGCCGCCGCCGCGTTTCTGATGCTCGCCCGGCGCGCCGGCCTCGCGTTGCCGATTCGCCCTCGCGATCCCGGCGCCCGCTGGGCGGGAGCCGGGGAGCTTCGCGCCCTGCGTAAGCGAACGCGAGGCGACCGGGACGGGCGGCTGGTCCTCGGGCGGTATCGGGGGAGGCCGCTGCATGCCGAGCGCCGGCATGCCCTGGTGGCGTTCGGGCCGCCTCAGTCGGGCAAGTCGGCCGGACTGGCGGTTCCCGCGCTGCTCGAATGGCGTGGGCCCGCGGTGGCATCGTCGATCAAGACCGACCTGCTCGGCGCCACACTCGAACGGCGGCGGCGCCTGGGACGGGTGTTCGTGTTCGATCCGTTCTCGCTGTCGGGCGTCCCTTCGGACACCTGGTCGCCGCTACGGGCGGCCGCCTCATGGGACGGAGCGCTGGAGGTGGCGTGGCGCCTGACCTCGGCGGGCGAGCTCGACCGCAGCGGCGTCGAGGGCGGCGACTTCTGGGCGGTCGCGGCCGAGCAGCGCCTCGCCCCGCTCCTGTACGCCGCCGCCCGCAGCGATTCCGGAATCGACGCCGTGGTCCGGTGGGCGTACGGGCAGGCGCCGCGGGAGCTCGACGAGACGCTCGCGCGGATCGCGGGGGAGGCCTCCGACGACGCCGAGTTGGCCGACGCCCACGCGGCCTATGACGCGGTCCGCGCGTTCGAGTTGCAGGCCGACCGGACCCGGAGCTCGATCGAGGCCACCGCGCAGGCGCTGCTGCGGGCCTATCGCTTCGGGCGCGTCGCGCGCTCCGCGCGATCGTGCGAGATCACCGCCGACCGGTTGCTCGACGAGTCCGGGACGCTCTATCTGATCGGCGACGCCAAGGCCTCGAAGCTCCTGCGGCCGATCTTCCTCGCGCTCCTCTCGGAGATCGTCGACCGCGCATACGAGCGGGCGACGCTCGCCGGCGGACAGCTGCCGCTGCCGCTGCTCCTCTGCCTCGACGAGGCGGGCAACGTCGCGCCGCTTCCGAATCTGGCCGAGATCGCCTCGACCGCGCCCAGCCACAACATCCAGCTGCTGTCGATCTTCCACGACCTGGCCCAGGCGCGCAGCCGCTACGGCCGACAGGCCGAGACCGTGGTCAACAGCCACCGCGCCCGGATGCTGCTTCCGGGCGTCGCCGACCTGGACACGTTGCGCTACTTCGCCGGACTGGTGGGCGAGGAAGAGGCAAGCGAGGTGACCCGAACCACGGGTGCCGGCGGCACGACGCAATCAAGGGGACGGCGGCGGCGGCCATTGCTCGCCGCGGAGACACTCCGGCAGCTCCCCGACGGTCATGCCCTGCTCGTATACGGGCGCATCGCCCCGGCCCGGGTGCGGCTTCGCATGTGGTTCTCCGACCGGCACCTGAAGCGGATCGCGCGGGCGACGTGAGCTGGCGGGACCCGGACGACGAACGTTGGGAGGAGCCCGGCGGGCCCTGGGAGGCCGAGCCCTCCGGGAGATGGCCGCTGACCTGGCGCGGGCTGCTTCCGCGGGAGCGCTGGATCTGGTTCGAGCAGCTGTGGAGCGATGTCTGCATGCTGCGCGCCCGGTACCGGCTCGCGCTTCGCTCGGGCTGGTGGGAGGACCAGGTCCAGGTCGAGACGCTGGCCGCGCTGGCCGCATGGGTGGCTCGGTACGACACCGGTGAGTGGGACGACCCCCCGGGGAAGCTGGCGCTGCTCTACGACCTCGAGCGGGTGGCGGCACTGCTGCGCGACGGGCTGGATCCGTTCGATCCGGATCGGGACCGCGCCGCGTTCGCCACATATCTGGTCGATCTCGGCTGCCACCCGCCGCCGGCGCCGAGCAGCTAGAAAGGAGGCGTGGCTCGCAGCACTGGCTACCCACTGGGAGCAGCGGTTTCCTTGGAGGCCCTCGAGGGAGACCCGCACCCTGCGCTCGCGCGCCTGCGCGAATCCGAGCCCGTCAGCTGGGTACCCGCGCTCGAGGGATGGCTCGTGACGAGCTATGACCTCGCGGTGACGGTGATGCGGGACGCCGATTCGTTCACCGTCGACGACCCGCGCTTCTCGACCGCCCAGGTCGTCGGGGCGAGCATGCTCAGCCTCGACGGACACGACCACGATCGCCACCGCCGGCCGTTCGTGGCGCCATTCCGTCCCGCGGCGGTGCGGGAGCGGTTCGTCCGCGCGGTCGCGGCCGAGACCGACCGGCTACTCGACGAGCTCGAACCCGCTGGACGCGCCGAGCTGCGGCGCTCGTTCGCCGGGCCGCTGGCGGCCGCCACCGTGACCCGGGCCCTCGGGCTGGACCGAGCGGCCGTCGGCTCTGTCCTCGGCTGGTACGACGCGATCGTCTCGGCCGTGACCGAGATCACCGCCGGGGGCGGCGTGTCCCCAGCGGGAAGGGCGGCCTTCGACGAGCTGCGCCGGGCCCTCCTCGCCGCGATCGAAGCCGGCGACGAGCGCTCGTTGCTGGCCACCGCGGCCGCGGAGCGCGCCGCCCTGACCCCCGAGGAGCTGACGTCCAACGCCGCGGTCCTGCTGTTCGGAGGGATCGAGACGACCGAGGGGATGATCTGCAACGCGGCTCTGCATCTGCTCGAACGGCCCGCCCGGCTCGCGCAGGTCCAGGGGCGACCCGAGCTGCTCGACGTCGCGGTCGAGGAGTCGCTCCGGCTCGAGCCGGCCGCCGCCGTGGTGGACCGCTATGCCACCGTGGACCTCGAGCTGGGCGGGTCCGAGATCATGAGCGGCGACCTGGTGCGGGTCTCGATCGCTGCAGCCAACCGGGATCCGGCTGTGTTCGCGGCTCCGGACTCGTTCGACCTCGAGCGTCCGGGCCACCGCCGCCACCTCGCCTTCGCCCAGGGCCCCCACGTGTGCCTGGGCGTCCACCTCGCGCGGCTGGAGGCTCGGGCCGGCCTCGCGGCACTCCTGCAACGACTGTCCGGCCTGCGGCTCGACCCTGAACGCCCGTCGAGCATCCGCGGCCTCGTGTTCCGTAAGCCGCCCGAGCTGAATGTGGTCTGGGACGCCCGGGCCGCTCCGTTGAGATGATGCGACGCCCAGCGTCCGAACGAGGAGATCGCCCATGGCCCTGACCCGGCAAGGCACACCCAAGCGCCGTCACGTGAGCAGCTCAGCGGTCCCGGGCGAGGCCTTTCACCAGGAGCTCCCCACCCACCAGGTCCCCGACCGCGGCGTGGGCCTCGACGCTGCCGCCGAGAAGATCAGCTCGGAGCTGCTGCTGGACGGGCAGTCCCGGCTCAACCTCGCGACGTTCGTGACCACCTGGATGCCCGTGCCGGCGACGATGCTGATGGCCAGCACCGCCGACAAGAACATGATCGACAAGGACGAGTACCCGCAGACCGCGCAGATCGAGGAGCACTGCGTCAACATGCTGGGCCGCCTGTGGGAGTGTCCCGACCACCTGACGGCGGTCGGCTGCTCGACCACCGGCTCGAGCGAGGCGGCGATGCTCGGCGGGATGGCGCTCAAGTGGCGCTGGCGCGAGCGCATGCGCGAGGCCGGCAAGCCCACGGACCAACCCAACCTGGTGATGGGCACGAACGTCCAGGTGTGCTGGGAGAAGTTCTGCCGCTACTGGGAGATCGAGCCGAGGATGGTCCCGGTCGAGGCGGATCGCTACCACCTCGGTCCCGAGGAGGCCGCCGCCGCCTGCGACGAGAACACGATCGGCGTGGTCGCGATCCTCGGCTCCACGTTCGATGGCAGCTACGAGCCGGTCAAGGAAATCGCCGAGGCCCTCGACCATCTGGAGAGCGACAAGGGGGTATACGTCCCGATTCACGTCGACGCCGCGTCGGGCGGGTTCGTCGCGCCCTTCCTCCAGCCCCACCTGGAGTGGGACTTCCGGATCGAGCGCGTTCAGTCGATCAACGCCTCGGGCCACAAGTACGGCCTGGTGTACCCCGGGGTCGGCTGGGCGGTCTGGCGCGACGAGCAGGCCCTGCCGCGGGACCTCATATTCGACGTCAACTATCTCGGCGGTCACATGCCGACGTTCGCACTGAACTTCTCGCGGCCCGGCAGCGAGGTGATCGCCCAATATCTGATGCTCACCGGCCTCGGCCGCGACGGCTACACCCGCGTGATGCAGGGCGCCCAGGACGTAGCCGTGCAGCTCTCGTCCGAGATCGCTCAGATGGGGCCGTACGAGCTTCTGTCAGAGGGGCGCGAGCTGCCGGTGTTCGCGTTCAAGCTTCGCGACAACGTCGAGAACTACACCGTGTTCGACGTCTCGGACCAGCTTCGCCAGGCCGGCTGGCTCGTCCCCGCCTACACCTTCCCTGAGAACCTCCAGGACATGAGCGTGCTGCGGATCGTCGTGCGGGCCGGGATGACCGCCGAGATGGCAGACCTGCTGCTCGAGCACATGCGCGAGAAGACCGAGTTCCTGGAGTCGCTGACGGCGCCGATGCCGGGCGAGGGCCGGCAGGCCTTCGCGCACAACTAAAGGCCGCCGGTCGGCGGCCGGCGCTCCTAGACGAGCGCCGCCAGACGCCGCCCGGCCGCCTCGATCCTCCGCAGGGTGCTTGCCTCGAGCACGGCTTGGAGGTCGAGGATTCGCGCGCCGAACGCGTCGAGCTCTCGCTGGCCGACGATCGCGTGGCACGGCACGCCCGCCTGGCGGCAGCGGGTGGCCACCTCGGAGACGGCCTTCCCTGCGAGGCTCTGCCGGTCGAGGCGCCCCTCGCCGGTGACCACAGCGTGCGCCGAGCGCATCCGCCGGTCGAAATCGAGCAGGTCCAGAGCGAACACCGCGCCCGGCTCGAGCTTCGCGCCGAGCTCGGCCCACAGGCCCCCGGCGAGGCCTCCGGCGGCGCCGGTCATCGGCATCCCGCGAGGATCGCGCTTCAGCCGTCGGGCCATCCCGGCGAGCCTGCGGCCCAGCCGAGCGACCTGGTCCGGGCTCGCTCCCTTTTGAGGGCCGTACACCCGCGCCGCCTCCTCGAACGGAGTACGCACGTCGCACAGGACCACCAGCCGGGCTGCGCCCAAGGCACCGGCTCGCCCGAGCGCCCGGAGCGCACCCGCCCCGCCGTCTGTCGTGGCGCTCCCGCCGACGCCCAGGTAGACGACCTCGGCGCCCTCGGACACGGCCGCGAGGATCAGCTGCCCGGTCCCGAAGGTGCTGGCGGCGATCGGGTCGCGCTCCGCGGGATCGACCAGCGTGAGCCCGCTGGCCCTCGCCATCTCCACGATCGCGACCGGGCGGCCCGCGCGGCCCTCTTCGAACAGCCCGAACTCGGCCTCGACCGGGCGGCCCAGCGGATCCTCGACCGTGGCGCTCAACAGCTCGCCGCCGAGCTCTTCGAGCAGCACCTCGAGCGTCCCCTCGCCGCCGTCGGCGACCGGGCAGCGCTCCACAGGGCGACCGCCTGCCGCGAGCCCCTTGGCGATCGCCGATGCGACCTGAGGGGCGCCGAACGTGCCCTTGAACGAGTCGGGCGCGACGAGGATCGTGTCCGGGATCGGCGGCGACGTCCGGCTCAAGCGTCCATCTGCGCCAGCAGGCACTCGCGGGGCGGCTTGTCGTCGCGCCACCGGATGATCCGGGTGCCGTGGCGGATCCGTCCTCCGCTGGCGTGATCGAACCGCACCTCCACCACCAGCTCGGGACGCAGCTCGATCCACTCGAGCTCCTTCTCGCTCTTCCAGCGGCTCGGATCTCCATGGCCCCGCTTGCCGGTTTCATACGGCTCCAGGCGTTGCACCAGCGCGCGCTTCTCCGCGGCGCGCAGGCCTGAGGAGTGCCCGACCACGTGGAGCTCGCCGCCCTCGTCGTACAGGCCGAGGATCAGCGAGCCGACGGTTCCCTCCTCCTTGCCGGGCCGGTAGCCGACCACCACCGCGTCGATCGTGCGAACGCGCTTGACCTTGACCATGCCCATGCGCTGACCGGGGCGATACGGCGCGTCGAGCTCCTTGGCCACCACTCCCTCGCCGCTTCGCAGCCACGGCTCGGCCTCGTCGGGGTCGCGCGTGAGCGGTGTGATGTCGATCCGGTCGGGAATCGACTCCTCCAGGGCGGCCCGGCGCTCGCCGAACGAACGCTCGGTCAGCCGCTCATCGCCGAGCGCAAGCAGGTCGAACGCGATGTACCGCGCCGGGGTCTGCTCGGCGAGCATCGCGATTCGCGATTCGGCAGGGTGGATCCGTTGCTGCAGCGCCCCGAAGTCCTCGTGCCCGTCGGCCGCGTCGATCACGATCTCGCCGTCGAGCACGTAGCTGCCCGGTGGGAAGCGCAGCTCCGGGAAGTACCGCGCGAGCGGCTTCCCCGCGCGAGACTGGATCGTGACCTCGTCACCGTCCACGAACACGATCGCCCGGAAGCCGTCGTACTTGGGCTCGTACGCCCACTGCTCGCCCGTCGGCAATCCGGCCCGGGGGCGAGCGAGCTGTGGCTCAAGCGGCGGCTTCAGCGGGAGGTTCACGGTGCGGCGATGCTAGGCGATGCGAGTGCTCCGGTGCCCGTCGGCCCCGTGTTCGGCTGACGGGGCGTGCGGGGGCGAGCGTCCTTCTCGCCCGCCCAGGCCCCCGCTACGATCAGCTCGAGATGGCGCACGAGGCTACGGCCGCCGAAGAGGAGTACTTGGAGAGCCTGTTCTGGCTGTTCGAGGCCGGCCTCCCGATGACCGGCGCCAACCTGAGCCGCGCGATGCAGCTCTCCGCCCCCACCGTGCACGAGATGCTCGGCCGGCTCGAGCGCGACGGCTACATCGCGCGGGACGTCGAGCGGACGATCGCGTTCACGCCTTCCGGGCGTGACCACGCCGAGCGGCTGGTGAGCCGGCACCGGATGATCGAGCGATTCCTGACCGACGTCGTGGGCGTGCCTTGGGACGATGTCCACGAGGAGGCAGAGAAGCTCCAACACGCGATGACCCCTCGGTTCGAGGCGTACGTGCGGGGGGCCGTGGGCGAGGCGAAGACCTGTCCGCACGGCCACCCCATCCGCGTCGGTAATCGGATCGACGGCGTTCCGCTCGCCGACTGCAAGCCGGGTGCCGCGGTGACGATCCTCCGCCTCGAGAACGAGGCAGAGGACCTCCTCCACTACCTCAAGCACGCCGGCATCGAGCCGGGGATGAAAGGCGAGGTCGTCTCCAACGACGGCGAGACGGTGTCCGTGGGCAGCGACGGCGCCCTTGCGACGGTGACCTCCAGCGTCGCCGAGACCGTCTCGGTGCTGGCGGAGCCCTCTCCGCGGCCGCGGACCGCGCTACCCGAGCAGCTCGTGCTCGGGCGCGAGCGCTACGGTCGCTAGACGGCGGCGGCCGGTAGCGCCGGCCGGGGGGCCATCCAGCGGCGGATCTGCCCGTAGATCGCGGGGTGGTTGAGCAACTCGACGTGGTTGGTCCCGCCCACGTGCTGGTAGTGCTCGATCGCGAACCGAAGCCGCTCGCCGCGCCGCTGGTGCCACGCGCTCGCCTTCAGCACGAGCAGGTCGCCGACGGTCCGGCCCACCAGCGCGTCGGGCTCCCGCGACAGCGTCGCGCACACGAAGTAGTGGTTGGCGGTGATAAGGAACGGGACCTCCTCCGAGGTGTCCTTGAGAAACGCGTCGCAATCCCGGTCCAGCCAACACTCGTCCACGAGGTATCCGTAGCGCAGGTCCTTGATCCCCACGCTGCGTAGGTTCAAGGGCCGGGACAGGAGCGCCCGCGTCTCCGGCAGCCTCGCCAGCGCGTGGCTCGCCCGCGCGGCGGCCCGCTCGAGCGGCGCGCCGAGGTGAGGAGACCCGAGCGTGAACACGTGGCGGACCCGGCCACACCAGGCCGTCTCGGCTCCGTAATGACAGGCGCTCCGGGCAACCAGCCCGCCCATCGAGTGGCCGATCAGGGACACCTCGTGGACGTCGGTCGGCCACGCGGCGACGAGCTTGTCGAGCAGCTGCGCGAGCGCGCGGCCGTTCTCGGAGATGTGAAGTCCGGTGTTGTAGCGGATGTACACCGGGGTGTAGCCGAGCTCGCCCTGCAGCCTGAAGCCGTAGGGCACGTGCCGCGCACCGCCGAGCATCCAGGCGTCGTCGGTCTCGCACAGGCCGTGGACGAACACGACCAGTCGACCGGTCGCGTGCGGGAAGGCCCGGCGGAGCGCCGCCGGGGCCGGCTCGACGTCGTGCCCGCCCGCGCGTACCGTCATCGGGAGCGCGAGCGCGTTACTCCGGCGCTGGAGGGTGTCGCCCCACATCCCGTTCAGCGCGCCCACCGCGGCTCTGCCGATCACGCTGCGCTCGATCGACACTTCGCCTGAGGCCTGTGCCTGGGCGGCCCCGAGCGCGCGCACGCCGCGACTGACCACCGTGCGGGTCAGCTCCCGGGCCGCGCTGTATGCCCCCCGCGCGAGCTGATCGTGCGCCAGCCGCACCGGCGTCGCCGCCGGACCGACTGCTCGCCAGACGCGTCGCGCGATTCCGTCGTGCAGCTCGTGAATCTGCCCGGCGAGGCCGCCGGCCGCGTTCCCGGTCAGCTCGCCGAGGGCGGTTAGCTCCTCACGCCGCATCCGCGCTCTGCACTCCGGCCGTCACGTCGCGGTAGGCCTCTGCCAGGCGCGAGACACCCTCCTCGATCTCCTCCGGTGTCACCCCGGAGTACGCCAGGCGCAGGCTCTCCTCGCCGCCGTCGAGGATGAAGTCCGATCCCTTGACGAACTGGACCCCACGATCGGCGGCCGCGGCGAACAGCGCATCGACCTCGCTGCCCCGCGGCAGGTCCAGCCACAGGAAGTAGCCCCCCTCCGGCTCGACGAAGCGGGCATCCGGGAGCTCGCGGCGGAGCGCCTCGCACAGCGTCGCGGCGCGCTCGCGCAGGGCTGTCTTGACCGTCTCGATCGACCGGTCCAGCGCGCCCGAGACGCAGAACCGATGCACGATCGCCTGGGACACCATGCTCGGGGAGATGTATGTGCCCGTCGCGAGCTTCACGATCCGGGCGATCAGCTCCGTCGGGCCGACCAGGTATCCGACGCGGATCCCGGGGCAAACGGTCTTCGAGAACGAGGACGCGTAGACCACGCTGTCGCCGTCCATGGACAGCATCGTGGGCAGCGGCGTGCCCTGAAATCGCAGCGCCGCATACGGATCGTCCTCGAAGATGCGGAATCCGTGCCCGCGAGCTATCTCGAGCAGCGTCTGGCGCTTGGAGTCCGACAGCGTGCAGCCCGCGGGATTCTGGAAGTTGGGAATGATGTGGGCCAGCTTCGGCTTTGCCCCGGCCGCCAGCACCCGCTCCACCGCCGCCACGTCGATCCCGTCCGACTCGAGCTCCACCGGTCGCACGTCCGCCCCGCGGCCGCGGAGCGACAAGAGCGTGCGGTCGTACGTGGGACGCTCGACGATCACCGCGTCGCCCGGCTCGACCAGCGCCTCGAACAGGAACGCGTCGGCCTGCATCGAGCCGTTGGTGACCATCACCTGCTCGGGCTCCACCTGGTGGAACTCCGCGATCCATTCCCGCAGCGGGGGGTACCCGATCGCGGTGCCGTAGGCGGTCACGCCGCCGGGATCTGAGGCGAACGCCTCCGCGGCCGCCGCCTTGAGCCCTTCAACGTCGACGATGTCGAGCGATGGAGCCCCGCGGGCGAACGAGATCGGCTTGGCCACCGCCCCTAAGACTAAGGTGTCGGCGGGCGGAACGCGCGACGGGTTCAGAAACCGGCCACGCGGAGCGTCCGCGCCGGTGCCGGATGCCCCCGGCAGGTCCCAGCTCCGGGACCGCTCCGCCGAACTACCACGGCCTGTATCCCGCTCGTGCTCAGGTATCCGGTGGCGCTGCCGGCGAACAGGATGCACGGCTGCAACGAGCAGAACCCGCCGGCGGCGACGTCACACGTGCCGCCATTCGGCGCAGCGGGGAGGTAGCGCGGAACCGGGGGGCGCAGGCGGTTCCCGCCCGGAGCTGCGCCCTGGGCCAAGTACTGCTGGAGCGCGCGCAGAAGCGGGGCGCCCGGCCGCACGCCGATGACGTGAGCGCTCTCCCGTTGCGCCGGTCCAGCGGAGCCGATCGCCGCGAGCCACCAGCCGGCGCCCAGCAGCACGAGCCCGATCACTCCGACGACGATTCCCGCTCGGGGCCAGCGCATGCGCGTATGAGTATCCGCCTGCCGCCGCCGTCGGGCAACCGGGAACCGATCGGCAGAACGCCCTCAGCAGCCGCGATACACGCGCGTGAAGCCGAACGTCTCCCGGTGACCGCGAACCCGGATCGTCTCGACGAAGCGCGTCCGGAGGGTCTTGTGCCTCGGCACCGACAGCACCACGCCGCGCCGAGCGTGCCGCCACCGAGCTCTCGATGAGATCGCGAACCGCACCAGCCGGTCCCCCGGCGCCAGCGCGGCCGGTACCCGGACAGGCCCCCGCACGCACGCCCGCATCCTCGTCACCGTCCCGCTGCACCACGCATCGGCCGGAGCCCCGGCGCAGGGATTGGGCATCGCCTTCTGCGGCGAAGGCATGTGCAGCACGACCTGAGTGGGCTTCGGGTAGTTCGCGGCGCCGTTCCGAGGACAGCTCGCGAGCAGGCCGCTGTCACACGAGACCTGCGACGTGAACACGGGGTCGTTGGCCGGCGGATACGTCGTCCCGCACTTGTCGTAGCTGTCGATGTTCGACGGGTCGCTGGTCACCGCCCCGGCGGTGTCGGCGTTGTCGTGGAAGCAGTTCGAGTCCGGGTTGTAGTTGGCACCGGCCGGGCCGCCCGACTGCGACAGCTCGGCGATGTCGCCGTTCGACGGATTCCCGAAGAAGCCGTTGTCGGTGAACGTGTTGTTCGCGAACTCGCTGCCCCAGTCGTCGTAGTAGCAGAACGGCGAGCCCGGGGTGGAAAGGTCGGCGCCGCCCTCGCAGTGGGAGATGTCCGGCGGCTGCTCGGTGTCCGGGAACGGCACGAACGCGATCCCCCAGGCCCCGTTGCGCACGAATCGGTTGTGGGTGAACACGTCGTGGCGGCCGCCGTAGATCGTGATCCCGGTGCCCACCGGCGCCGCGCCCGCGATTCCCTGACTGGGCACGTTGGGGTTGTTGTTGTCGTGGATGTAGTTGCCCGTGAACACCCAGCACACGTGGGTTCGCTGGATGTTCGCCGGCGCGTGCGGGTTGACGGCGTTCCCGGGGCAGGTGCCATCCTGGGGGCTGGGGGCGTCGTCGTTGTTCAGGTCGCCGGTCGCGAACCCGGTCTCGTTGTTGTCGAACTCGGAGTTCTCGATCAGGACGTGACCTCCTGAGTTGGTGCCCGAGTAGCCCTGGGGGGCGACCTCTCCGTGGACGTCGTTGAGCGTCACTTCGCAGTCCGGGCAGGCGCCCACGTAGTACGCGGAGTCGTTCATGTTCGACGCGTAGTCGTGCGCGAACACTCCGTAGCCCGGCGCCTTGGTATTGGACGAGTAGATCCCGTATCCCGCCGACGGCGAGCTGTCGTTCTTGAAATAGGAGGAGGTCGCGGTGAGGTAGCTGCCCCACCACACGCCGAGGCTGGATTGCGTCCCGCTCGAAGCGCCGCCGTCCCACCAGATCTCGTTGCCGCCGCCCTGATCGCCATTGAGGAAGTTGCAGACCGAGAGGTTCTCGACGATCACCCCCGGGGCCTTGTAGATCAGGATCCCGTTCCGGCCTCCGGCGTTGCCGGACGAGTCCTTCGGGCCGAGGTCCTGCGCCGCATCCGCGGCCGAGCAGCGCGTTGACCCGGGTTTGGTGCCGTCGATCCACACGGAGTTCCGGTTCATCCCCCTCAGCCACAGCCCCGCCTTGCGGATCAGCACGCCGGCGCCGGCCCGGTCGTCTCCCTTCGCACCCGGGATCGTCAGCGTCTTGGCCTCGTGGTAGTCCCCGGGCGCGATCAGGATCCAGTCGCCCGGCGCCGCGGCGTTGACGGCGGCCTGGACGTCGGAGAACTCTCCCGGGACGCCGTGCCAGGTGCCGACCCGAAGCACCCGGTCGGCGCGCGCCGCCGACGCGAGCAAGGCGAGCGCACACGCCGTCGCCAGAAAGCTCAGTCCCGCGCGCCGCATCGGCGGCAGGATAGAGCGCACATCCGGCGACCAGCGCCGATTGGGCGCGTCCCGTCGAACCGCGCGCTCTATGCCGCGGCGCAGCCGGATGACTTGGGCGACGCGCGATCAGGCGAGGCTGGATGCTGAGCGCGCGTCGCCCAAGAGAGACACCGCCAGCTCCGCCACCTCGGTGGGCGTGCGCCCCACCCGTACCCCCTTGGCCTCGAGCGCCTCGGCCTTCGCCTGTGCGGTTCCCTGCGAGCCGGACACGATCGCGCCTGCGTGGCCCATCGTCTTGCCGGGCGGGGCGGTGAAGCCCGCGATGTAGGCGACCACCGGCTTGGTCACGTTCGCCTCGATGAAGTCGGCCGCCCGCTCCTCGGCGTCGCCGCCGATCTCGCCGCACATCACGATCAGCTCGGTCTCCGAGTCCTCCTGGAACATCGCGATCACGTCGATGAAGTCCGAGCCGGGAACGGGATCTCCGCCGATCCCGACGATCGTCGAGTTCCCGAATCCCTGCTGGGCGATCACGTTTCCGATCTGGTAGGTCAGCGTCCCCGAGCGGGAGACCACGCCAACGTTGCCCTCGCGGAAGAACGCCGCCGGGATGATCCCCACGTTCGCCTTGCCCGGCGAGAGGATGCCCGGGCAGTTCGGCCCGATCAACCGGGCGCGACCGTCGGCGTTCAGCTTGTTGAACACGCGGAGCTCGTCGTGGGCCGGAATCCCCTCGGTGATCGCGACGATCAGCTCGATCCCCGCGTCCTCTGCCTCGAGGATCGAGTCCGCGGCGAAGCGGGGCGGTACGAAGATCATCGCGGTGTTGGCGCCGGTGCTCTCGACCGCGTCATGGAACGTGTCGAACACCGGGATGCCGTCCACGTCCTGTCCGCCCTTGCCCGGGGTCACGCCGCCGACCACCTGGGTCCCGTAGTCGCGGTTGCGAAGCGAGTGGAACGTCCCCTCGCGACCGGTGATCCCGGACACGCACAGCCGCGTGTCCCTGTCGACCAGGATGCTCACGCGGCCGCCGTCTCCGCTTCACGGGCCAACTCGACGACCTTGGCCGCCGCGCCGTCCATCGTCGCCGCGATGTGCACGTTGGGGAGGCTGGCCTCGGCGAGCAGCCGCCGGCCCTCCTCGTCGTTGGTCCCGTCGAGCCGCACCACGAACGGGACCTCGGGCTTGATCTGGTCGAACGCCTCGATCAGGCCCCTGGCCACCTCGTCGCACCGGGTGATCCCGCCGAAGATGTTGAACAGCACCGCCTTGACCTTGGGGTTGGAGAGGATCACCTCGACGGCGCTCGTGATCGCTTCGGCCTTCGAGCCGCCGCCCGCGTCCAGGAAGTTCGCGGGCGACCCACCGGCCTCCGCCACGACGTCGAGCGTCGACATCACCAGCCCGGCGCCGTTCCCAAGGATCCCGATGTCGCCGTCGAGCTTTACGTAGGTGAGCCCGCGCTCCTTGGCCATCCGCTCCTGCGGGTCCTCGCGTGAGGGATCGCGTAGCTGGGCGTTGTCCGGATGCCGGTACATCGCGTTGTCGTCGAGCGTCACCTTCGCGTCGAGCGCCTTCACATCGCGCTGTCCATCGGCTTCGCCCGCGGAGCCTGTCACGATCAGCGGGTTGACCTCGACGAGCGTCGCGTCCTCGGAGACGAACACCTCGTAGAGCTTCGCCAGCATCGCTCCCACGGGACGGACCACGTCGGCGTCGACCCCGGCCTCGTAGGCGAGCCGGCGGCCGTGGAAGTCCTGGAAGCCGAGCAGCGGGTCGACGTGCAGGCGCGCGATCGCGCCCGGATCCTCGGCCGCGACTTCCTCGATGTCCATCCCGCCCTTGGTGGAGAGCATCAGCAGCGGCGCCTTGGCAGAGCGGTCGAACACCACCGAGGCGTAGTACTCCGACGCGATCTCAGAGGCGGCCTCGATCCACAGCTCGTGCACGGTGAGGCCCCGGATGTCCATCCCGAGGATCGCCTCGGCGTGCTCGCGGACCTCGTCCCGGCTGTTCGCGACCTTGATCCCGCCGGCCTTCCCGCGGCCGCCGATCTGGACCTGTGCCTTGACCACGCACGGGAACCCGACCTCGTCGGCGGCCGCCGTCGCCTCCTCCACGGTGAGCGCGTGGCGGCCCGCGGGAACGGGCACGTCGCGACGGGCGAACAGCTGTTTGCCCTGGTACTCGAGGAGATCCATAGCCGCTCGGCACTTTACCCGCGTGTCGGCGCGCGCCGCCGTCAGGCCTGTCCATGGCATTATGCGCGCGCCATGGCGATCCCCAAGACCGTGTCGTTTGTCACGTTCGACGTGTACGGCACGCTGATCGATTGGGAGACCGGCGTCTACGACGCCTTTGCGGCGGAGGCCGAACGGGACGGCTTCACGATCGAGCGGGACGAGCTGATCTCGCTGTTCCACGAGGTCCAGCGTCAGATCCAGGCGGGTTCCTACGAGCTCTACGCCGAGGTCCTGCGGCGCACCGCGGTCCAGATAGCCAAGCGGATGGGCTGGCCCCTGGAACCGTCGCGCTCCGGGTTCTTGCCCGATTCCGTCCAGCGTTGGCCTCCATTCAAAGAGACCAACACCCAGCTTCAGAAGATCGCCAAGAAGCACAAGGTCGGGCTGATCTCCAACATCGACGACAAGCTCCTCGGCCAGACCCGCCGCCACATCCCGCTCGACTTCGACCTGGTGGTCACCGCCCAGCAGGTGCGCTCCTACAAGCCTGACCCCGCGCACTTCACCGAGTGCGAGCGCCGGATCGGCGGCAAGCGGGGCTGGGTGCACGTCGCCTCGAGCTACTACTACGACGTCGAGCCCTGCCTCAAGAAGAAGGTTCCGGTGATCTGGGTCAACCGCGCCAAGGAGCAGCTCGAGTCCAACCAGAAGAAGCCGGACATCGAGGTCCCGAACCTTCGCGAGGCCGCAAAGGTGGTCGGGGTCAACTAGGACCGGCCGGAAGCGTCTACGCGGCCTCCGCGCTGATCACCGCCAGCGTGTCGCCGGTGGCCACCGACGATCCGACCGCGATCGGGAGCTCCGCGACCGTGCCGGCCTTGTGCGCGGTGAT